>PDWJ01003135.1_pt1 | contig 16201 bp, 11 predicted proteins | sample 1430881 | NCBI WGS metagenome assembly PDWJ01 (sample SAMN01162460, study PRJNA174530) | Oral metagenome, whole genome shotgun sequencing project. | biome: Marine environment; feature: Marine mammal; material: Swab sample of the gingival sulcus; isolation source: swab sample of gingival sulcus... | reverse complement strand
CCCTGCCAGGGAACCCAGCCTAAAAGGCTGAACAGCTGGCAGCCATTACAGATTCCCAGAGAAAAAACATCCTCACGGTTGTAGAATGCGGTAAACATCCCTTGAAGCCGTTCATTGAACAGTATGGTTGCAGCCCATCCCTTTGCCGAGGCAGGCACATCGGCATAGGAAAAACCGCCAACCGCTGCCAGCCCCCTGAACTCATCGAGATCGATCCGCCGCTCCAAAAGATCTGTCATAGTCACATCCCAGGGTTCAAAGCCTGCCAGATAAAAGGCAGATGTCATCTCCCTGTCCGAGTTGCAGCCCTCATCTCTGAGAATGGCCACCTTTGGCTTATCCTGCCTGCAGAGGATGTCGCCAGGAGTTGGACACGGGGTAAAGGGCAGGGTATACTGCGGTCCGGTACGTTGGAAGATCGCCCGTTTTTCTTCTTCGGCACAGGCGGGATTCATCTGCAGCCTCTCCAGCTGATAGCTGGTTTCCTCCCAGATCTGCCGCAGTAAAAACATGGATTCGTCCAAGACAGGCTCATCATTGTAATAGACTGTGATTTGAGGCTCGGCAGTGGTTTTTCCCAGGATCTCATAGGTAAGGCCTGCAAGGTCAAACTCATTTTTTACCTCTTCCAGGGTATCTTCACGCACCTCCAGTACAACGCCCAGCTCTTCTGAAAACAGTGAGGCAATAGCAGATTCCCAGCCCTGGACAGTCACCTTGAATCCGCAATTTCCGGCAAATGCCATTTCCAGCAGGGTTGTTATCAAGCCGCCATCACTTCTGTCATGACCGGCGAGGAGAAGATGCCTGTCTATCAGACGTTGTACCACATCAAAGCAGCGGCGGACATTTTCGGGATTTTGCAGATCCGGCACACGCATACCGAGCTGTTCGATAGTCTGGCCGTACGCTGAACCACCCAGCCTGTTATTGCCGTCGCCCAGATCGATAAACATCAATGTGGAACCCGGTTCTTTTATATCGGGGGTGATAACCCTGGTGATGTCAGGCATTGCGCCATAGAGGGAAACCACAAGCCCCCGGGGGGATTTGACAGTCTCTCCATCCACCATAGCTGCCATGGAGAGACTGTCTTTTCCGCCATCCACGGCTATTCCAAGCGGAATCATCACATCACGCATCGCTTTGACTGCATCATATATGGCCGCCCCCTCACCGTTCAGCTTTGGCGCCCACATCCAGTTTGCCGAGCATTTGACCTGCTCAAGATCCTCGACCCGCGCCCACATCAGATTGGTGAGTGCCTCTCCGACTGCCATGCGGGCACCCGCCTCTGGATCAACAATCATTTTTATCGGCTGTTCCCCCACTGCCGTTGCAATACCGGTTTTACCAAAATGGCTCTGTGCCACAACGGCAACATTGGAAAGCGGCAGCTGATTGGGGCCGCAGCACTGCTGCCGGGCTACCAGGCCGGTTACTGCCCGGTCCACCTTATTGGTTAAAAATCGTTTCGAACCAACAGAGACAAGGCGGAGCACCCTGTCTAAAGCGGCAAACACATCATGTTTTTTATCGTATTCAATGGCTGTAAAATTTCTGCTGATTCGTTTATCCTCAAAGGTTTTCTGCGGGATATTCCCCAGGAGCGTATTGATTTCAATATCAACAGGGGTTGTATTGTTCTTTGAATCACGAAGCACAAAACGGAGATCACCTGTAACTTCTCCCAATACTTCGCAACCGACCTTTTCACGATCGCAGATTGCCTGAAACCGGGCAATATTTTCAGGGCGAATGAGGAAACCGGCACGCTCCTGATATTCAGAAACATAGATTTCCAGCACAGACATTGTTGGATCACCAACCCGGATCTTTCTTATGTCCACCCACCCGCCGGAATCTTCGACCAGTTCCTTCAATACATTGGCAGGACCGCCCGCTCCCTGATCATGTATCACATCAATCAGGGTACTGTCACCCATCTCATTACATGCCCTGATGACACGGTTCATCTTCTGCTCCATTTCCGCATCACCGCGCTGTACCGCATCAAAGTCCAGTTCCGAAGCATTTTCGCCCTGGAGCATACTCGATGCGGCACCACCGCCAAAACCAACACGATAGGCAGGACCGCCAACCTGAACGATGAGCATACCCTTTTCCTGGGCACCTTTTTCAGTTTGTGTCGAGTCGATCTGGCCAACACCAGCTGTGAACATAACGGGTTTAAGATATGCCCATCTTTCACCTGTCGGCAGCTTCATATCAAAGGAGCGGGTAAAGCCCTGGATCAATGGCTCGCCAAATTTATTACCATAATCGGAAGCACCGTTGGAAGCCTCAATTTCTATTTCCAGGGGCGAGGCAAGATTGTCAGGACGTGCATACCTGTTTTCCCAGGGCAGGGTGTAGCCAGGAATGTTGAGATCTCCTACACAGTAGCCTGCGGTACCAGCGATCACCAAACCGCCCTTTCCGGTGCCCTGCACATCACGTATTCTTCCGCCGCTTCCGGTTTCAGCGCCGGGAAATGGTGCAACACCTGTAGGGAAATTATGTGTTTCAGCGGTGAGAAGGAGATCATAATGCACCTTTTTCTCGACAAATTTTGAAACCGCTCCAGGTTTTTCAGGAAGTATTGTAACGACATCATAACCAGCTATAACACTGGAGTTATCCTTAAAGGCGACAACGGAACCTTTAGGATTGGCCTGCAATGTATCTGTGACAAGCTGAAAAAGCGGGGCCTCCTGTTCTCTGCCGTCTATCACAATCTTTCCCTTGAAAAAGCCGTGACGGGAGTGTTCCGAATTGGCATTGTTAAGGTCCATGATCTCAACGATAGTGGGGTTACGCTTCTGTTTCCTGACGAAATAATCATAGTAGAGGTTCCGATCCCAGGTATCCATCGAGATTCCCGGAACTTCATCGAGTGCATCCACACCTTTCCCGATCAGATCTATTTCATAGACCTCCTCCGGGATAATACAGGTATCAAAGCTGGTGAGAGGTTCAAGGTATCGGCATTCGGTCATACGGTCATGATTTTGAGCGGTAAAATCCTGGATCGTTATTTCAGCAGGCACTAGGTAGCATCTTGATCTTTCAACCCGAGTGATGCTGTCAAGTCCCACCGCCTTGCAGATAGACACCATATTCGCAGACCAGGCAGTTGCAAAGTTCAGTCGCGGGCCTATCTCAACAACCCTTTCTCCCTGCAAGACCGGTTCAGGTACAACGGAATCAGACTCGAGGCCATCAGCTAGAATCAAACGAAGGCAATGCAGCTCATCTTCTGTCAAGATTTTCGATGATTCAATATTGAAACAGTACGCCTTCGTATCGCTCTCGGCTCTGTAGAGCCTTACGAATGTGGATTTCATTATATTCCTCTTTTTTTTTGAAAAGTCCATGCTCTCTATGTTTGGCCTTGCCGGCAGGTATCTGGCTCCGCTTCCCTGCTGCAGCCAGGCGCAATTATTTAACCATACTCTGGAAACTTCGTAAAGAGAACATGCAGCATCTATTACTGCCAGAACACTGCAGCAGAGAAAAAAGTCTGCATAGTCGATATGCGTTACTACAAACAGTGAAAAAACTCTGCACTCTCGGTGGGTAAAAATTGTTTTTTTCTCTCTTTTAATACCAATATAAATTTACATTTCCACGTAAAAACATATAATTACAAAATGGCACACGGTTTGCTTTCAGCATTACACGACAGTATCAGCTTTTGGGTAACGAAACAGAGCAGAGGCGGCCATGAAAACCTATATTTCTTCCCCATTTATTCTTTATTTCCTGCTTATCGGTGTTTATGTGCAGACATGTTTTGGTACGGATTATCAGCAAATTCGCACAATGCCCCAGGATGTGGCTCCGGCAAAACTTGAGTCCTGTGGTAACAATCTGGTATTCACAGGTATTGTAAAAGAGATATCTGGTGGGGTAGCTGTGCTTATAACCGCATCAAAGACCTATATCCTGGGTGGTGGGAACTTCAAAGGAATTGTCGGACGCGAGGTGAACATAATAGGCAGGGTTATAGCTGAAGGATCGTTTGAGAAAATCATAGTTTCCCACATTCAGCTGGCCAGACAGTAAACCTTTTTTCAGCGTATCAAGAGAAGGGATATACCGTTATTACCGTCTCATCCGAATTTTTTATTTATACTCAGAAACAGGGATATTGTATTTCTTAATCTTGTAGTGGATAGATCTCCTGCTGATATCAAGGAGCTCAGCAGCATGTTTCTGGACTCCGCCAGTCTTTTTCAAAGCCCTGATAATAGCCTCCCGCTCACTGCTTTCCATTGAAAAAGACACTTCTTCCTGACTTTGGGAATCAGTTTTTTCCTGCTCCATCAACTGTAGATCATCAGGATAGATGGTGTTTTCTGAACATAGTACAGCTCCTGCTTCAAGACCATTTTTTAACTCCCGAACATTACCCGGCCAGTCATGTTCGAGCAGCATATCCAGAGTTTCCCTGGCAAGACAAACATTGCCAAGCTTCTGTTCCTTACAGATTTTAGAAAGAAAAAATTGTGCAAGAGCCGGGATATCCTCTTTTCGTTTGCGAAGCGGTGGGATCTGCAGGGTAACAACCCGTAATCTATAATAGAGATCCTGGCGAAAGGAACCTTTTTTTATGCCTGCAGGCAGATCAGCATTGGTTGCAGAAATCACCCGGCACTGCACCTCTTTTTCTTGAACGGCTCCGACTTTCCTGATCTTTCTATCTTCCAGAAACCGTAGTAGCCGGTTTTGCATATCAGCTGAGATATTGCCGATCTCATCTAAAAAGAGGGTGCCGCCATGCGCTGCCTCTATCAGTCCCTTCTTATCCTGAACTGCATTGGTAAAGGCACCCTTCATATGGCCAAAGAGTTCACTCTCAAGTATACCGGGCGGTGTGGAACCGCAGTCGACAACAACATAGGGACTTTTCTTTCTGCCCGACCATTCATGAAGCAATCGGGCAACACCTTCCTTCCCCACACCGCTCTCGCCCAGGATCAGTACATTTGCTGAGCTGGGGGCAACCCGACTGATCAGTTCCCTGAGCTCCAGCATCTCCTTATTCTTTCCCCAGTAAAATCCATTTTCCGGCGGTATTGAAGGAGATGGCCTGGAAGCTGTTTTTTCAGGGAGCAGAACCTGGATTTTTTCCACCAGCTGCCGACCATCAAAGGGTTTACTGACATAGTCCACGGCACCTGCTTTCACCGCATTAACCGCATCGGGAATTGTACCATAGGCCGTTAAAAAGATGACGGGAATATGGCCAATTCTTTTTTTCACCTCTTCATAGAGTTCCATCCCGCTCATCTCAGGCATCTTCATATCGGAAATTATCAAATCCACCTTCTGCTTGCGCAAAACAGCGAGAGCGTCAGGACCATCAGCGGCAGTAACTATATGGTATCCTGCAGCTTGCAGCCTGGCACTAAGCACTTGCAAAATGCTGAAATCATCATCTACAACGAGTATTGTATATCGAGAACTCATAAGGGTTTTCTTTTCTGTTGAAGTTCCTGATCGATTGCTTCCAACACTGAAATCTGATGCTGGAGGGTCTTGATCCTGGCAAGTAACTTCTCTTTTTCTTCCTCACATACCTCGACCAATTCACCTTCCCGCTTAGTGGCAACATAGTGAATTATCGGATCCTGTCCCAAATCCTCCATCTTTCTACGCAGGGCAAGAACCATCATCTGGGGGTTTTCGATAAAATATCCTGTTTTCTTCTTCCTGCTATCCCGCCAGGCCTGTAAACGGGCAATACCCTTTTTTACGTCATCACCATTTTCTGCGGTGATGATTACACAACAGGCCAGCCCATAAATCGCTGCATTTTTAATGCGCTCATTTTCTGATGTTGTATAGAGCGTCGAGTAGATAGTGCTGGCCTTTTTGTATGCACCGTTCATAAAGGCATTTTCAGCCTTTTGCAAAGAGGTTTTTTCTGTATCAGGAGGAAAAAGGAATGTATTTATCCTAGTACAATCATCCATTTTACAACATCCTGATAAACCAATCAGAAAAAAAAGAAAGAAAACAGAGAGTTTTGTATTTTTCACAATGGTCATTGTATGTCGTCTATTATAAGTCTACTATCTCTTTAATTACACCTCTCCCTCACAGGGAAGCAGGCAGTAGAAAGAGCATCCTGAATCTTGATTATTTTTAACGTAAATCTCGCCGTTATGGAACTGAATAATTCTTTTGGAAATGCTTAATCCAAGCCCCATCCCATCCATACCCTTTCTAGCTGTTTTTGTTCGATAATACTTGGAAAAAATAAGATTCTGCTCATCTTCATTGACACCTGGTCCCTGATCGGAAATTTTAACGACCAGCATCGGGTGTTCCTTTCTACCGTTATCCAGATATATTTTTACAGTTATCAAACCATTTTTAGGAGAAAATTTCATCGCATTATCAAGTAAATTATAAAAAACCTGCTGCAGCTCTTTTCCCACCCCAATAAGCATTGGCGGCTGGGGCATCCTGAAAAACTTCAATGTCAATTTTTTCTTTCGAGTCTGAGGAATAAAGCTCTGGATAACCTCAAATACCAGCTCATTTGGATCAAGCATTTTCGGAGTAACTTTCCGTGATTCTGCCTCTAACCGTGAAACATCAAGAAGATAGCTGAGCAGATCCGTAATCCTTGCAATTTCAGCCCCGGCAATTTCCAGGAATTTTCGCTGCCGTTCATTTGTCTTGCCCAAAACCTCTTCGAGCAGCATATTTACAGACTCACGTATGGAGGAAAGCGGTGTGCGGATCTCATGGCTTAACGTGGCAATAAACTCAGAGCGCAGCTCTTCTTCTTCTTCGAGCTGACGGCTCATTTCATTGAAGGTGATAGCTAACTCTCCAAATTCATCAGTTCTGTTCAGCTGAATCTCTTCATGTTCTTTTTCCATAGAGACCTTCTGAATCGCTGCCTTTAACTGCCGAAGTGGAAATAATATGGAACGTGATAAAAAATATGCCGCTAAAAGACCTGCCAGAATTGTCACACTCATTCCCACCAGACCGTTTCTGACGCTCCGTTTCCCACCTTCGTTTATGGCAAGAAGTGCCTGCTCAATTTCATTTTCATTGGCAAGCTGTGCCTGTACAATTTGTGCCAGCCAGGAATTGACCATCTCCTCAGGTGCCCATCTTTCTCCGATAGTTGTATCGTCAGCACCTACTGACTCTGCATTCCAATAGGTGTTATACTCTGCAGCAAGGTTTTTCCAGTCTCTGGAGAGCTGGTAGCGGTCCGAATCGAGAGCAAGCACTCGCCCCATACTCGCTTCAAAGTTAGATTTTCCCTGTTCAAAATACTCACGATATCGCAATTTATTGAGCAGCCTGTACTTCCTGTCATTTGCTTCCATCTCCAGCAATCCTTCATACATAATTTTGGAATGCCTGGATATTTCATTATTCTTACTAACTATCTGCTCAGAGATTTCGACAAGAGAACGGGTATTGGTAAACAGCACAATAAGTGTCCCGTAAAAGATGAGAACGAACATGAAAAACAGCAGCAACAGCTTATGCCGTATACCTATTTGAAATGCTACGGGTTTTCTCAAATCATTCTCCATATACCTGATATGAAATCGAGAGGAAACAGGATTACTCGAGATATTTTCTCAATGCACAAACACATCCAGACAAGAGTATACCATGAAGTGTCCCCATTTTCTCATACTTTGCAACAGGGCTGACCTGAACGTATGAAGAGTAGCTATTTAAGCGCGGATTTACTGATTATCAGCATTCATACGCAGAAATGTTCAATTCAATTAAAAATTCCATTGCTAAGTCATATTGTGTATACTGGGTGCTGCAGGTCGTCCTTTTCTCCTTTTTTCTTTGATTCCGGTAAACTGAAAGCGGAAGGATAAGCGATGACCTGCTTTTGCCAACTATTTTCTTAAATTTACAGAAATGATGTTACACTAACGATATGGTTCTGGAAAAACCTGAATCCTATGTTACCAATCTGGCATTTACAGGCACTGTAAAAGAATTTTTCCACAAGACAGGGAAAATGAAAAAACTGTTCATTAAATATGATAAAATATACCACAGACAAGTGAAAAAACAGAGAGAGGATTTATGGCAATTTGGATGGACATAACAACCAGTTATAAATGGAGTCATAAATCGAATAAAGCGGCTACTGGCACTGTTCGTGTTGAGCTCGAGGTGGTAAGAGGAATGCTGGCATATACGGACACGGAAAGATTTCATTTTTTCAGGTATAACAAGGATACCGATGAATTTGTTGTATTGCCGGAACCTGACGTCAGGAGAATTCTTGACACCATTACATACTGGCCTGAAAATGTTGATAAGGTACAGGAAAATACCAGCAGAATACCTCCCCTCCCAAAAAATCGGGATACCTGTTTCAAAAGAAAGCTCGTCCAGACTCGGCAACAGCAATCGGCATTTATTTCATTCAAGCATATTGTCAAGATGCTGTTGATACGGACATTTTTCTTTTTTTCCTCTTTTTTCCCCGCTAGATACCAGCCCCGCTTGTTGGAAGTCTCAAGAAAAACAGCAGCACCAGTAAGAAGAATGATGCGGTTTGGAGCAGGTGAAAACAATGTTCCGGCAGAAAATCAAAAAAGCAGGAAGCATCAGGAACGTGAAGAGCCCGCAAAAAAAATTCCCTTTATGGATGGGGATGCAATTTTGTGTCTTGGGGCAATATGGAACAATGCGGAAATGAACAGTAGGTTTGTTTCTTTACATAAAGAAATCCCATTACAGATCTACTCCATTTCCCATGATCTGATTCCCATACTCCATCCACATCTTCATCATGAAAATTTTTGTACACTGTACACAAACATCTATTATGATATTTCCACATACTCTTCTCATGTTTTTTGTGTATCCAGACACACGATGCGTGATTACTCCAGGTTCCTCGCTGAAGCCAGTATGAAGAATGTCAGTAAATCTATCATTACCCTGGGCTGTGATATTACTGAAGCCTCTGAAACTGAAACAGAGATCGATAGATTTATTCAAACAACAGGAGCTTTTATATTATATGTGTCAAAAATCGAAAGAAGAAAGAACCACGCTCTCCTCTACAATATAATATGTTCATGGGTCGATGAAGGGGTGACAGACTTCCCTGCCTTTGTCTTTGTCGGAAGATACCATTTATGGGGTGTAAATTATTTAAAAGATCTCATGGAAAGAGACGTGAGGTTAAAAAACAAAATTTATATCTTACAGAGTGTTTCTGATACAGCCTTGGCTAGGCTTTACAAGCAATCCTTGTTTACTGTATACCCCAGCTTATATGAAGGGTGGGGGTTACCTATAACTGAAAGCCTTGCATACGGTAAATTTTGTATCTCATCGAATACCTCTTCAATGCCGGAGGCAGGTTTTGGCTTCACAGAGCAAATCTCTCCCTTTGATACTAAAAAATGGTCAGAGAGGATTCTATATTTCTATAACAACAGACATGAGTTGCTGGCACGAGAAAAAGCCATTCGAGAAAATTTCAGGAAACCGGAATGGAAGCAGACTGCTGCAGAAATTTTGCATGTTGTTAAAAAAAAGCAACTTGATACATGTAACCAGAAGTAATAAAAGATCTGATACAATTATCCGGGAACTTCTTTCATGCCTGGATTCCACTGCCCCTTGTTTTCCCAGGCGGTAAATGTATGCGTTCTGATTTGATCTAACACCTCAGTTGCAAAAGTTACATTTTTGCTCTTGGTATGAATCTGAAAACATTACAATAGAAGTGTACCGTGCAAGGTTATCATGGTATGGCGAACTGGGCAAAAAAGGGATTGCATCTGCAGTTTCAGGTCGATACACTTTTCTATATTCTTAAAAAAAGACTGCTATATTGTCAGTGTAATGAAGAAAGTTGTCTTTTCAGAAAGAATGCTTTGCACCGCAACACTGCCGCCATGCGCCTCAACCACCGCTTTCACATAATTGAGACCAAGCCCTAAACCCTGTTCGGTTCTGCTGCGATCACCGCGAAAAAGACGCTCCCAGATACGATGGATTTCTGAGGCGGAAATCCCTATGCCGTTGTCATGGAATGAAACGACAACCTCCTTTGCTGTTACTGTGGCACGCACGGTTATCCTGCCGCCTTTTCTGCCATATTTTATACCATTGTCGATAATATTGGCCCACACCTGTGTTATCCGTGTTCGATCTGCTTCAATTTTCAAATTTTTATCAATATCCAGGTCAATGGATATTTCCTTTTCCTGAGCCACATACTCGTAGGTATTCACCACCTCTGAAAGCGTTTCAAGAAGCGAAACCACCTCCTTATGCAGCTCCATCATGCCTGTTTCAGCCTCTGCGACACGCATCATTGTATTCAGCATGGACAGCAAATATTCTGACTCTTCCAGACAGTCAGAAAGACCATCTCTGAGTCTGGTATTATCATTTGATTGCAGGCTATATTCAGCAACGGAGCGCAATCTGGTCATCGGAGTTCTGAGATCATGGGCAACATTATCGAGAGACTCCTGCATCTCTTGAAGGAGCAGTCTATTCTGCTTCATTATATCTTCTATCTGGGAATAGAGTTCATCTGCCTCATGCACGATATACTCATCATCCACTCGAGTCCCGCTGCTCTTCAGCCGCCTGGTAACAGCAGACAGCATTGTCTGCATACTCTTTTTCATAATCAGGCTGCATGCGAACGCTGTCAGAATCGAGATACCGATAAAGCAGAGCATCCAAAGCTGCACATTCCTATACAATGCCAGCATTTCTGGAAACCTGCGGCCGCCCTGTACTATCACAGAATCCTGTATCTTCATCGTCAGGATAACCCAGTCACCAGGAGCGTTTTTTTCATCCAGGCTTACCCAGACTAATGAACGTGCCTCGCCTGAGAAAACAAGTGATCGCAGTTTTTCATAGAGCTCTGGATTTTCAGAAAAATAAACCTCATCTCCTTCTTTTATCAACCGTACAAACAAGAGGTCTCGTGTACTTTCAGATGGCGCCCTTTTCCCGGTGACAAGAAACGTTGGTTTCCTGGTTTCAATAAGGTTTGCAAGGCTCTTCTCAACCACCTTGACACAGTAACGCTGCATTGCAAAGCGCAGAAACAGGGCGGAACTGCCAATAAAAAGAGTGAAAACACAGGCCAAAAGCAGAAAGATAAACACATATCTCCCTTTGAAAAAGAGTGCTTTCAGCCGGGGAGGAAAGATCATGGTATTTTCCTATCGAAGAACATATCCCATACCGCGCACAGTATGGATCATTTTTACAGGAAAGGCTTTATCCACCTTGTTCCTGAGCCGGCATACCAGCACATCGACAACATTTGTCTGCGGGTCAAAGGAGTAGTCATAGACTTTTTCAAGGATGGATGTCTTGGAAATAACAGCGCCGGGATTGCGCATCATATATTCCAGCAAGGCATATTCCTTAGCGGGCAGTTCAATACGCTGTCCGTCCCTGAACACCTCATGGCGGAGGAGATCCATTTCCAAGGTACCAACCACAAGTTTTGTGGAAATGATGTTTGATTTGTCACGCCTGATCAAGGCCTGAACGCGGGCCAGCAGCTCGGAAAAGGAAAAGGGTTTTACCATATAATCGTCTCCGCCCCGCTGCAACCCCTGCACCCGGTCATCAACTGATTGTTTTGCGCTGAGTATCAGCACCGGAGTTGTAACACCGTGTTCACGCATCTTTTCAATTATGGTCAGCCCGTCAAGATGCGGCAGCATTATATCCATAATTGCAACATCATAGGGCTCGGTCAATGCAAGTGAAAGACCCTCCGCACCATCATGGCAGATATCAACACTGTAGCCTGCTTCAGCAAGTCCCTTTTTTATAAAGGATGCTATCTTTGTATCATCTTCTACAAGTAACAAACGCATGTTTTTTCAAGATCCATTTTCTGTTTTTTGCTCACACAAGCGCAATCACGGTTCCATTCCTGCCGGTTTTCCCTGCCGATACTTGACAGGCCTCTCTATAAGAGAAGTAATCATTTGAGCAGTGGGTGCAACAGGCAGCTATATGAATCTTCTTCCGCTGTAACCCTGTTTTAACCAGCTGAGAGGCGGTAATTTCCCAGAAATCGAAATACCTCTCACGCACCTGAAATTGCCAGAATTCTTCAGGGAGCTCATCTTTATAGTTTCTAAATTCCGCACAGCATGGTCCTAAAGAAGGGCTGATACCTGCAAAAATATCTGCAGGCCTGCTTCCAAAAGTCTCAGACATCTTTTTTACCGTATATCCGGCAATGTTGGCTGCACTGCCGCGCCATCCGCTATGTATTGCGGCCACTGCTTTCTGTATTGGATCATAGAGGAGAATTGCCTGACAATCGGCATGACAAATCAGCAATCCCACACCCTGCTGGCTGGTCAGCAAGGCATCGCAGTCAGGAAATTCCCTGTCTTTTACAATATCCTGCACCAGTGAAATATTCTGCCCATGTACCTGTCTTGCTGAAACAAGAAACCCGAGACTGAGGCTTTTTTTTACAGCATTCCGGTTAGCCGTAACCCTGATTGTGTCATCTCCAACATGGTACCCCAGGTTGTTTCCAGCGTAGATCCCCACACTGTTCCCGCCATGCCTTGAAAAACAACCATGAACTACACCAGAGCTGACATCAGGCGGTAATATGGAAATCTGCATACATTTTATTTGAGACATTATTTTTCACCAGAATCACGCTGATACATTGCAGTATTACTTCATTGCACGTTTTACAGATACGTATTATCATCCTGCCTGAAGATACTCTCCTGGTTTCTTTTCAGAAAAAAGCGCGAAAGAAATCGGGGTTCAGCTGTAGAAGTCTATAATAAATAATCGATAATAGAAATCCATAAGAAATCCAGGACGAGCCTGTCCCGGATTTTTTGTCGGTTCAGAAAGCACCAGATTTAACGTTCTTGGGCTGTGAACAGATAAACGTGATGGTTTTCTCTCTCTACAGGTAATTACACTTGATCTACTTCTGACATTTGAAGAAAACGTCACGTTTTAGGGATACCATTGATTCCTCTAGATTTTTTCTTAAAAAAGTTATATCCTGATCGAGGAAGGTTTTACTAGGGATATTTTTTCGTTAAAGCTATTGAATTAATAGAATAAATAATGGGAGTTGGTATTGTTTCATGAAACGACCTGTTAAGATTACGCCTGATCCTATTATAGATGCTGTTGTTGAATTGAGATTTGACAGTTCAGTACCTGCAGATGCCATTCTTGGTATGCTGTTTTCTCAAGTTAAGTCAAAATACAAGGATTTTAAAAAGCTGCCAATAGCTGGCTTTCCTGAGGAAATCAGGGCGAGGGATCCAAAATTAAGGTATAATCCGTATTATCAATGTCTAGTTCAATCGTATAGACTCAATATAGGGCCAAGAGTAATTTCTCTCGCTAATACAGGTTCATATGTGGGGTGGGAAAAGAGTTATTTCCCAGAACTGAAAGACTTGTTGATACATCTTGAACAATCAGGAATAGTTGACAGGTTTACAAGACTGGGCATAAGATATATTAATTTCTTTGAATTAAACATATTTGATAAAATAAATCTTGAAGTTAATCTCGACAAAAAACCATTAAATGCTCTTCAGCAAACATTTAACGCTCTTTTTACAAATGAAGAATTTTGGACAAGGGTACAAGTTGTTAACAATATTAACGCAACGGTAGAAAAAGTAGAAAAAACTGGATCAATCATTGATACTGATACATATATTGAAAATCAAGAAGGTTTTTTCTTTAAAGATGTTGAAGCAATGATGAATCAATGTCATGAACACTCGGTCAACTTTTTCTTTGACCTGTTACAGCAGGAGTTTATTGATACTTTACATCCGGAGTATATCGCGTGACAAATTACACTGAATCATATATTGATAGACCGTACCATTCAGTTTTTTCAACGATTACAACATATTTACTTTGCAGTGCTTTGTCACATGGTATAAACATGCCTTCTGAAGAAAGTATAGACAAAGATTTGAAACTGCAAACGTATAATTCGATATCTCAATACAGAGATATCTTAGATGAACATTGCGTTGTACCTTCTCCAACCTGGTCAGCAGCGATAGAAAGTATTTCTAGAATGGATATTGGTAATGAATTTGATTATACAATAGATACAGCACGAACACTTAGCATAATCAATGAACTCTCATTTATGCAGGTTGATGAAGAAATTGATCAGAAAATTGAGAAATATTTCATCTCAAAGCCTGTTAAAACAAGAACTGTTCTTGAAAACCATCGAATTAAAAAAGGATGAATACAGCAGATCCCGAATGTCGATGGCCGCCTGTATATGACTTTGATTCGCTGGGGTCAGAAATCAATAAACTTGTAGCCAATCAAAGCATCTTTGATGTATTTTTCCATCAACGAAACTTGGATTCAGGATTATATCAGGGTGATATATTACGTTACCCTGGAATATTCCCCTTTATCGATGAAGATGGAAATGTCCAGGTTATGGAAGAAACTTTTGATTATTGGTTAATCTTAGGAAATACATGCGACCTGGATCGAGAACTCCCCTCACCACATTTGTCCCACATAGTCCCACTGACTTCCCTGGAAGAGGATATACCAGATGAAATCCTGAGTGGCTTGATGTCATATAACAGCTACAAGAGATTTTTTATTCCTTCTTGGGATTCTTCGATAGCTTCTGGTTTTATTCTAAACTTTACCTATATCTGTTCCGTTGATAAAAAAAGTCTATTGAATCATGCACAAGTACGTGCAAGATTAACATTTAAGTCATGGTTACTGTTACACTCCTGCCTGGTACGATATCTGGCTCGGGATGATGGCCGGCATGATTAAAAATGTCAGGATGGGTGGTATGAAAAAAGTAAACAGTTTTTTCATACCACTGATTAGTGTCAATTATCCTTGTCTGAATTGCAATTGTTTCTCTGAAGAATAACCACTTTTGGCTTATCCTTCCCTGCAGAGGATGTTGCCAGAAATCGAGGTGCAGGGAAGGAAATTTTGTTGCGATATTTGTTGCTCTCTGCTATCTCTCTAGTTTTTGTAAGATGATGTACCAATGGAGTTTACGATACCTTTCCCTAAGTATATTTTCTTGTCGATAACAATCTATTATTATTGCATTTTTTAGTTAAAAAAACTTTAGTCTTGCCCACCTTTTATGACAGGCAGTTCTTCTCCGCCCTGCAAAAAGGGTCATATTGCCACCAGAGATGCTGTGGTAACGTCTTTTATGACGATTATAATATTATTGGTAAAACGCCTTAAAGATATGTAACATGCTGCTTTAGAAAAATAAGGAAGAAAAGCAGCCCGATGGAGATCAGGAATGAAAATACGAAAAAGAGACGGAAATCTTGAAGAATACGATCTAATCAAAATAGAAAACGCGGTACGTCAGGCATTTCATAGCGTTAAAAAAGATTGCGATCAGAAACAGCTCAAGGAAATAACCGCCAAGGTGGAATCTCTATTGAACCTGGGTTCTGCAATAGATGGTATGGTTCAGGTCGAAGAGATTCAGGACCAGGTGGAACGCGCCCTTACAGAACTCAATCATTATGAAGTATTAAAAAGCTATATCATATATAGAAATGAACGCAGTAAAAGCAGGCGTGCCAGACAACTTCTGGTAAATTATTTCCCTGATGTTCGCGAGCTGGATGATATTCTCAAAAATATCCAAAAAGAATTTGCAGAGGAAATATATTACATCCATTTTCTCACCTCAAAATTCATTTCTTTCTACAAGGAGGAGATGAACGTCAACGAACGACTGAATATTCTGGTAAAGGCGGCGGTGGAGTTAACCACCCAGGAAGCTCCCAAATGGGAATATATTGCCGCCAGGATATTGATGCTCAAATTTAGAAAAAGCCTTGATATTCAGCTCGATCAATTTCAAATCAGCTCCTTTTACGGCAAGTTAAAATGGCTTACCGCCGAAGGGTTGTACGGCGCATACATATTGGATGCCTATTCAAAAGAGGAAATAGACATCTGTGCTGGCTTTATTGAGACAAAACGGGATGCCCTCCTCAGCTATTCCAGTCTCGATATGTTGTTGAGCAGATATGTTATCAAAAATCACAGCAATCAACCGCTTGAAGAACCCCAGGAAATGTTTTTGGGAATAGCCATGCATCTGGCAATGAAGGAAGAGAAAAACAGGTTGGCGTGGGTGCAG
>PDWJ01006682.1_pt1 | contig 16203 bp, 10 predicted proteins | sample 1430881 | NCBI WGS metagenome assembly PDWJ01 (sample SAMN01162460, study PRJNA174530) | Oral metagenome, whole genome shotgun sequencing project. | biome: Marine environment; feature: Marine mammal; material: Swab sample of the gingival sulcus; isolation source: swab sample of gingival sulcus... | reverse complement strand
TAAGACAATCGTTTTTTATGGTGTTGTCGTTTTTTTGCTGCGTTATACTTCGCGGCTCGATTTTGCCTTTGTCAAAAATTATGTTTTGACGTTTATCATTATGATAAAAATCTTTTTTTTGCCCTTTACAGCAGGAAAATTTTTAATTGCAACCAGTGATGTCTCTTCGTTAATTGTCGCCTTTGAAAAAATGCATTTTCCCAAGGTGCTAATTATACCAATTGCCGTTATGTTCAGATATTTTCCAGCCTTTAAAGATGATAATACGAATATTAAAATGGCGATGAAAATGCGCGGTATTACGTTTAGGAATCCGATTAAGTACTTAGAATATGTCAGTGTGCCATTATTGATATCAGCCATTAACATTGCTGATGATATTTCAAAATCAGCTGAAACAAAGTGCATTGCCGACCCTTGTGCAAAGACAAGGTACCGCGAAGTCAAATTTGGCTTAGCTGATATTGTCTATACTGTGGGGATTGTAACTTTTATTATAGTCGGGAGATTGTATGCTTAGTGTAGAAAAAGTCAGTTATAAGTATAATCAAGATGAAACGGTTGCCAATATTGACGATGTTAGCTTAACTGTTAAAGTGGGCGAATGTGTTGTCTTCTGCGGCAGAAGTGGTAGCGGCAAGACGACTTTGACTAAATTAATCAATGCGCTGATTCCGAATTATTATGAAAATGGCGAATGTATATGCATGACAAATTATTGGAGACTGCCAATTACTTTGGTATTGACCACTTACTCGACAGGGATATTTTTGAGCTGTCTGGCGGCGAAAAACAGATAATCGCGATAGCGGCTGCCTATGCCAGCGGCACAGATGTCGTTTTACTAGATGAACCTTCTTCAAATCTTGATATTGAAAAGACTAATTTGATAGGTGAAATTCTTTCTAAGATTAAGGCGTCGGGCAAGACGATTATTATTTCAGAGCATAGATTTTATTATATTAAAGACATCATAGATCGTGTTTACTACATTGACAATGGCAGTGTAAAAAGTCACTTTACAAAAGAACAGTTTTTTGCATTTGATGAACAAAAGCGAAAAGCGTTAGGCTTGCGCGCGATCGAATTTGAAGCATTAGTAAGTAAAGAAAGCAGTCAAACTGACAGTGCTAAGGCGCTTGCCATAAAAAAACTGTATTGCCCGTTTAGTGGCCAGAAAAGGGCATTAGACATTCAGGACATCGCCTTTAATTTTGGGCAAATTATTGGCGTTTATGGTTCCAATGGCATTGGTAAAAGTACATTTATAAGACACCTTATGGGGCTGCAAAAGTCGAACGGTAAAATACTGTTAGACAATCAATTGTTTTCTTCTAAAAAGAGATTAAAAAACAGCTATTTGGTGATGCAAGATGTCAACCATCAACTGTTTACCGATAGTGTTGAAACTGAGGTTACACTGGGCATGGCGAAACGTTTTTGTGATGCAGATGTCGCCCGTGTATTAAACGCACTTAACATATACGATTTAAGAGAGAAACACCCAATGAGCCTTTCTGGCGGACAAAAGCAGCGCGTGGCAATTGCCAGCGCAATACTGTCTGACGCCCGAATCATTTGTTTTGACGAACCAACCAGTGGTATGGACTACGACAATATGATGCGGATTTCTAGGTTGATTAAAGAGACTATAAACGATCAAATTATAATCTTTATAATTTCGCACGACCATGAATTTCTCAATTGTACAGCTGATCAAATTTTTGATATTACAAAGTTTAGTAAACTGGTGTAACTATTTAAGTAGCTTGTCATTTCGAATCGATAAATTTCATACAGTTTGTCATTTCGAAAAAGCTGGCTTGTCATCTCGACCGAAGTGGAGAGATCTCAGGTTATATTGCGATTGAAACGAAAGCACTACGCTTGTATCAACGGCAGGCACTATTCTTTTAGGAGGCAGCGCTACGCTCAAAACTACCTCTACAAAGAACAGTACCTACCGTCGCGTTTAAGCACTTTCTGACAATCGCATGCGTTGTCGTTTCGAGCGTAGTCGAGAAATCTCGGGTTTAAAAACAAGATCTCTCCACGTTGGTCGAGATGACATATATAAGATAGTTATAATGGGACTAAACTGAGGATAAACAATATGAAAGCAAACAAAAAAAACGCACTTGATACGGCATACAAAGACTATATTTTTTCTGATACCCAAAAACTAGATGATGTTAAAATCTATAAATTTAAAAACGAAACTGGCAGTGGCGAAATGAAAGTCTACAACCTGCTGGACGGTTTGCAACTGACCTATAACGATTTAAATATGGAAACGGTCTATCAGAATATAAAGCCGGCAAAGGGCATTTTAAAAATTGACCACTGCTTAGAAGGCTGTTATGAGATAAAGGTGCTAAATCGCGAATATGCCTTTTTGGGTAAAGGCGATTTAAGTATCATTGATTTAGGTGCGGCTTTATTTGAAAATTCACGTATTCCGATGAAAAAGTACAAAGGCTTAACCGTGTTAATTGATATCGAATTGGCTCAAGCGACGTTTGAACAGTACTTTCCGTTTTTAAATATAGATATATCAAAAATAAAACAGCGTTTTTGTCGACAAAACGCTTATTCAAAAATTAATTCTAAGCATCAGATTAATTACATTGTCAAGCACTTATACAAGGCAGACCAAAAAAATAAAGTGCCTTATTTAATTATTAAAGTGCTAGAACTATTGCTATTACTAGAAATGGTCGAAACAAAAGATATTTATAAAATCACTTCATTTTCTAAACCCGTTTATGATGCGACCAAAGAATGCTATCAAGACTTGGTCAACGACCCCTTTAACAAGCACTCTATTGCTGAATTGGCCCAAAAATACGCCATTTCGGAGTCTAGCCTAAAACGCTGTTTTGTCTATATCGCCGGTAATTCGATAGGTGATTTTAAGAGAAATTTGCTGTTAGATGCGGCCTCTAAAATACTTGTTGAAAATAAAGCAATGTCGATTAAAGAAGTGGCCGACATTGCCGGCTATGCCAATCAAGGCAAATTTTCAGCGGCATTTAAATCTTATTTTGGCATGACGCCAATCAAGTATAGGCAAAGTCACAGCTGACCTTTTTGGATTAAAAAATTGCCAAATAGGTTGTAGAACAAATATTTTTAGTTTGGTATGCTCTTTAATAGTGATATTCATTATCTCATATTATTTTATAAGGAGGATACTATGACTGAAAATAAGTTAAGTGTTAAAGATATCGTAACAGTTGCAATTATGTTGGCACTGTTTCTTGTCGTTTCTGCTATTGTTGGCATGAGCACTGTGACCCTACCAATTTTATACTTATATGTTGCACCGGGACTAGAAATGTTTGTTGGAGCGATTTTTTATTTGGTGGCAGCCAATAGAATCAACAAAAGAGGCTTGTTATTTATTTGGATTTTAATGTATGGCTTAATCACAGCGGCTGTTGGCTACCTCTTTATGCTACCTTATTTTATAGGGTTAGGGATTGTTTGCGAACTTGCTATGCTTGGCAAAAACGCTTATCGTACCCCGCTCAGAAATATGATTGGCTGGAGCCTTTACGGGGCCGGTATGTTTTTTGGTATTGCGATTCCTTGCTGGGTCGCTTGGGAAAGTTTTCAAAAACAGGCATTAGAAGGTGGCTTTGCCGCGTCTACTTTAGACATGCAGTACAAGGTTGTCACGACGCCATCACTTATGCTGTTGGGCGTTGTCATAACGGTTGTCTTAGCAGCTTTGGGTATTTTATTTGCTCAAAAAATTCTTAAAAAGCACTTTAAGAAAGCGGGGATTGTAAATTAGCACAATGAACGCAAAAGAAAAAAGACTTAATAACATCAGTGGAACGACGTGCTTGTTGTTAACGCTTATTTCTTGTCTGGTGTCATTTTCTACCAGTAATTATTATATGCACGCTCTGTTTGTCGGCTGGCTTTGTCTTGTTTTAGCCTACTTTGGTCTTGTTAAACAGAGCTTGCTTTATGGTTTGGTCTATTTATTGACGACATTTTGGCTTTTAAAAATGGTTCCACAGGGTATTATGTTTATTTCGCCAATGTTATTAGGCATGATATATAAATTTATTGTGCCGGCAATGGCGGCCTATTTAATGTTTAAAATACCATCGGGCAAAATTATTGCCGTCTTTCAAAAGAGCAGATTGCCACAGAGTATTGTATTAATTCTAATTGTCATCATACGCTTTATACCGACCATTTCTGGCGAGTTTAGAACAATTAGAGAGGCGATGAGAGTACGCGGCTTTACTGGTAGCTTTTTCAAAGTGATTAAGCAGCCTTTACAGACAATGGAATACGCCGTTGTGCCGCTAATTTTTCGGTCAATTAAAGTTGGCGACGAATTGGCTGCGGCATCAATTGTACGCGGCATTGAAAACCCAATAAAAAAACACAGTTATTACAGCACGCGACTCGTTAAAACAGATGCGATTATTTTATTGTTCAGTATGTGTCTATTGATACTTGCATTTGTCTTATAAGGAGAAGCTGATGAACAAAAAAATACAAATTGATGACATCAATTTTTCTTATTTAGGCAAAGGCGCACAATTAAAAAATATCGATTTAAGTGTGTCAGCTGGGCAATGCTGCGTTATTGTTGGTGCCTCTGGTTGTGGCAAGTCGACCTTGACCCGCGTAATCAATGGCTTAATACCAAACTTTTTTGAAGGTAAATTAACGGGCGAGGTCTTTGTCGATCATAAAAATTTAGCAGAATTAAAATCTTGGCAAATCAGCCAATTGGTCGGCAATGTGTTTCAAGACCCAAGAAGTCAGTTTTTTGCCAATGAAGTGGCGGGTGAAATTGCCTTCGGCTGCGAAAACGCCGGGTTATCACATGGTGAAATCTTTGAAAATGTGCATCGTGCGGCTGCCGAAATGCAAATTGAAGACTTATTAAACACGGGTATTTTAACACTGTCCTATGGTATGCGCCAAAGGGTGGCAATTTGTTCGGCTAAGGCCATGCAACCTGATATTTTCGTCTTTGATGAACCGTCAGCCAATTTAGATTTGCAATCGACCTGTCAATTTGGCAAACTGATTCAACAATTAAAAGATGCGGGCAAGACCATTATCATTGTCGAGCATCGTTTGTTTTATTTAAAAGGCATTGCTGACAACTACGTCTTTATGAAAGACGGTCAAATTGTCGAACGCTATGCGGCGGCTGAATTAGAGCAATACAGTTCTAAGGCGCTCAATGACATAGGGCTGCGTTCGCTGTGCTTAAACGATATTGTATTAGAGCGCTTAACAAATAAAGTATTAGCGAATAGCAGACAATTTGCAGTGGCGAATATTAGCAAAAAATATGGTAGTAAGTGGCTATTAGATGATATCTCGTTTAAGTTTGACGAAAACGAAATTATTGCCTTAGTTGGCTGTAACGGCATTGGCAAGAGCACGTTGGGTAAAATAGCTGCCGGTCTTTTAAAAGCGACTAAAGGCAGTGTTATGCTAAATAATAAGCCGCTTACTAAAAAGGCGCGAATTGGTAAAATTTGGTATATTCCGCAAGATTTAGATTCGCAGTTGTTTGGTGAAGATTTAGTCGATGAGCTCGTGACGGGGCTTAAAAATAGAGATGACCATACTGAAAGGGCAGAACTGCTTTTAAAACAATTGGGTCTGTTTGCGCTTAAAGATAGGCACCCGTCAACCCTGTCAGGCGGGCAAAAACAACGCTTGGTTTTGGGCGTTGCCATGATGCGTAACGTCTCGGTTGTCATTTTAGATGAACCGACCTCAGGGCTAGACTACAATAGCATGGTGCAGGTGTCAAAGTTAATTAAGCAGCAGCGCGATTTAGGCACTAAGTTTTTAATTATCTCACATGATATTGAATTTATTGCCAAGTCTTGTGAACGGGTGATTGCGCTTAAGAATGGCAAGCTAGCTGAGGATTATTATCTTGATGATATTGGTGTTTTATTGAATTCAATGCGCGAATAAAATGGTGCGCAGTCGAGAAATTTCCCCGCATGTCATTTCGAGCGCAGTCGAGAAATCTCGGGGTTAATATTATAATACTTATAGAACAGGAGAATAAAATGGAACAAGCAGTTGATCAAAAAAAGCAATCGCTATTACATGATAGCATTGTAAAATTAATGTTCAAACTTTCGTTACCGGCAATAGTCGGCATGTTTGTGATAGGGCTTTACAGTTTTGTCGATGCCATTTTTGTCGGTCAATGGGTTAATGAAGTCGCTGTCGGTGCGATTGCCGTTGCCTATCCACTGACGCTATTAAATAATGGCATTGCGGTGTTGGTGGGCATTGGCTCGGCGTCGGTGTTATCGCGGGCAATTGGCCGCGACGACCAACAAACGGTCGATAAAATTATGGGCAATCTACTGACTTTGGTATTTCTGTTGTCATTATTAACAACTGTGGTTGGTTACTTTTTTAATAGACAACTGTTATCTTTTAGTCGGGTTGAGGGCGATATGCTAATTTACGCCAGCAATTACTTAAAGATTATCTTTTTAGGGTCATTTTTTGTCAATTTTGCCCAAGCCGCCAACATGGTGATGCGTGGTGAAGGTAAAATGATGGCTGCGATGATTTTTATGGCAATAGGCGCGATTTTAAATATTATATTAGATCCAATTTTTATTAAAGTGTTGGGTTATGGTATTGAAGGTGCTGCAATCGCCACGGTAATAGCCCAAGTTGTCCAGTTTTTAATCACGATGGTTTATTTTGTTAAATTCAGTAAAAAGGTCAGGTTTAAAAAGATACGCTTAGAGCCTTCAATTCTATCTGGTGTTATTTCAGTTGGTGTGTCTGCCATGCTAATGCAAGTGTTAAGCCTTGTTCAGCAAACGGTGTTGTATTCGCGCTTAATGACTTATGGTGGGCAAGAAAAAGTTATTTTAATGGGTGCCGTGATGCGTTACATGATGTTGGCGTTTATTCCGGTTTGGGGTATTAGTCAAGGTTTTCAGCCAGTTGCTGGCACTAACTATGGCGCCGAAAAATATGATAGAGTTAAAAAGTCAACGACGATATTTGCAATTGGCGCAACAGTGTTAGCCTTAATTTTCTGGCTGCCCTTTATGTTGTTTACAGAAAACATTTTGTCGTGGTTTATCAAAGACAATGTTACGATTATTGCAGGCGGCTTATTTGATGCCCGCGTCGCGATGTTGGTATTTCCGCTTGCGGGTTCGTTAATTATATTTGTCACGCTGTTTCCGGGTATGCTGATTATGCTAAGGCAAGCTGTGCTATTTGTGCCGTTGGCGTTTATTCTGCCAATGATCGCAGGTTTAAATGCACTGGGCGTATTTGCCAGCTTTGCGGTAACTGATGTAGTTGTATTTGCAATGGCAATTACCGCGATAGGCAAGTTGTTTAAAACAAACAAGAATTAAATAATAAATTTTTAAGTTTCTTTCCACTGTATTCTGTCATGTCAATTAGGTAAGTGATTATACAGTGGAAAGATTTTGTTTTAACCATTTGGTAACATAGTGATTTTTATGTATAATTATGGAAATAATGCTTGACGCATTTTTTTTTGCGTGTTATGATGTTAGAATGCAATAACTGTGGCATGCTGCTTTTTTGTTGCGCGTAAAACAAAATCAAAAATTGCAGAAAAATGCCACAATCAAGTATTTTCAATGTTTTTAGCAATTGTTAACAAAATATTAAAATTGCATTATTTTTTAGAAACATGCCCCCGGCTTACCTGTTTTTAGCCTGTTATAAGGTGTAGTGAGTCGGTTGTGCACGGTCGTCAATGGTATGAACCAATCTATTAAGCAAGGGGGAACGAGAATGCCGCAAGCGGTAAAACTAGGCAAGCGAGAAAGACTTACTTTTTCTAGCGTCGATCAAATTATTCAACCGCCTAATCTGATTGAGATTCAATTAGCATCTTATCAGTGGTTTTTAAAAGAAGGTTTGATGGAGGCTTTTCAAGACATTTCGCCCATTCAAGATTACACCGGCAATTTGATTTTGGAATTTTGCGATTACGAATTAGAAATGAAGCCAAAATACGGTGTCGAAGAATGTAAAGAGAGAGATGTCAACTATGCAGTTCCGTTAAAGGTTCAGCTGAGATTTATCAATAAAGAGACGGGCGAAGTTAAAGAACAGCGTGTCTTTATGGGTGATTTTCCGCTGATGACCGAAAAGGGAACTTTTATTATCAATGGTGCTGAACGCGTTATCGTTTCGCAGTTAATTCGTTCACCAGGACCATATTATTCTGAAACAATCGACAAATATGGTGCTAAATTGTATTCGACGACAGTTATTCCGAACCGCGGTGCTTGGTTAGAATACGAAACCGATTCTAACGGCATTGTGTCAGTCAGAATTGACCGAACCAGAAAATTGCCAATTACAGTGTTGATTAAAGCGCTTGGTTTTGGCAGCGACAGTGAAATTATTGAAATGTTTGGCGAAGACGAACGCCTTATTAAAACACTTGACAAAGATGGCACATCTTCTTATGAAGAGGGCTTGCTTGAAGTATACAAAAAGTTGCGTCCAGGTGAGCCGCCAACAATAGAAAGTGCCAGCAATCTATTAAATTCTTATTTCTTTGATCCAAAGCGCTATGATTTAGCGAAAGTGGGTCGTTATAAATTTGCCAGAAAGTTATCAATATCGAACCGCGCTGAAAACTGTGTGGCGGCAGAAGATATTATTCATCCGACAACGGGTGAAATCATCGTTGAAGAAGGCGCGACGATTACGCGCAAATTGGCGCTCGTCATCGACAATTCTGGTTTAAAAGACATCACGGTTTACGGTGCAGATGATAAGCCCGTTAAAATTATCGGCAATCATTTCGTTGATATTACTAAATTTATCAATGTTGATGATATTAAAATTGATCATTTAGTTTACTATCCTGTACTAAAGGAAATACTCGACGAAACCGATGACGAAGCGACGCGCCGCGATCTTATTTTAGAGCGTAAATCTGAACTGATACCGAAAAATATTATGATCGATGACATTGTTGCTACGATGAGTTATGTATTTAACTTGGCGCATGGCATTGGTCATACTGACGATATCGATCACTTGGGCAATCGTCGCATTCGCTCGGTTGGTGAACTTTTACAAAACCAATTTAGAATTGGTCTTTCTCGTATGGAACGCGTTGTTCGCGAACGTATGACTGTACAAGACATGGAATCAATTACGCCGCAAGCGCTGATCAACATTAGGCCAGTTGCCGCTGCCATTAAAGAATTCTTTGGCAGTTCGCAGTTGTCGCAGTTTATGGATCAGACCAACCCAGTGGCTGAACTGACAAATAAACGACGTCTTTCAGCACTTGGACCAGGCGGTCTATCGCGTGAACGCGCTGGTTTTGAGGTGCGTGACGTCCACCATTCACACTATGGTAGAATGTGTACGATTAATACACCTGAAGGACCAAACATCGGCTTAATCGGTTATCTTAGCATTTACGCGCGCGTCAATCAATACGGCTTTATCGAATCACCGTATCGCGTAGTTGACAGTGAAAACCGCCAAGTAACTGATGAAGTGCATTATATCACTGCTGATGTTGAGGCGCGCTCGGTCGTAATTCCAGCAACTGAACCGACTGATGAAAACGGTCGTTTTGTCAATGAGCGGGTCGTTGGTCGTTATAAACATGAAATTAAAGAATACCCAATTGATAAAGTAGATTATATGGAGGTGTCGGCGCAACAGATGATTTCAGTTGCAACGTCGATGATTCCCTTCTTAGAAAATGACGAGGCAACCCGTGCGCTGATGGGTTCAAGCATGCAACGTCAAGCAGTGCCGTTGGTGACGTCGCAAGCACCGATTATCGGTACAGGCATGGAATATTTAGCTGGGCTAGATTCAGGTGCCATCGTGCGCGCTATTGCCGACGGTGTGGTTGAAAAAGTTACTTCACGAGAAATTGTTGCCGTTCGCAAAGACGGTACAAAAGATCATTATGAACTACTTAAATTTAAGCGTTCTAACCAAGGCACTTGTATCAACCAGCATCCGCTCGTCAACAAGGGTGACGAAATAAAGGTTGATGAAGTCATTGCCGACGGTCCATCGACCGATTTGGGTGAAATTGCCTTAGGTGCTAACCTACTGGTCGCCTTTATGACTTGGGAAGGCTACAATTACGAGGATGCTATTCTATTAAGTGAAGAACTCGTTAAAGACGATGTATTATCGTCAATCCACATTGAAGAATACGAAGCAGAAGCGCGCGACACAAAACTGGGCTCTGAAGAAATTACGCGCGATATTCCAAATATTGGCGATGACGCCCTTAAAAATTTAGATGAACGCGGCGTTATTCGCATCGGTGCTGAAGTTAACCCGAACGACATTTTAGTTGGTAAGGTAACGCCGAAAGGTGAAACTGAGCTTACGGCCGAAGAACGCCTATTGCGCGCCATCTTTGGTGAAAAAGCGCGTGAGGTCAGAGATACGTCATTGCGCGTGCCACACGGTGAAAACGGCATTGTCGTCGACGTCAAAGTGTTCACACGTGAAAATGGCGATGAATTATCACCTGGCGTCAACGAATTAGTGCGCGTTTATATTGCTAAAAAGCGCAAGATTAACGTTGGCGATAAAATGGCTGGTCGCCATGGTAACAAAGGCGTTATTTCGAAGATATTACCTGTTGAAGACATGCCGTTCTTAGATGATGGTACGCCAATTCAAGTGGCACTTAATCCGCTAGGGGTGCCGTCGCGTATGAACATTGGTCAGGTACTTGAGGTACACCTTGGCTTGGCCGCTAAAAAGTTTGGTTGGTATGTAGCATCGCCTGTATTTGATGGCGCTCATGAGCACCAAATTATGGATCTATTAGAAGAAGCCGGCTATCCGCGCGATGGCAAATTGAACATTCGCGATGGTCGCACTGGTGAACTGCTTGACAACAAAGTAACAGTTGGCTACATGTATATGTTGAAGCTGCACCACTTGGTAGACGACAAGTTACACGCCCGTTCAACAGGGCCTTATTCACTGGTAACGCAGCAGCCGCTAGGGGGTAAAGCCCAGTTTGGTGGTCAGCGTTTTGGTGAGATGGAAGTTTGGGCGCTTGAAGCCTACGGTGCTGCCCATACACTACAAGAAATATTAACAGTTAAATCAGACGATGTCAGTGGCCGCGTTAAAGCTTATGAAGCGATTGTCAAGGGTGAAAATATTCCTGAGCCCGGTGTGCCAGAGTCTTTCAAAGTACTGATTAAAGAGTTACAATCAATCGGACTTGATGTTAAAATTTTACGCGATGAGGATGAACTTGAAATAGAAGAAGACGTAAAAGAAGTATCAGAATACGATGATGATATTAAAGAAGTCATTGAAGGTGGTGACAGCCATCAATACGTCGATGAATCAGAAACAGAAGAAAACGAGGAATCAGAACCTGAATTTGACGACAACTTTGAATTTGATGATGAAATGAATGAAACACCCTAAACGCAAAAGAAGGGAGCGTACCACATTTGTCTGAAAATATGAATAATAATGAAATTAAACAAGAAAGTAATTTTAGTGTAAAGCCGACGGGTTTTGACAACAATTTTAACAGATTTGATTCAATTAGAATTGGCTTGGCGTCATCTGATAAAATTCGACAATGGTCGCGCGGTGAAGTTAAAAAACCAGAAACAATTAATTATCGCACACTTAAACCAGAGCGCGAAGGTTTATTTTGTGAAAAAATATTTGGACCACAAAAAGACTGGGAATGTCACTGTGGTAAATACAAACGCGTTCGCTACAAGGGCATTATTTGCGATCGTTGTGGCGTCGAAGTAACCAAATCTAAAGTGCGTCGTGAACGCATGGGTCACATTGAACTAGCAGCCCCGGTATCGCATATTTGGTATTTTCGAGGTATACCATCAAAGATGGGCATCTTACTCGATATTTCACCAAAAGCGCTCGAAAAGGTACTCTATTTTGCATCGTACATCGTGCTGGATCCGGGTGAAACATCATTAGAATACAAACAAATACTAAGTGAACTTGAATTTGCTGAGCACTACGAAACGTATGGTACTGCATTTAACGCGGGTATGGGTGCTGAGTCGGTTAAGAAGTTATTACAAGATATTGACCTAGAGGCGTTGTCAGGTGAGCTACGTGCCAAAGTAAAAGACAGCAGCGGTCAAAAACGTCAAAAAGCAGTAAGACGTTTAGAAGTTGTCGAGGCATTTTTACAATCGGGCAATCGTCCTGAATGGATGATTTTAGACGCTATTCCAGTAATACCGCCTGATCTAAGACCAATGGTTCAGCTCGACGGTGGCCGTTTTGCGACATCTGATTTAAACGATTTATATCGTCGTGTGATCAACCGCAATAACCGTTTAAAGCGCTTATTAGAATTGGGCGCGCCAGAAATTATTTGCCGCAACGAAAAACGCATGCTGCAAGAGGCAGTTGATGCCTTAATTGACAATGGCAGGCATGGTCGCCCTGTCACTGGACCTGGCAACAGACCGCTAAAGTCGCTGTCTGACATGCTCAAAGGTAAGCAAGGCCGCTTTAGACAAAACCTACTCGGTAAACGGGTTGACTATTCAGGTCGTTCGGTTATCGTGGTTGGCCCTGAACTAAAGTTTTATCAGTGCGGCTTGCCAAAGAAAATGGCGCTAGAATTATTTAAGCCGTTTGTCATGAAGCGCTTAGTCGATGGTGAATTTGCTCACAATATCAAGTCGGCCAAACGAATGGTTGAAAAAATGCGTCCCGAGGTGTGGGATATCGTCGAAGATGTCATTAAAGAACACCCCGTGCTCTTAAACCGTGCGCCGACGCTGCACCGCCTTGGTATTCAGGCGTTTGAGCCGATTTTGGTTGAAGGCAAGGCAATTCGCTTACACCCACTGGTCTGTACAGCCTATAATGCCGACTTTGACGGTGACCAAATGGCTGTGCACGTGCCGCTATCAGTAGAAGCGCAGGCTGAAGCCCGTTTTTTAATGTTGTCAGTCAATAATATACTGGCGCCAAAAGATGGTACGCCAATTACAACGCCGACCCAAGATATGGTGTTAGGGGTTTACTATTTAACGATGGACGGCATTGAAGATGTCTACGATAAAGATGGTACATTGCTCGAACGGGGTGAAAAGGGCAGTGGCAAAGTATTTAGAGATTTTGATGAAATGCTAATGGCGTATAGCAATGGTCATGTCAGTTTGCACGCCAAAATTAAAGTTAGACGTCGTCACCCAGAAACAGGTGAAACAGCGTTGGTTGAAAGTACAGTTGGCCGCTTTATCTTTAACGAGCACATTCCACAAGACTTGGGCTTTGTCAATCGCGAAGAAGACAAATTCAGCCTTGAAGTCAATTTTGAGTGTACTAAAAAAGAACTCGAAAAGATTATCGCAAAGTGTTTTGCCAGCAAGGGCAACACAGTAACCGCTGAAATGCTTGACCATATTAAGTCGCTCGGTTTTAGATTTTCAACGCAAGGTGCTGTTACTATTTCGGTGTCCGACATGGTCGTACCAGCTGAGAAAGACGAATTAATTGAAAAAGCACGTAAAGTGGTTGATAATTGTCATAAAAAGTTCCGTCGCGGTGAAATGACTGACGAAGAACGTCATGAAACAGTTATTGAAACGTGGAAAGAAACCACTGAAGAGGTTACTGAAGTGCTGATGAAAAACCTCGACAGACGCAATAATATCAATATTATGGCTTATTCAGGTGCCCGTGGTACCATCAAGCAGATTAGACAACTTGCCGGTATGCGCGGTAACATGGCTAATACGTTGGGTGAAACCATTGAGGTGCCAATCGTCTCTAACTTTAGAGAGGGTTTATCGGTGCTTGAGTACTTTATTTCGACAACAGGTGCGCGTAAAGGGCTTGCTGATACGGCGCTTAGAACAGCTGACTCAGGTTATTTAACGCGTCGTTTGGTCGATGTTTCACAAGATATCATCGTCAGAGAAAAAGATTGTGGAACGGATCGTGCCATTTATCTAAAACCATTTACCGATGGTCGCGGCGCGGTAGAACCAAAAGCGGCAGAAGTTGTCAGCCAAACGCTAGCTGAAAACGTTATCAATGAAAAAACAGGTGAAATTGTCGCCTACAAAAACCAATTTGTCAGTCGCAAGTTAGCGCGTAAAATTGCCCGTGCGACATCACAACCGGTTTATATACAAAAAGAAATCATTGAATCGCTCGAAGAACGCCTAATTGGTCGTTACTTGGCAGAAGATGTCGTCAGTGACGATAAAGAAAAAGAAATAATCGCACATAAAAATCAATTAGTTGATGCAGAACTAGCAGCTAAAATTGTTGCACGTACCAGCCAAAAAATTGCCGTTAGGTCAGTGCTTACTTGTGAAACCAAGCATGGTGTCTGTGCCCGTTGTTACGGCTTAAACTTAGCCAACGGCCGTTCAGTTAATGTTGGTGAGGCAGTTGGTATTATTGCAGCGCAGTCAATTGGTGAGCCTGGTACACAGCTGACAATGCGTACGTTCCACAGTGGTGGTGTTGCTGGTGGCGATATCACACAAGGTCTACCGCGTGTTGAAGAATTGTTTGAAGCTAGAAAGCCAAAGGGCTTGGCATTGATCGCTAACATCGCTGGTGTTGTATCATTTAAAGAAACTAAAAAGAAACGCGAAATCGTCATCACTGGTGATGATGGTGAAACGTTCTCACAACAAATTGTATTTGGGGCCCAACTTAAAGTTAAAGAAGGCGATCGTGTAGAAGCAGGTACGGTATTAACCAACGGTTCGGTTAATCCACACGACATTCTTAAAATTGTCGGTGTTGATGGCGTACATGATTACATCACACAAGAAGTACAACGCGTTTACCGCTTGCAAGGGGTTGATGTCAACGACAAGCACATTGAAATCATCATCAAGCAAATGCTTGATAAAATACATGTTGATGATGCTGGTGATACTGAACTTATACCAGGTTCGCGTGTCAGTTTACAAGACTTTGTTGACGCCAATAAAAAAGCTGCCGAAAATGGCGTGGCCGTAGCAGAGGGGTCACGTGTATTACTCGGCATTACCAAGGCTTCATTGGCAACCGATTCGTTCTTGTCGGCAGCATCGTTCCAAGAGACGACGCGTGTCTTGACAGAAGCTGCCATCAAAGGTAAAGAAGATCGCTTGATTGGCTTAAAAGAGAATGTCATCATCGGTAAGCTTATACCAGCAGGTACTGGTATGAAACGCTATCATGACATTGCAATTGAATCGGAAGCCCAAGAAGACGTTGAAATGGTTAATGGAGAAATCAGGCAAACATCTTGACAATGTGTTCTATGAATGATAAAATCTCATGGTATGCGTTGCAAAGAGCACTTTTGGGGGCTTATCGTGACGAATATAAAAGGTGGCGAGCTGCGCATTGGGCTTAAAGCGTCAATGCGCGCCGTTAAAGAGGGGTGTGTCAGCAAGTTGTTTGTGGCAGAAGATGCTCAAAAAAACCTGACGCAACCGTTAGTAGCATTGGCCGAAGCAAGCTATATCGATACAGAATACATTGCGTCGATGAAGGCGCTTGGTCGGCTATGTCAAATTGATGTCGGTGCTGCAGCAGCAGTAATAATAAAAAAATAAAAAGTAACACAAAATTTATCAGTAAAGGAGGTGCAGTGAATGCCAACAATTAACCAACTCGTCAGAAAGAGCCGTGTTAAGCAAACCGATAAGAGTACATCACCAGCTTTACAGCGTACATTTAATTCATTGAAGCGCGTGTCTGTTAAGCAGTCGTCTCCGCAAAAGCGCGGTGTTTGTACGTCGGTAAAGACAATGACGCCTAAAAAGCCGAATTCAGCGCTCAGAAAAGTTGCCAGAGTTCGCTTGACAAATGGTATGGAAGTATCGGCTTATATTCCGGGCGAAGGTCACAATTTACAAGAGCACAGTGTCGTCATGATACGTGGTGGCAGGGTAAAAGACCTACCTGGTGTTAGATACCATATTATTCGTGGCGTATTAGATACACAGGGCGTAGCCAACAAGAACCAAGCGCGTTCTAAGTACGGTGCAAAACGTCCGAAGAAGAAGTAGTACATAAATACCTAGTCATTAACATCGCGTCACTAGCTGACATTCGACTGTGATGATTAGGGTGTAGTCTCTGTAAAACCGACACCACAACTTACTAGAGAATAGGTCTCTATGTTGAGTACCGATGAAAATTAAAATT
>PDWJ01003432.1_pt1 | contig 16206 bp, 8 predicted proteins | sample 1430881 | NCBI WGS metagenome assembly PDWJ01 (sample SAMN01162460, study PRJNA174530) | Oral metagenome, whole genome shotgun sequencing project. | biome: Marine environment; feature: Marine mammal; material: Swab sample of the gingival sulcus; isolation source: swab sample of gingival sulcus... | reverse complement strand
CATTGCCATAGGGCAGTATCACGAGGCAGTGGCGGTCATGCTTTTTTATCAGACAGGCGAACTGTGTCAGGCTTATGCCGTGGGCAAGTCCCGTCAGTCCATTGCCGGGCTTATGGATATCTGCCCTGATTATGCCAATGTCTGGCGGGAGGGAAAGTGGCAGCGTGTTCTTCCTGACAGCGTGGGGGTGGGCGAGCGGATCATGGTCAAGCCGGGAGAAAAGGTGCCGCTTGAATGCCATGTTGTTCAGGGCCAGTCGCTCATTGACGCCGCGGCTCTGACCGGGGAATCCGTGCCTGTGAACTGTGCTGAGGGCGACAGTCTTATCAGCGGCACAATAAATCTGCGTGCCCCGGTGTTTTGTGACGTTACGGCTGTTTTTGCTGATTCAACCGTGCAAAAGATTCTTGATCTGGTTGAGAACTCTTCGGAAAAAAAGTCACGTCAGGAAAGATTTATCACCCGTTTTGCCCGTTTTTATACGCCGGCTGTTGTCGGGGTGGCCCTGGCTATTGGCATTTTGCCTCCGCTGCTGACCGGAAAGTACGATTTTGCTGTCTGGGTGTACCGCGCCTTGACCTTTCTTGTTGTTTCCTGCCCGTGCGCTTTGGTTATTTCTGTGCCCCTGACTTTTTTTGGCGGTATCGGCAGCGCGTCCAGGCAGGGAATTTTGATGAAAGGCGGCAGTTATCTGGAGATTCTGGCCAGAGCGAAAACCTGGGTTTTTGACAAGACCGGTACTTTGACCAAGGGGCTGCTCACAGTACAAAGTCTGCGTCCTGTTCCCGGCTTTTCCGCCGCAGAACTGACCGAACTGGCCGCTTTGGCGGAGTATTATTCTGATCATCCTGTTGGCGTGGCCCTACGGGAGTATTGTCAGCAGGAGCTGAACCCGGAGCGGATTGAAAAGACAGAGGAACTGGCAGGATTTGGTATCCGGGCCCGTATTGACGGCCGTGAGGTACTGGTTGGCAACAGCCGTTTGCTTCAGGGAGTTGTTACTGGTTTTGATGCGGAAGATGGCGTGCATATTGCTGTTGACGGGAGTTACGCTGGTTCTTTTCAGGTTGCCGATGAGGTCAAGCCGGACGCGGCAGGGGTTATGGCGCAGTTGCGTGATTTGGGGGTTGAACGTCTGGTTATGCTCACAGGAGACCGCCGCGCGCCGGCTCTTGAGATTGGGGCCTCACTGGGACTTGATGAGGTGAAAAGCGATCTGTTGCCAACAGATAAGGTCGCGGAAGTGGAAAACCTGCTGGAGCCCGGAAATAAACTGGTTTTTGTTGGTGACGGGATCAATGACGCGCCGGCTTTGGCCCGGGCGGACGCGGGAATGGCTATGGGCGGTCTGGGGTCAGCGGCAGCGATTGAGGCCGCTGACATTGTGCTTTTATCTGATGAGCTGAAAAAGATTCCGCGGGCTATTGGTATTGCCCGTAAAACACTTGGTATTGCCTGGCAGAATATTGTGTTGGCCCTGGGAGTCAAGGCTTTTGTGCTTGGTCTGGCCTGCCTGGGGTTTGTTTCCATGTGGGCGGCTGTTTTTGCTGACGTTGGTGTGACCTTGCTGGCTGTTGTCAATTCTTTTCGGGCCTTGCATGGAATTCGGACATAATTCTGGGGACACCATTTAATTCTGGGGACACCATACTAAATTCGCAGAATTTAGTATGGTGTCCCCAGAATTAAATGGTGTCCCCAGAATACAGTCCCCAGAATTCTTTCTTAGAAGTGCATTTTCAGGCCAAGGATGAAATTGATACCGGGCATGGTGAATTTTTCAAATCGAACATTAGCTATATTTTCGCGCTGTTCCTGATTTAAATCAATCCCCTGCCAGTATTTTTTGTCCAGCAGGTTGTAGACACCGGCGTTTATTTCCAGATAGTCATTTATTTTCCACCATCCGCTTATATCCACAACAGCAAAGCCGGGAGTGATGATCTCCTCTTTTTCCACTACGTCTTGTTTGTAGGGTTTGCTCATGAAACAATCAAGGTTGAAGCCGAACCAGCTGTTATCATAGCCAAGGCCGATGATTCCCTGCAAAGGATCGTTCCCTCTCCAATCTGAATTCAGATTTCCTTGCAGGAACGGGTGAAAATTTTTCTTGTCACGTGTTCCCTTTGCATAGGAGAGCGAGCCTTTGAGAAACCAATCAGGGTAAAAACGCCAGGTAAAAGAGGCTTCTGTTCCGTAGATTTTGGCATTCTCAACATTGCTTGGCAGGAGGCCAGGGCCATATAAAGGATGCACCCCGAAATTAAATTGAAACATCTCCTTATAAATATTGTAAAAACCCACCAGATTGATATCCAGTTTCGGGCTGTTGTACAAGAGGCCGAGTTCATGGTTGCGTGTTTTTTCCGGTTTCAGGTCTGTTCCCGGCAATATGGTAATATGGTTTGGATTTACCATGCCGTTAATCAGCTGCAAAGGAGGATTTTTCCCTCCCCAGGCAATAGAGCCATATCCCGTAAGATAATTGGTAAATGGATAGCTGACACGAAGTTTCGGGCAGATCGTACTATTATCCATTTCCTTTGCTGCCAGCTCAGCCCCATGTTCAGGATTTGAGGCCAGGTAACTGGCGTCGGCTGTTGGGCGATAGCGCCATTTTTCATACCGTACTCCCGGAGTAACAACCAAGCCAGAGGGCAGAGTAATGCTGTCCTGGATGTACACGGCCAGTGTATTGGCGTCCATGTCTGGCAGGTATTTTTTGGTAATGATTTCCCAGCCGGAGCCAGGACGATAGGTGTGCTGGCATTCTGTTCGCTCACTATTTTCCCAGCGGTACTCGGCTCCGGTTGTCCATGCGTGATGAAGGTTACCGGTATCGAAATGTCCTGCCCAATCAGCCTTTATTGCCCAGATATTTTGTCTGTAGTTACCGAAGCTTTTATAATCAAATTTTGTTGGGTCTGCTATGTGGTGAAGACGAGGGTGGATATTGGTGAACTGGTCTGAATTATGAAGATGCTGGTTGTATATTTTCAGCTTCAGGACATCCAGCCAATTATTTTGGGGCTGGAAACGATAGCCAAGGGACACCCGTCTGCGGCGCACAGTATTCAGGGTGCCCGCGGGAGTTCCCTTGGCTGCTTCAGCGTCTCCAAGCAGCATGGTGTCGTACTCCCTGAAATATCTTTCTCCTGTCAGGCTGATTCGGTGGGTGTCGTCTCCAATATACATTTTTCCCAACAGGTTGTGTCCATCTATCCACTGCGGATCCTGACTTTCGCGATACCAGTACACCACGTCCCAGGGTTCGGTTTTTTTATAGGAAGAGTATTCTTTGGCATCTGTTTTTGAGGCAATGAGCAGGCCGGAAACAGGCCCTTTTTTGCCAGCCAGAGTCACTGTTCCCTTGTGCTGGCTGTTGGCGCTGCGGTATCCGTATTTGCCGCCCGCGTACCATTTTTTTGTGTCGTCAACAAAATCCTGCGGGTCATAGGTCCGGAAATTGACAGCCCCGCCAATACCGTCACTGCCGTACAGGGCGGATTGGGGGCCTTTGATCACATCCATGCGCTTGATGGTATCAAAATCCACATTGTCCCGGCCGGCAATCATGGGAATGGAGGAGTTATGTCCAAAATTGAAATGATCCGGCAGACGTTCGCCATCAATGGTCATCAAGACCCGGTTTTCGCCCATGTATTGTTGAGCCGCGCCAATACCCCGGATATTAAAGCCGGAGCTTTGACCGCCTTTTCGGGCTTTGAATACTGACACTCCGGGAAGATGGCGTGTGGAAGTTTTGAGATCTGTTGCCCCTTCTTTCTGGAGTTCAACATAGTCCAGGGAATCCACCTGGGGCAGCGTATTATCAAAATCCTGTTCCTGTTTGCCTTGTACAAGGAGCGTGCCCAGGTCGGCCTCTGGAGTTTGCAGGTCGGGAGCGGGCTTTTTTTTCAGCACCGCGCTGTCAGGTCTTATAAAGGAAGCAACAAGACCTGTTTCTTCCAGCAGGTGTTCAAGCGCTTTTTGGGCCGGCCAGGTTCCGCGCAGTCCTTTTGACTGGACGTTCGCGACCAGTTTATTCAGATAGGTGAGATGGACAGAGGTGACAGCGCTGTAGTTTTTCAGCGCGGTCTGAAGGGGGCCGGGTTCAATGGCAAAATCGTATTGTTGTCTGGTCTGGGCTATTCCAGATACCACACACCCAAAAAAGAGAAGAAGCGCAAGCAGACAGCTTTTCTTTTTCATAATCAGTCTCCAGGGTTGTGTCTGGGAAAAACCAGCCCCGGGACGCTTTGTTACGCTTAAGGGACGGTTTTTCTCTCAAACAGGGTTAAAGAACCATCAGCGTTACGCACAATGCGCAGGGAGGCCGCGTAGGCAATGGTACGCAGTGTCTGTTCAAAACGCCGCATATCAAACCTGCCGCTGATTCGTTTGTTTTCCACTCCGCTTAGATAAATTCGTTGCCGCTGAGGATGCCAGGAACTGAGCTCGTCAAAAACATGAAATAAGGGAGCGTTGTCAAAATCAACCCAGCCTTTTTTCCACTGGAGCAGTGTGCCGGTATCGCAAGTCAGGACATCTTCCATCTGCCCGGCCGCCGTAACCCGTACACTTTGTCCCGGCAGCAGAAGAACTGAATCTGCCGCCTTTGCTCTCGCGGTTACCCGCACCTTGCCCCTGGCAACCTTCAGGGCAAAAAGTCCATGTCTGTTTTTCAGGTTAAAGGCCGTGCCCAGAACATTTACCCGTGCCTGCGGCGTGGTGATCATAAAAGGACGGTCTGTGTCTGTGCTGACATCGAAAAACGCCTCTCCCGATTGCATAATGACCTGCCGTTGCGTCTTGAACAGGCAGACCTTGAGCCTTGTTCCCACGTTCATCTCAATGTTTGTGCCGTCTTCCAGGCTGACAGTTTTCTGCTGTCCGGGGGCGCAGACAAACTCTTTGCACCGCGCTGGCTTTCGCGGTTCAGTATGGTCAATATACGAGGGCAGCAGGAGACACAGAAAAATCATGCACAACCCAAGGGCGGCCTGCCCCCATTGAGACCAGGGAGGCAGAATTGTAAGCGGGCACTTTTTGTTTTGCTGGGAACAAGTGTTTTTTTCGCTTTCAAACAGTGTTTTTGCCAGACCCGCCTTGTCCCAGATGCTTTCAAACTCGGCAAAGGCCGCTTTATGGGCAGTATCTGATTCAAGCCATTTTTGCAGTTCAGCCTGTTCAGATCCTGAAAAATCTTTTTTTCTGGATCGAACCAGCCATCTTGCAGCCTGTTCGATGTCGTCCCGTGCGAAGCGCATGTTTTTCATCCTTCCTCTTTGGTATAATGCAGGAGTGTCTCAAATCCCCCAAAAAAAATTTACTATTCTTGGGGACACTATTAATTCTGGGGACACCATACTAAATTCGCAGAATTTAGTATGGTGTCCCCAGAATTAATAGTGTCCCCAGAATTATGTCCCCAGAACTGTCCCCGAACTACATAAGTTTCCCACGCAGACAGACCAGCGCGTTGACCATGTGATTTTCAACTGTTTTTGGTGTCAGACCAAGCTGTTGGGCGATTTCTTTATGAGACAGGTTTTTAAATCTGTGCAGGATAAAAACTTCCCTGCATCTGGGTGAAAGTTCGTTAATGGCCCGCGCGATTTCCCTGATTTCCTCGCTGGAAACAAGCTGTTTTTCCGGCCCTTGCCCGCTCCAGGCGATATCGTCGGTGTCGTTTTCAAGGGGGGGAGTTTTTTTTCTGTATATCTCGCGCGCAAGATTTTTGGCGCTTTTCCACATATAGGCTGTTAGTCCGCATGACGGAAGGCGGGGCTGGCGCAACAGGCGGAAAAAGGTTTCCTGGCAGGCGTCAAGAGCGTCTTCACGCGAGCGGAGCCTTTGCAGGAAATAGCCGTATATTTTCTGGTGGTGTTGTTGATACAGCTCTTCAACCTGTTTTTTCGATTTCATGTTTTCATGCGAATTCTGGGGAGATTCTGGGGAGATGATTCTTGGGGACACCATTGTATTCTGGGGACACCATACTAAATTCGCAGAATTTAGTATGGTGTCCCCAGAATACAATGGTGTCCCCAAGAATCAAATCAAAAATCCTTTGTGGTTCCGCAGGCGTGGTCCAGATCGGCGTGGGCGATGTTGTAATCGGCCAGGGCCATGTTCAGGCTGACCTCGGCATCCACCAGGGTCCGGGCGGCATCCACCAGATCCGTGCTTGTGGATACTCCCAGGCGGTAGCCGTGGCTGGTTCGTTCCCATGTTTCGCTGGCTTCATGTACATATGTCCGGGCCAGGGCGATTTGTTCTTCGTACTGTTGTACCTTGAGGTAGCTTTCCTTGACCTGGGCAGTGATTTCTTCCTGCAATTTTTCCAGCCGCAGGGCGGCGCCTCGTGTTTTTTGTTTTTGGCCGCGCAGGCGGTACAGGGACTGACCGCTTTGAAACAGGTTCCAGGTGGCGTTTACACCCAGGGTATAATATTTATGTTCCCGGTCCTTGTGTCGCTTGTTTTGGTAGTCAACCTCGTAATGGATACTTTCGGCGGACAGTGAAACCGTGGGCAAAAAGCTGCCTTTGGCCACACGTTCGTTTTGTTGATTGATGGCCACGTCTTTTTTTCGGATGGCCACGTCCGGCCTTTGGTTCAGGGCGGCGGCAATGTAGGTGGGCAGGTCGTTCAGAGGCTGTATCTTTGTGTTGGACAGGGAACCTATAAATTGCGCCTGGTTGGGTTCGGGCAGGGCCAGCAAGGTATCAAGGCGGCTTTTTTGGGTCAGAACGATATTGCGGGCCTGCACAAGCTGGCTTTCGGCTTTGGAAAGCTGGGTCTGCATCTTGAGGACATGTAAACGGGGTTTGAGCTGACGTCTATAGAACGCGCGGGCTGCCTCCAGTTGCTGCTGCATGCGTTCCACGGCTTTTTGGTAGCTTTTGACGTTTTCGCGCGCGCGCAGATAAAGAAAAAATTCGCGTTTTGTTTTGTGCAGGACATTATCCCGGACATGGCGCAGGTAAATTTTGGCCCGTTCTTCTTCCAGGATGGAGCCGCTGTGGCGGCAGTAAGCGGGCATATCAAACAGGATTTGGCGCACGCCCGCGCGGGCGGTTTTGGTGTTCTGCCCGATGTAATCGGAGTGCCGTTCATTATCCTTTAAAGAGCGTTGATTTTTGGCGTTAAACGAGACATAGGCCTGGGGGAGAAGCGTGGAACGGGAAGCGTTGCGATTCGCTTTGGCCCCAAGCAGGTCTGCTTCGGCGGCCTGAATTTCCTTGTTGGCCTGACCCGCGCGCTTGAGAGCGGCTGACAGATCGTAGTCTTCTGTGTGGGATACTGTGTCGGCCGGGAGTGTTGACGCGAAACCAGTCGAGAGAGTGAGCGCTAAAAGACAGAGTCCAAAAATAAAAAAAATCCGTTGCATGTTTCCATCCTTACGTGTTAAAAAAACAAAAATGACATCGCGTGTCGGGTTCAGATACGCGAACGATTTGACAAAATACTTTCTACACTCTAATCAGTGGTTTTGTCACCTGATTTTTGAAGTGGAATTTTGAATTACGGTGTGCCGGGCTTATCCAGAATGAATAACAGGGCGAATATGGATAGGGCGAAGGTCAGGGCGCTCAAAACTCAAAATTATTTTCGGTCAGGTTGCGGAGTTCGCTTGACGAACATTCTTTGCCCATGTATAAACAACGGGAGATGATAGCTTTTCTCCCTTGTTTTGCCTGTGAAGGGAAAGTGCCGGAGAAGCAAAAGGCGCGGTGAAAATGTTGTTGACAAATGACCAGCACCTGGACTACAGCTTGATTTCCTTGTTTTTTTATTTAGAAAGATTGTGAGGAGAACTGTTTGGAAAATTTGAAAAAGAACGATAATTTTTCTTTTTTTGTCCGTTTCGGTCATGCCGAATCGGCTGATGTTTTATTTGTGCGGCCGCTCGACAGCAAAGGGCTGTTCGGGTTTTTTTATAATTCCTAATTAGGAGGAGTATGTTATGTCTTTGTTTCAATTGATTAAAGCGGGTCTTGAGAATGGGGGGCAACCAAACCCAAATCCAAATCCAAATCCAAACCCCAACCCAAATCCAAATCCGCAACCAGGTGACAAGGCCCTGACTGTGAATGAGGCTGGTACCCATAACGTGGGTGACGGCGACTATACAGTTACCTTTGAAGCTGGTAAATATGATGTAACTCTGGAGAATTTTGGCTCAGGTGACAAGATTGATTTGCCGGATGAGTTTTTTGCCAATGCCACTGTTCAGAACTCCAGTGGTGATGACGGTCAGATAGTGGTGCAGGGAAACACCTCGGCCGGGGATGTTATTACCGTCACTTTGACCGGTGTGCCCGCGGAACAGGATGGCGCGGTATTTAATGTTCCTTCCTTTATTGCCACTTTTGGTGAAGGTTCTTTGGTCTAGTCCTGAAAATGCTTACAGGTTCGCGCGGAATTTTTTGCGCAAACAGATTAATTAAAAAATACGGAGAAAGAAATGGCTAGTTTTACTTTTATTGATACGGACCAAAGCAAAAGAATTGCTGACAGTTTTGATGTCTTTGGTTCTACCGGGAATGAGACTGCTAAGATTTTGTCAGGCACGGAAGGAGTTGTCGTCAAGGCAAGCATCGAACGTGTGGAGCTGTCAAAGGCGGTTGCCGCTTACACCTTCAAGGTCGTTGGCACAAACGTGGAAGTCTATGAGGGTTCCACCCTGGTTGCCACAGTTGCTGCCCAGTCCGATGCCGATGGTACTATTGTTGCCTTTGCTGACGGTTCCGCCCAGATGAAGCTGACAGGTCTTGGCGCGGCCACCCTGGGCGATGTGACTATCCCCTCTGACGCGGCGGCAACAGTTGAACCCACAGCGTTTGACACCACGGACAAATCCACTGTCGCGGACGGTTCAACCCCTTCGCCAGATCCAGACCCAACTCCGGGTCCGGGCAATACGGTTTTTCTGACCTCGGGAACAGACAGATTCCCCAGCGCGGATGAAGATACAGCCGGAGATACTTTTTACGATGCCCCGATTGTGCAGAATGCTTTTGCTGGCGGCGTGTCCAATTCCCTGTCCACTGCTGACAGAATCGTAGACGCGAGCGGCGTTGACACTCTGCGCGCCGAGGTCATTCCTGAATTTATTGGAGCGTCTGGTTCTGAGCAGATGGAAATTCAGCCCAGAATAAAGAATGTTGAAAATATCTACTTTGAAGCAATGGATTACAAGGCGGGTCAGCCTGTTACTATTGACGCCAAGAATATCGAGGGCGTGGAGAGAATTGGTTCTTCTTATTCCGATGGCGATCTGGTCATTGAAAACCTGACCACCAAAGGAGTTGGCAGCACGAAAAAGATGACCGTTGTCATGGATCATACTGACAATTTTAATTCTGATCGTGATGCTTCAGACCTGACCGTGCTCTTTGATGAGGATTACCTGACCACGGAATCCACTCCTGAAGGCGCGTCTTTGACCATGAGAATCTCAAACGCCCTGAGTATGGCGCAAGGCGGGAGCCCTGTCGCGAAATTCACAACGGTCAACTTTAAGGTTGGAGAGGTTGATGTCCAGGTCGATGTCACCAATTCCACATCCTATAACGATATCGCGAATAAAATTAACGCCAAGCTGATTGAGCTGGGGCTGACAACTGTTACCGCGACAACAGGCCCCGACGAAGAGGTTCTGTTCTCTCAGCCGACTGGCGGGTATAACACAGGAGACCACGCGGGATATCTGAAGCCCATTATTATTACCAACAGCGGGCCTGAAGATCTGACACCAGGTGAAATCGAGGGAGGAGATTCCGCCCTGGATGGTGATATCAACAAGGGATGGCAGAGTACGCCGCCTGAGTCCGTAACCACTCCTGTCACAATCAATATCGAACTGGATAAGGTTGGTCGTGATGGTGAAGGCGGAAAACTGATTGTTGGCGCGAAAGAACTCACTCCCGGACACACTTCTGATGACCATTCCTCTTCAGGGACAAGAAATGGTATTGAGATTTTTAATATCAAGGTCAACGGCGATGCTTCCCGGCCCTCTAATGTTCAGCAAATCCGCTCAACAAACGAGACTCTGGAAACCGTCAATATCGCGAACCACGCGGATTGGAGTGGCGCTTCCCTGACCGTTCGTAACGGTTTTGGTGAAGGTCAGGAAATCAAACTTATTGACGCCACCGGCTTTGACGGTGACCTTGCCGTGTCATGGAATTTTGAGGCTGTAACATGGAATAGTGATGCTTCATGGGATATTGATTCCATTGACTGGAGTGCTTCCTGGAATTTCCTCCAGCAAGCCGTGGAATCCAAGTTTGGCCGCGGAAATGACTCATACGGCTGGACATCTTCTGAGGCTGATGCCGTATCAAGCAATAATCATTACCTCATTGATATGGGTGCTGGTAATGATAAGGTCTTTGCGGTACTGGACGGTGATTCTGTTGACGCCCTGGATGAAACTTTTACCCTTAACGCCGGGGACGGGAATGACTTTGTCCTGATGGAGCGGAATGACAATCGCGGCGACGGTGTCTCCCAGAACACCATGCTGGAATTAAGCCAGAAAGGTGACTATATTAACATTGATCTTGGCGCGGGTGATGACACCCTGTTCATGAACAACGATTTTATTGCCGATATCAAAGCTGGTGCTGGTGATGATCTTGTGTACATGAAGGCCAATGGAACGGCCGGTGAGTGGCGGATTGGACAGACCACTGGTGCTCAAGCCTTTGGAGAAAAAGTTCTTTTCCATGCCAAACTGACCCTGTCGTTTGCTGGTTTTGAAAAAACAGTAAATATCCAGACCACCCAGGCTAACGGATACGTCGCGGATCAAACAACCATTAATGCCGCTGTAAAAGCCGCCATTGATGGAGATCCTGTGTTGAAAAAACTGCTTTCCTATGAACTTATCGATGGTACGCAGGCAATGAAAATTACCGCGAACTACGAAGGTGAGAATTCTTTGGGTATTGCCATTTATCAGCCCGAGTATATGCAGGGAGCTGGTGTCCCCCTTGATGGTCAGGTAAAGGTTACTGCCGGGGATCTGAGTGCGCTTGAAAAAGGTTTTATCCGGACAACAACCCTGGATTCTGATGATTTCACCACTGTCGCTAATGCCGTTACAAACATTACCACGCTGGGAAATACATTTGGAACGATTGACGCGAACGGTGTCGGTAACGATACCCGGTACACAGAAGCGCAGTATGAGCATGACAGAAGAATGACCAGAGGTGTTGATAACGATGATATCTTTGAAATGGCTGCTGGTAATAACTATCTGGACTACGATACTGGTAATGTTGTTGCTAGCGCAGATTCTGCCACCGGCGCGAATCTTTCAACCATTGACATGGGAACTGGTCAGGACATCGTTGTCATGCATTCCAATGACGCCAATGCCGGTGTCCTGAAGATATCAGACAGCTTTGGCAAGGTTGCTGTTGTCAACTGGCATGCGGTTCCGACCGACCAGGTTACTGACGCGGCTCAAGCGGCTACTCATCTGGGGAAAAACGCGCTTGATTTTACCGCGTTGCTTGATAACAGGGTTGACCCTTCGGCTACCCCATCAACTGAATCCGCTGTTCCTGTTGATATCACAGCCAATATCGTGCTTGGTGCTGAGTCTTTGGACAATCTCTCTGGCCCCGTTATTCCTGACAACACTAACGATGCAAAGGCGAATAGCGTAAATGTTATCCGGTTTGTAGAAAACGTGACAGACAAGTTTGATCAGTTGACAGCCCAGAAGCTGGTTGATGCCTTGAACGCGAACGCGATATCCTACGGAAACCTGAACAATGCCCTTCTGGATGTGGATACACAACCAGCAGGTCCTAACCTGGTAATCGGTGGAATCGCCAAACACATCATTATGGTCGAAGACGGTCAGAATGCAGGTCGGTACAAGGTCTTCTATGTTGAATCAGATCATAACGCTGCAACCAACACCAATGGGGATTTTAATACCACGAACGCGAAAGAGCTGGGAGAAATCGACTTTGGTGCTTCTGTCAACCTGATGCTTGTGGGCAGTAAGCCATACGCAAGTTTTATCGAGAATATGACAAAAGCCATGGATAATCTTGCCAATGGTGATACGACTGCTATGACATTTGATTTTGATGCCAATGGTGATGGAACTGTAGGTTCTGGTGAAGGAACTACAACCACTCCTATTTTGAGTGGTCCTACTGACGCGACAACGGTTGATACTACCCAGACAGTAACAGCTGGTGGCCAGGTTACCAACAAGCTCGGTGATACTGTTCCTTTTTCAACAATCAGGAAGATTGAAGCTGGTGCTACAGTGACAGCGACTACAGCCGATGCAATGAGCGTGTTTAACGTTGATGGAGATATCACGATCTCTACTGCCGCTGTTGCGGTTGCGGATGCCAACACCATTGCTACAAAGTTCAGTGGTGAGGTTACCGCGACGATTAGTGAAGGAGACATGGCAACCCTGAACACTTTGACTGCTGCTGGAACTGGTACGCATCATTATACCGTTAGTGTAACTGATGCTAATGTTGATGCGGCTGAGCTGCTGGCTCTTCAGGGCAAAACCTCTGAGTCTGTTGATGCTACTGGTATTACAAAAATAACTGGTAGTTTTGCAGATGTTGACAATATCGGAGAAAATGATGGCACTGCCGGAAAGGTTGATATTAACGACGCAGCCTTGGAAGCCGATATTAATGATGCCGCGGGCACAGAACTTGCCGCTGCTGACCTCGCAGACTTAACAACCAACCATATCACGGATGACGATAAAGTTACTGTTCTCAATGCGGTGAAGATTGTTGGTAGTGAAGCTGATGTCAAAGCTGCTATTGTTACTGCTGGTACAAAGGTCGTCGCGACAACTGCTGAGGTTGTTATAGAGGCAGCTGATGCCGCTGGTATTATCTTTGCGGACTTTAACGGAGCTGCTGTCGCCTCGGTTACCATTGATGATACTGACGATGCCTATACCTTGACTGGTGCAAACCATGTGGCCGCGTTCGTAACAAATGGTTTGAAGGCGGATGCTAGTGACGCAATCGAGGTAAATGGATTGGATACTATAACCACTGTAGCAACCGCAGCCGAGGAAACATTTATCTTGGCGAATACGGATGGAACAGTGGCTATAACCGAGTTTGCAGCCGAGGATCATGTGCAGCTGGGTGGAACAGAAACTCCTGTTGCTGTTACTGTTGGTGCTTTTGGTGCTGATGTTGAGCATCGGGTTGTTTTTGATACTGCCGCGAATTTGGGTGCTAGTGCAGTAAGTATTGGTGATCAGAGTTCTGACACCAATGTTATCCACTGGGCAGTTGCTTCAGATAGCGGAGAAATCTATTACGATGCGGATGGAGACTGGACTGCTGGTGTTACAGTTATAGGTACAATTGCGCCTGATGCAGCCACGACACTTGCAATTACAAACTATACAGTTGCCTAGACAGAAAGTCTGCGTGGGTTTGACCAAAAGGTCTTCCCACTAACCCACTAACCAATCAGCCCTGACTGGATTTCCAGCCAGGGCTGATTTTTTTGTATTTTTTGTAATTCTGGGGACACCAGATAATTTTGGGGACACCATACTAAATTCGCAGAATTTAGTATGGTGTCCCCAAAATTATCTCCCCAATTACCGAATTATCTCCCCAGAATTGCTTGAATTTTTCTGACATCATACCTATGATATACATGTGATGATTTTCAGCCAAAAGGAAGGATAATCATGGATCAGGCAACTGTTCAGGAAATCAAGGGTTTTTTCCAGGAAATCCGGGAGTTGATGTACATTCCCAGATCGGGAACATGAAGGCTTTTGATTCTGAGTTTAATTCAGGGGACACCATACTAAACTTTTGACAAGATTCTCCCAACCTAATATATCGTTCCTATGGCACGAATCGCAAGGGTTGTTGCCCCTGGTTATCCCCATCATGTTATCCAGCGCGGCAACAGAAGACAGCGGACATTTTTTCAGGAAGACGATTACCAGGCATATCTTGCCCTGATGGGAGAGTGGTGCCGGCATCATCATGTTCAGATCTGGGGATATTGTCTTATGCCCAATCATGTGCATCTCATCGCTGTTCCTGAAACAGCGGAAGGCCTGGCTCTGGCTGTTGGAGAAGCTCATAGACGCTACACACGCAGGATCAATTTTCGGGAAGACTGGCGGGGACATCTCTGGCAGGGAAGGTTTGCTTCATACGTCATGGATGAAAGACATCTGTTGGCCTGTGCCAGATATATTGAGTTGAATCCTGTCCGGGCCGGACTTGTCCGCGAACCGGAAGACTGGCCCTGGAGCAGTGTTCACTTCCACGTGAAAGGAAGCCCTGATGTTCTTATCAAGGAAGATTTCCTGCCCAAAATGGTAGGCGTTCCGTGGAATGAATTTTTGTCTGGAGGCGCGGGTCAAAACGATCAGGAACTTTTCCGGAAACATGAACGGACAGGACGCCCTTGTGGAGACAGTATTTTTTTAGAACAGCTGGAAAATTTGCTGGGCAGAGAGTTGAAATTAAAAAAAACCGGGCCAAAAGCGGTAATTCGGATTTGAATTCTAATTCTGGGGACACCATACTAAATTCGCAGAATTTAGTATGGTGTCCCCAGAATTAACGGTGTCCCCAGAATTAGTCCCCAGAATTATTGCTTGTCAGGAATTGATTCCCTGCGTATTGTCTGGGACGCAGAAGAAGAGGAGAGCAACATGGTTGCTGTGAAAAATGAAAAAAAGCAACAGTCTGCCCATCGGCCCGTAAAATCGGGGGGGGAATCCGTTTCAACAGAGACTGTTGCCCGTATCGGGGCTGTTTTATCCCCGGGCCGTAAAAAAGGGCTCACAGGTGAGCCCAAGAAGGGAGAGCCAGCTCCAAAAACTGCCGGCCCAAAAGCCGAAGAACCCGCGCAGCCAACAGAACCGGCAGAGGAAAAGGAAGAACGGTTAAGTCCCAAGGATGTTGACTATCAATCGCCTCTTGTTATCTGCCTTTCCATTATAACCCGTCTGGCTGGCAATCCTGTTTCAGCAGCCACCTTAAAAGCCGGGCTGCCGCAATCCAACAATATTGTTACCGCGGCTTCTCTTGTCCGGGCTGCCGTATTGTTACCGCGGCTTCTCTTGTCCGGGCTGCCGAAAAAATCGGCTTTATTGCCAAAACTGTCCATCGTCAGAAAGTCGCTAATATTTCCGAACTTGTCATGCCCTGTATCCTGTTATTGCGCGGTGGTAATGCCTGCGTGCTGCAGGAAATCATTGACGACAAGGTCAGGATACTTGTTCCGGGATACGGAATGAGGATTATTGAGCAGCCGCTTGAAGCCCTTGAAAAGGAGTATACCGGTTACGCCATCCTGTGCCGCAAGCAGGTGCAGCTGGACAAGCGTATCCGGGATTTGAAGCTGATTAAGACCAAGCGGTGGTTCTGGGGCGTTATTTTCAGCTTCTGGCCTATTTATCAGCATGTGCTGCTGGCGAGTTTGATGATTAACATCATTGTCATTGCCTCGCCGCTTTTTGTGATGAATGTGTATGACCGGGTTGTACCCAATAATGCCTTTGAGACTCTTTGGGCTCTGGCTGTGGGGATCGGGATTGCCTATTCCTTTGATTTCCTGCTCAAAAATCTGCGCGGCTATTTTGTCGATGTTGCCGGACGAAACGCGGACGTGCTTATTGGCAGCCGTCTTTTACAGCATCTGATGGCCGCCCGTCTTGACCACATGCCGGAGTCGGCCGGCGCGATTGCCAATAATGTGCGGGAATTTGATTCTCTGCGTGAATTTTTCAGTTCCAGCTCGCTTGTCGCTCTTCTGGATCTGCCCTTTTTGGTGCTTTTTCTTTTTACCGTCTATTATATCGGCGGCATTGTGATCTGGCCCATGCTGGTCGCGGTGCCGCTTGTGCTCTGTGTCGGATATGTGCTCCAGTTTCCCTTTCAACATGTTGTTGCCGGTCATTATAAGGATACGACACAAAAAAACGCCTTGCTTTTTGAGATTATCCAGGGGCTTGAAACCATAAAAACAAGTATGGCTGAAGGCCGGATGCAGGCAAGATGGGAAAATATCCTGGGCCGGTCTTCCATGTCCAACAGCCGGGCCAAGTTTTTGGCGAATATGTCGGTTACCTTTTCTGTTTTTGTCTCCCAGTTCGTCAGTGTGTGCGTTATTATTACCGGAGTATATCTTATTTCTGA
>PDWJ01003132.1_pt1 | contig 16210 bp, 9 predicted proteins | sample 1430881 | NCBI WGS metagenome assembly PDWJ01 (sample SAMN01162460, study PRJNA174530) | Oral metagenome, whole genome shotgun sequencing project. | biome: Marine environment; feature: Marine mammal; material: Swab sample of the gingival sulcus; isolation source: swab sample of gingival sulcus... | reverse complement strand
CCTCACTACGAAGACTTGATAAATAATACGGGTTAAATAGCATTTTTCACTTAGCTATAAGTTTTTTACAACTACATTCCAGGACATCCCAATTTTAGAAGTGTTATTTTGTGCCTAAATAACTCCTACCAAGTCAATACCCGGTTTTAAGGTTTTTTGCCCTTCTTCCCATTTAGCCGGACAAACCTCTGCAGGATTTTTAGCAACAAATTGCAATGCTTTTACTCTTCTTAACAATTCGTCTGCATTTCTACCGACATTCCCTGCCAATACTTCGTAAGCTACGATTTCGCCTTGCGGATTTACTACGAAAGTACCGCGCTCAGCCATGCCAACTTCTTCTATCATCACTTCAAAACCTCTTGATAATACTCCGGTTGGGTCTGCCAACATTGGGTATTTAATTTTTTTGATGGTTTCCGAAGCATCTTTCCATGCTTTATGCACGAAATGACTATCCGTAGATACGGAATAAACTTCGCAATCTATATTTTTGAACTCATCGTATTTATTTGCCAAGTCTTCCAACTCGGTTGGGCATACGAATGTGAAGTCTGCCGGATAAAAGAAGAAAACGGACCATTTTCCTAATACATCTTCTTTTGTTACTGTTTTGAAGTCGTCATTTACAAACGCTTCTACTTTAAAATCTACAATTTGTTTTCCAATTTGTGACATAATCTTATAAAATTAAAAGTTAAAAATTTGCCGATGCAAAAGCCTCAATTAATTAAGGTTTAAACATCAACTTATCCATTTATTAGCAGTGCGAAATATATCCTCACTAATTTTTCTTGTTCTCGAATATAAATATTCTTTAAAGAACAAGTTCTAATAAATTTTATGCAAATATACTATCGGATATTTTGAAAAGCAAACAGATTTCGTCTATCTTTGTATAGATAAAATCTATATCCATGAATTTGCAACAATTAGAATACATAATTGCCGTTAATAAACACAGGCACTTTGCCAGAGCTGCCAAGCATTGCGGCGTAAGTCAGCCCACCTTGAGCATGATGATAAAAAAACTGGAAGAGGAGCTTGACTCTGTAATTTTTGACAGAACAAAACACCCGGTTGAACTTACGGAGACAGGAAAAAAGATAATCAGTCAGGCAGAACGTGCTATATTTGAAACAGAAAAACTTAAGGAATTGGTAAAGTCGGATATTAAAGCCCTTTCCGGGACTTTGAGTATAGGCGTAATCCCGACTTTAGCACCTTATTTGGTTCCCAAACTAATTAAACATTTTAAACAAAACTATCCCAACATTTCCTTGAGTATCTCTGAAATGACTACGGAAGAACTTATAAGAGCATTAAGCAAAAGAGACATTGATATGTTTATTGCCGCAACTCCTTTGGAGGAAGCCGAGTTTTATGAAATTCCCTTATACTATGAAAAGTTTTTGGCTTATTTTTCCGATAATCATCCGTATATTGATCTTCCCTTGTCTGCATCAAATATGCCGGCAGACAACTTATGGATACTCGAAGAAGGGCATTGTTTTAGAGACCAAGTGTTTAATTTTTGTACGGAAACAATGTCCTATAACCAAATGTTTGAAGCCGGAAGCATTGACACACTGGTAAGGATTGTTGATATAAACGGCGGTTATTCGGTTATTCCGGAGTTGCATTTGACTTATTTATCCGAAAAGCAGAAGAAAAATATCCGAGCAATAAACAATCCGCCGGCAATAAGGGAAATATCCCTTGTTATAAACAAAGATTTTATAAAAGAAAAAATGGTTAATGCTGTAGCTGATGCCGTAAAAGCAATTATTCCCGCACATATGATTGATGAGCGATTAAAAAAATATTCGATACGGCTGTTTTAACCTGAATTTCGAGACTTTTGCAAAAGTAAAACCAAGTATCTAACTTTATAGAAGATGCAAAAGTCGGAAGCTCGTGTTTGCTGCAAATACACCTGTTTGCTATTTTCATGGCTTTTGGCAACCGGCAAATTCCCTCTTGGAGAAGAGGGTGTAGGGAGATTGATTTTTCAAAAAACACTAAAACACCATACAACAACAACTTACAAATTTAACCCGCATTTCGAGACTTTTGCAAAAGTCTTTAAATCAAGTTAAAAATCATAATGTAGTCTCAAAGCCTTTTTATCATCTTTAAACTGCCTTTATTATTTATTTTGGCATAATTTGCCTTATTTTTTTGTTCTTTAAAATATTTTCCGGAAATACGCTCACCCGATTTTTTATCCACATAGAATAAAAGCGGCTGTTTTTTCTCCACTATTTCAAAACCTAAATGCACAAAAGCCTTTCCTTTGCCCCAATCTAAATCAATATAAGTCATTAATTCATCCGGCTTGTACTTTTTTATGTATGCTTTAAGCAATTTATCCAATCCGCCAACCACCGTGCACCCGTTTTTATGGCAAAAACGCAATAGTTCCGCCGACCTCTGCCCGTTTCTAAATTGCCTTTGTCCGGCAAATGTTGCAAGCGAAACCAACTCGTCTCCAAGATACAAAGCAATTTTCACTTTTGCATTTGTAGCGTTAAGAATATGATTTTGAGATAAGAACAAATCTGCTTCCGGCTTTGTAAGATGTTTAACAGTACAATCTCTGCCGTATATTCTCCGACTTATGCCTAATTCAGAATATAGTTTGCCGATAACGACACGCTTCTTTCTCTTCCACCAATCCTCATAAACGATGAAAACATTATCGTCTTTTTCCGACAGAGCATACAGCTCAAAGGGCAAAAACAAAAAACGCTTTTTATCGGATACGTCAAGAGCATTTTCACGAAACAGCATATCCAAGTATTGATAAAACTCCGCTTCTGCCCCCATAATTTGCAGCACTCTTATTTTAAAATAAGCAATTTCTCAAATTTCTCGGCGGTTTCGCCGGAAGAAGAACGCAACTTAACCTGATACATATACACCCCTCTTCCTATCCTATTTCCGAAATCATCGGTTCCATCCCATGGGTACGGTCCGGCACGATAGCCGTCAGCCGTAAAATGGTCTTCAATGGTTTTTACTAATTTACCGGATACGGTAAAAATATGTATTACCAAATCTATTTCTTGCCCTATTTGATTATGTTCAAACCAAAAATCCGTATGCGTAGTAAAGGGGTTCGGGTAATTCAGTAATTTTTCCAATGACAATTTTTCCGATTCAACAACCACAAAATCCAAATATTCTTCAGAAGAATTATTATATACATCCCATGCCTTAAACTTCAAGGAGTGTTCACCCGGTTCAAGGTCGAATAAGCCATGTTCCAAAGTTCCGCTTTTATAAGTTCCTTCATCGGCACGATAGCCATCATTCATAACAATTATATTATTGATATTATTATCGATAACGGCTGTAATATCATGTCCGATGCCTCCCGATGCCGTATTAATACCGTGTTCATCAAACAGTTTTGCAAAGATGCGCGGATTTTTATCGGTCATTCCGCCGGAAACAAAATTTTCATCATTCATATAAAGTTTAATTTCCGGACCGACATTATCTTCTTCATAATCATTCGCAATATCGCCTACTAAAAAGTCAAAAGAATACCCTTTAATATCAAATACTCCATTCTCGGCATAATAACTGACTTTTCCGGTATCTATATTCAATAAAATATCTTTCGGGACTATAAACTCAAACTTAAAATCACCGTTTATAACTTTTGTTTTTCCTTTATAAACAATATTGTTTCTGTCATTAAAGGTAAAAACACCTTCACCATCATTGTCTAGCGTATTTACGGTTGTTTCCTTATCAAAAACAGTAGGATAAATATATCCGTTAAAATCATTTAATTTATTCCCGTTTTTATCTGCCACATAACCGCTGAAACTTGCCTTGCTAAGTGCTTTTAAGGTATCCATTTGGGTAATGGTTGTCGCATTAATCTTTTCCGTAATTATCTGATGATTATCGCTTGCATAACCTAATTGCAATGCTGGGTCTCCCAGCAAGAAGAAAATCAATATATCTTTCGAAGAATAATCGACCTTTGTTTTTCGAATAACATCGCCCAAACGACAAATTTCGCCGTTATCAAAACGCTCAAAGATATTTTTATAAAAATAACGCGATAAAGTTCCGTTTGCATGAATATAAGCTATTCGAGCAGTAGTAAACATTGCTATGGCACCTCCTTTCGGATTTAAAAACACATGTTCGCCTGCCGAAACAAATTTATAATCGTCAAAACGAGTAAATTCACAAGTTGCCGTAACAAACAAAGGGAGTTTATCAAAATTTCGCCAACTGTCAATTTCATTAATTGTTACGATGCGCTCATGTGCCAAAACTTCTTCGCCGCCATGCCCGGTATAGTTTATAAGCAAAGCCCCTTTTTGAATACGATTGTTTATGGCAGTATTTACATCCGGGTATCGTTGTCCGCCCGACTCTGAATATTGCGTGTAGGCATCTAAATAAATTTTCTGAATATTAAAAGCAGGATATTTTTCTTTAATACTTTTCGTAAAACCATCTGCTTGTATCATATGTATTTTGCTATCTTCATCATCAGCAATAAAACAAAGTTGGTTTCGCCAATCTCCCAAAGTAGCGGGGTCTGTATAATGGTATATCTTTGCCAAATAATCTTCTGCCTGCTCTACTTCCGACACAGGAATTCTGCCTACACCTATATCCAACAAGCCGTTCAAAGAAGTTCCTACATCTCCTTCACCATCATCTAACATTCCAAAGAAATCGTCCGTAACCAAAGAGTAGCCGATACTAACCGAATTACTTTGCTGGTAAGTAATCATATAATTTCCGTTAACCCCTGCACCGCTTCTGTTATCATAAGAGCCGTCCCCAAACAAGCAAAGGTATCTGAGCGTATCGCCGTCGGCTGCTCTTTCATAAACCATTTTTGCATAATCCCTTATTGCCGAAAAATCAGGTGCGCCTGAGGAAAACTCATTGAACACTTCTTGTTCTGTTACAACTTTTATCTTCATATTGTCTTTTTCTTCATGAAATCTTTTGAGTTTCTCGGCTTGTTCTAAAAAACCGGAATAAGTTACAATAATCATATCTGTTGTTCCTGCTGTTGCATGCAAGTTTTGATTCGGGACATCTTGCACATTGTCGAAATCCGGTGTAAATACAGAGCTGTTATCAAAAGCAGCAAATTCTCTCAAGACATCACCGTTCATCTTAAAAGATAAGCTGTTGTTTTCTGCGGAAGCAACAACTTTCCGCGGACGTGTTTTTTCCGAAATATCCCAAACCGTAATATTGTTGCTTGCCCCCGACAATACATATTTAGAAACAATTCCCGCACCTGCCGTTTCGGCATTTCGGAAACGGAATTGCGCACCGGGATAGCTGAGACGGCATTTCGTATTTATATAAATATAGTCTAACCATGCTTGAGCTGCCGGCGAACTTTGATGGAAGTTTAAATTAACATTCAAACTGTTTCCCGAAGGTGCCGTAAAGCTAAAATCCGCGATACCGATTGACGCAAAACTATATTTATCTATTGAGCCGAAACGAATGGTTTTAGTTGAGCCGTTTACATTTGCCCGGATATATGAACTCGACGAGTTCGATGCAGTTCTGATATAAACAGAAGAATTACCGGAGGCGCTTAAACCCGGGAAGCTAAAATTAAAGGCTTGATTTGTATTTACATCAAACAATTCACCATACATTCTTCGCCCGGTTTTTTCTATATGTGTAAGATCTTGTTCATATACAGCATAGGCATCATATTCCGTTATGGTTTTATTTTCGGGCAAACTGACGGAGTTTATATTTTTTATCGCATTATCATAACCGGTATTAACATCGGTAGTTAAATAATAATAGGCATATTCGGAATAATAATGATGAACAGGCACAAACCTGTTTTTCCCCTCATCATAGTCCCATCTGTCCGGACCTTGCCCGTAGAAAAACACGGCATTATCTTTCTTTAAAATATCATTTTCTACGAGGTCATCCGGTCTTTCTTCGCCCGCTATCATGGGCAACCACCCGGAGGCATTCCCAAATATTCTTATATTTTGCGGATTAGAAAAGCCCATGCTTTCAAGTTGTGCATAAGTAATTTTATATACCCCGCTTTTTTTAATGCGGATTCGTTTCCACGTGCCACTGCTTAATACCGAATTCGTAGCATTTACCTGTTTTTTATTTAAGCTCTTGGCTTGCCCGGTTTCATCGATTTTAAGTTCAAATTTCACCAATTTATAAATCGTTCCGTTTTTATCTTTTTTTAAAGGCAAAAATTTTATTTGCATATACGGAATACCCCTTGCATGAAAAACATTATATTCAAGATTTATCTTTTCATGTATTGCCTCCGCATCAAAATTAACTTTTAAATCCTCGGAACTCAAAGCAATATATTCGGGATTTTCAAGTTTTACGGAATAAGAATAACCCGGTTTATAATTTTTTTGTATATTTATATTTTCCGAAAAATAAGGCAAAAGGCTATTATCAAAAAGTGCCGAGCCTGTAAAATAGAGCACTTTAATATTTTCGCCGCTCGGGCTTATCATTGTTTGATTTGTTTGCCAATTAAGATTTCGACGGTAGTCTTGGGCAAAAGAATGACCGACAAACAATATAAGTACAAAAAGAAGAATGATTTTTGTATATTTCATAATATTTAATAAATGAATAGTACACTTTACAATAAAGATATTAATTATTTAAAACGCTTATTTTTTTTGCTGAGTATTTTTTTTGCAAGTTTTTTTACAATAAAAGCACAAAATTATAATTTTTCAAATCTTTATTCCGAAAAAATGATGTTTAATCCGGCTTATTCGGGTTTATCTAAATTATCAGAATTTACCTTGAACTATTCCAAGAATTTTTTTTCCGATAAATATGCGGCAAGTTTTAATAAATATATCCCCAAATATAATACGGGCATAGGCATTTTTGCCTATAATAACAGATTAGGAAAAAATGCAATTAATAATTACAATATATCCATAATTTATTCTTATCGCGTAGAAATAAATCATAAAAGTCTTATTAATACTGCTTTGCAGGCAAGTTATTTTCAACAATCCGTTAATGCCGAAAATTTGATTTTCAGCAATCAAATCAACCCAATAACACAAACCATACAGCCGAACACTTCGGAGTTTAATTTTCAGCCCTACAAAACACCTGACTTTTCTTTTGGAACAGCTTATGTCAGTAACAAGTACAGAACCGGTATCAGCCTGCATCACGGAGATAAACTTTTTATAAAAACAGAAAAAAAACAGCTAAAACCTAAATTAACAATTCATTTTGGCAAGGTTTTTTCTGTAATGTTTTCCGATAAGGCAAAAAAAATATTGCTTACACCGGAATTAATATGGCAAACACAAAATAATTTTCATCAAATAATATATGCAATTCATGGAATTTATAACAAGTTTTTAACAAGGTTTTATTTAAAACACAACCTTAATTTTAACTCATTTGAAGGCATTGTCGGTATTGGACTAAGAACAAAAAAACTCTCAATATCATATACTTACAGCATGACATTCACAAAACATATAAGTATGCCGACAAGCACACAAGGAGTTCGTTTGCAATACAGCTTTGGAAAACAAAAAAAAATTAATTCACAAAATACAATATATTGTTTAAATTTTTAGTTATATTTGTGGTTCCAAAAGATAAAAACAGGTATTTTCTTATTTAAGAAACAAGCTTAAATAATATTGAAATTAAAATTTACAAACTAATGAAGAAAATGAAACATCTATTTCCGATTGCTGCTTTAAGTGCAGTTGTGTTATTTTTCAGTTCATGTGGCGGCAGTACTACGGGTAATCAGCAGCTCGGCACATACTCAACTTCTACGGGTTGGGAATACAACAATGCCGAAAACGGCGGTTTTGAAGTATCACCTTTTAATGAGCAAAAAACAGGACCGGGTTTGGTCTTTATAGAAGGCGGAGCATTCATAATGGGACGAACCGAACAAGACATTATGTACGCTTGGAATAACTATCCAAGAGTCGTTACCGTATCATCATTTTATATTGATGAAACAGAAGTTCGTAATGTTGATTATTTAGAGTATTTGCATTGGTTAAAAAAAGTTTTCCAAGGTATGGATCAAATCTATAAAGATGCTTTACCGGATACTTTAGCATGGCGAAGAAGGTTGGCATATAACGAACCTTTTGTTGAGTACTATTTCCGTTCTCCCATGTATTACACTTACCCGGTTGTCGGAGTAAATTGGATACAAGCAAACAAATACTGTGAATGGAGAACAGACCGAGTAAACGAGCAAATTTTGGTTGACCAAGGCTTTTTACGTTTCAGCCCGGACGACCAAACCGGCGCAGACAATTTTAATACAGAAGCATATTTGGCAGGACAATATGATATAGGAGTAGAAAAAGGTATGCCAAACCTAAGTGGCGACGGTGAAAGAAATGTACGAATGGAAGACGGAATTTTATTACCCAGATATCAGCTTCCTACTGAAGCAGAATGGGAATATGCAGCATTAGCTCTTATCGGAAACTCTAAAGACTCGCCCGAAAGAATTTGGTCGGGAAGAATTTATCCGTGGAACGGACACTATTTAAGAAAAGATACCAAAAAGAACCTCGGTAAATTTATGGCAAACTTTCAAAGAGGCAGAGGCGATATGATGGGCGTTGCCGGCGCATTAAACGACAACGGTTCAATTACCGTTCCGGTTGACTCCTATTGGCCTAACGACTTTGGTTTATACTGCATGGCAGGAAACGTAAACGAATGGGTACGGGACGTATATAGAGCAAATTCAGCCTTTGATGTTGAAGATTTTAATCCTTTCAGAGGAAATATATTTATGGTTAAAGAAACCGACTCTGACGGACATTTAGTTGAAAAAGACAGTACGGGACGTATTAAATACCGTGAAATGACCGATGAAGAAAGTATGGGAAGACATAACTATAGAAAAGCATACAATATAAACTACAAAGACGGAGACTTACAATCAAGTGTTGTGGACGACTGGTTAGCAGATGACCAACCCGGCTCTGCCAGAATGTATAAACAAGGAAACAAAAACGGTGTAGGCATGAGTTCTTTGGTTACAGATCACGCAAGAGTTTATAAAGGCGGCGGCTGGAGAGACAAAGCCTACTGGTTAAGTCCGGGAAACAGACGTTTCTTAGATGAAAAAGAATCGCGAGACGACTTAGGCTTCAGATGTTCAATGATAAGACTTGGAAGTCCGGACGGAAACTAACAGTTATTATGTAAAATATTTTAAGACCTCTAAAATTAAAAGAGGTCTTTTTTTTATCTTTGCAGCCATGCAAATTGAACACATATATAAATTATATCAAAAAAGTGCCGGTATTTCAACCGATACGCGAACATTAAAAAAAGGCGAAATATTTTGGGCATTAAGCGGAAATAATTTTGACGGCAGCCGGTTTATTGAAAAAGCATTTAAGCTCGGTGCCGATTATTGCATCACGGAAAACCCGGAATTTCAAAATAAATCGAAATGTATATACACAGATAACAGCCTGAAAACTCTGCAAGAACTTGCAAATTATCACAGAAAAAAGCTCAAGGCTAAAATTATTGCCATAACCGGAACAAACGGAAAAACAACAAGCAAAGAACTTATTGCCTCAGTACTTTCAACACAATACAACACACAAGCAACACAAGGAAATTACAATAACCATATAGGGGTGCCGCTGACACTTCTGTCTTTCAATAAAGATACGGAGTTTGGTATTGTTGAAACAGGTGCCAATCATCCGGGCGAAATAAAGTTCCTTTGCCATATTGCGGAACCGGATTATGGCATAATAACCAATATAGGAAAAGCCCATTTAGAAGGATACGGTTCTTTTCAAGACCTTATTAATACAAAGAAAGAATTATATGATTTCCTGCAAAAAGACGGAACTATATTTATTAATAATGACAATAAATTATTAAAGTCTTTGATTAACAAGCACAAAACGGTTTCTTACGGTTCGAATAAAGAGGCAGATTTTTGCACACAATTTATTTCAGCCGAACCGTTCTTAAACATGAAAATACGATCTGACAAAGAATACGGCATAAATACAAGAATAACCGGTTTTTACAATTTTGAAAATGTTTCGGCTGCGGCATGTGTCGGAAACTTTTTTAATATTCGCCCCGAAAACATCAAAAAAGCTGTTGAAAATTACATCCCCGAAAACAATCGCTCGCAGTATATAAAAATCGGGAACTCGGCAATTATATCGGATGCCTATAATGCAAACCCCGTGAGCATGGGAAAGGCTTTGGAAAATTTCAGTTTGCTTAAAGCAAAAAAGAAAATTATTATTATCGGCGATATGTTTGAACTCGGAAAATATGCCGAAACAGAACATGAAAATATTATTCAAAGTTTAGCGAAACTATTTAATAAAAACACCTTAATTTTTACGGCAGGAGAAGAATTTTACAAAGCCGTTAAAAAAACAAAGTCAGAATCTTATATTACGGCATTCCAAACAAGGGAAGAACTGTGTAATTATATAAAAGATAAGCACTTTGAGAATGTAAGCGTTTTATTAAAAGGTTCCAGAGGAATGAAAATGGAAACACTTGTAAAATATTTGAATTTAATTTAATAAATTGCAACCTTAAATCAATTAAGAATCTATAATTATTAATATTTACATAACATAATACACAATGAGAAACATTCTATTATTTATTTTACCCTTGCTGTTTGCCTTTAGCGGCTATGCACAAGAAACAATCATTGAGTTTGAAGTCAAATCTCAAAAAGAACTGAATAAGGTTTCCAAAATCGTTTCAATAGACCACGGCGTTACCGGAAACACAATAAGAGCCTATGCCAACCCGCAAGAGTTGGAAATGATGAAAAAGTTAGGCTACACCTACAAAGTACTGCCCCACCCCTCCGTTGGCAAATCATTAACAATGGCAAACACCCTTGCCGAAATGGCAAACTGGGATCGCTACCCCACACATCAAGTATATCAAGAAATGATGCACAAATTTGCGACAGACCACCCGGACATTTGCCGTATAGATACTCTCGGGACTTCGGTTCAAGGCAGAGCTGTTCTGGTTTTAAAAATAAGCGATAATCCCGATGCTAACGAAAACGAACCGGAATTTTATTATACCGGACAAATGCACGGAGACGAATTAGTAGGTTCCATAATGCTTTTACGTCTTATAGACCATTTACTGAACAACTACGGAAGCATTCCTCGTGTTACCAATTTAGTAAACAACTACGAAATATGGATAAACCCCCTCTCAAACCCCGATGGAGCATATCGCGGAGGAGATAATACGGTCAGCAATGCAACCCGTAGTAATGCTAATAATGTGGATTTAAACAGAAATTTTCCCTCGCCCACCAATCCCACCCCCTCTGACCAAGACGAACCGGAAGTGCAAATGCAAATTGCTTTTGCCGATGCCCACCATTTTGTTTTGTCTTCAAATTTGCATAACGGAGTCGAAGTGGTAAACTACCCTTGGGACAGTTGGCTATCTAGTGAAAATAAACATGCCGACCACAATTGGTGGAAACATGTATCACGCAATTATGCAGATACTGTTCATAATTATTCCCCCTCCTCATACATGGACGCTAGAGACAACGGCATAACTCATGGCGGCGACTGGTATATCATAACCGGAAGCAGACAAGACAATATGGGTTATTTTAAGCATTGCAGAGAATTTACACTTGAACTTTCAAACACAAAAATGTTGGATAGCGAAGACTTACCTGCACACTGGAACTATAACAGGTCTGCCTTAATGGGCTATATTGAAGAATGCCTGTATGGATTTAACGGAACAGTAAGCAATACTTCCGGCGACCCATTGGATGCAAAGATTGAAATAATCGGACACGACAAAGACAATTCGGAAGTATATACAGACCCCGAAAACGGAGATTACTATCGTCCCATAGAACCGGGTACATACAATGTAAGATACTCATCTTTCGGATATATTTCGCAAGAACATGAAATCACTGTTTCAGACTGGGAAACAACAGTCATTAAAAATGTTGTTTTGACACAAGCTGCAAGTACGGATATATCCGGAACCGTTACGGAAGAAGGTTCGGGCAATCCTTTACAAGGGGTAAAAATTGAAATTTTAAATACACCGGTCAGCCCGGTATATACCGATGCAAACGGAGCCTATTCCTTTACCGGAATTATGGAAGACGTATATGATATTAAAGCCTCATTAAGCGGTTATACCGCAGTTACACAAACCGTTGATATTTCTACTGTAACTGATATTGATTTTACACTGGCAATAAGTACCGCCATTAGTTTTGAAAGTACCGTTCCGCCTATCTTTAGCTTTGGCGGAAATGCCGATTGGTTCAGAGAAAGCGGCAATGCTTATGACGAAGATTATGCAATGCGTTCGGGAAATATTTCAAACAATCAGACCTCTGTAATGCAAGCCGAATTAAATATTCTTTCAGCCGGAGATATTTCTTTTTACAGAAAAGTTTCTTCTGAAGGAAATTATGATTTTTTAAGATTTTATATAGACGGCACTCAAATGGAAGAATGGAGCGGAGACCTATCTTGGGACAAGGAAACCTACCCCGTTTCTGCCGGAATACATACATTCAAATGGGAATATGCAAAAGATGTAAGTACCTCGTCCGGCAGTGATTGTGCTTGGATTGATTTTATTGAGTTCCCGGAATACGAAGAACCGCAAACATATACGGTAACTTTTAATGTTTCGGACGGCACAAATCCGATTGAAGGCGCTAATGTAAACTTCAATGCACAAAGTATCAACACCAATGCTGCCGGACAAGCTGTTTTTTCGGCTGTAAGCCCTCAAAACAATATGGCTTGGTCTGTTTCAAAAGCAGGTTATATCACCGAAAACGGAACATTGAATGTGGTGGATATGGATATAACACAAAATGTAAACTTAAGCGAAACAGCAACATATTCAGTCAGCTTTACTGTGGTAGATGCAAATTCGGCACCGATAGAAGACGCAAATATTAGTTTTAATGCACAAACAATTAGCACCAATGCTTCGGGACAAGCCGTTTTCAACAATGTTACACCGGGAAATAATTTGCCCTATACAATTACAAAATCCGGCTATTCGGATTATAACGGAACACTTGATTTAATTGATGCGGATATTCAGGAAAATGTAAGCATGTCCGGAATTACATACACCGTTACATTTGCCATACAAGATAATAACGGATCCTTAGAAGGAGCAAATGTTAATTTTAATTCAGAAGACATCATAACCAATCCGGAAGGAAAGGCTGTTTTCAATAATGTTCCGGCAGGAACAGATTTGCCTTATACTGTATCAAAAACCGGATACAATACGCAAGACGGCATATTAAACGTAAATTCAAATGCCTATCAAACCGTTAATATGTCCACTTTGAGTCTTGATGTTATTCTCAGCTTATCGGGTGTCAAGGTATATCCTAACCCCTTTGACTCTTATACAAATATTGATTTTTATGCCGAAGAACCCGGAGACGTAGTCATAAACATATATTCTTTCGAAGGCAAAAAAATAAATATGCTGAAACTCAACAATCTGAAAGCAGGAAATCAAAGCATTCGTTGGAATGCAAGCGATGCCAACGGCAAAAGACTGAAAAGCGGAATTTATTTTATAAACATTCATACCGGCAATAAAATAAAAACAGCCAAACTTATGTTACTAAACTAAAAGTTCAACAAATTGAAATACAAGAAACTGCCGAGAGTAAATCTTTCGGCGGTTTTATTTTTAATTAAAAACTAAAAAGCGTACATTAGCGAACTATTTTAAAACATCTTAAAGATATTAATATGGATAATAAAAATGTAATTAAAGGAGGAGAATTTATCGTAAAAGAAACTCGTCCGGAAGAAATTTTCATACCCGAAGAATTTGATGAAGACTCGCGCATGGTCGCAGATACCTGCCAAGATTTTTTAGATGCCGAAGTAATGCCGGTTGTTGACAGATTAGATGCACACGAAGAAGGATTGATGCCGGAGATTCTGAAAAAAGCCGGAGAATTAGGCTTATTGGGCGTTTCAATTCCGGAAGAATACGAAGGTTTCGGACAAGATTTTACAACTTCCATGCTTGTTGCCGACACACTCGGGGCAGGCTATGCCTTTTCGGTTGCCTACTCGGCAGATACAGGCATAGGCACCCTACCTATAATGTACTACGGAAATGAAAAACAAAAACAAAAATATTTGCCGAAATTAGCATCCGGCGAACTGCTCGGTGCTTATTGCCTCACAGAACCGGGTGCCGGCTCCGATGCAAATTCCGGAAAAACAAAAGCCGTTTTAAACGAAGCCGGAACACACTATATACTCAACGGCTCTAAAATGTGGATTACAAACGGCGGATTTGCCGATGTACTCACCGTATTTGCCAAAATAGACAATGACCGAATTTTAAGTGCCTTTATCGTAGAAAGAGATTTTCCCGGCATTACGTTTAATACCGAAGAACATAAAATGGGTATAAAAGGTTCTTCCACAGTCCAAATATTCTTTAACGATTGTGAAGTCCCCGTTGAAAACCTTTTGGGAAACAGAGGAGACGGTTTCAGAATAGCATTAAACATTCTGAATCTCGGAAGAATTAAACTGGGTGCAAATGTTATCGGAGCCTCCAAACTTGCCATAAATCAATCGGTTCAATATGCCAATGAACGAAAACAATTCAAAACCTTAATTGCAAACTTCCCGGCAATCAAATACAAACTCGCACAACAAGTTATCAAAGCCTTTGCCAATGAATCGGCTGTGTACAGAATGAGTAAAAACATTGATGATGCCGTAAAAAGAAACATCGCAAACGGTATGGATAAAGGCATTGCCAATGTGGAAGCACAAAGAGAATTTGTTATTGAAGCCGCATTAATCAAAGTTTTCGGTTCTGAAATGTTGGATTATGTCGTGGACGAAGGCGTGCAAATTCACGGCGGTATGGGATATTCAGCAGAAACAGCCATAGAAAGAGGTTACAGAGACTCCCGAATTAATCGGATTTTTGAAGGAACCAACGAAATTAACCGAAACGTTACCGGAGACACCCTCTTGAAAAAAGGTCTGAAAAAAGAAATCCCTTTATTTGAAGAAGCGGCTAAAATAAGCGAAGAACTTGATAAAATTTCCGAAAAACCGGTATTTAAAGGCGATTATTTTGAGGATGTAAATACGATCATCAAAAACTTAAAAAAAGTATTCTTGTTGCTTGCCGACAAAGCGCATAAAGTCTTGGGCAGAAAATTATCGCGTGAGCAAGAAATCATTTTCAATTTTGCCGACATTGCCATGCAAAGCTATATTGCGGAATCTTTATACCTCAGAGTGCATAAACTTCAAAACCTCAAAGGAGATGCTGCCGGAAAAATATACAAAGACATATTGGATGTATTTATTTTTGACGCTGCCGGCATTATTTACAAACAAGGCACCGAAGCAATTTATGCTTTTGTGGAAGAAAATGAACAAGATGCTTATTTAAAAGCCTTGCATGCTCTCACAACCGTTAAGTCAACGAATTTTAAAGAATCTCGCAGAAGAATTGCCGACAAATTAATTGACGACAACAAGTATCTGTTTTAGTAATTTATGCTATAAACATTTATAAAACAAGGCTGTCAGACAAGGCAGCCTTGTTTATTCCATAGCTTAAGCCGCTTGCGTTTGCCTGCTATTTCATGTTTTTTGACAAACAGCAAATTCCCTCTTGGAGAAGAGGGTGCAGGGAGATTGATTATCTTCGATGCTACTTCGTGGTCATCAAGTCTTCGTAGTGAGGGCTGCATATACAATAAAATAAGAAAAGATAAACGTAGAGGCGTAATATATTATGTCAAATTGCTTGGAAAAGGGGGATTGATGGTGAGAATTAAGAATTAAAACTCGATTAGAGCGGGAAGTTGGAAGCCGGGAGTTGGAAGAAAATTGAGAACTACAAATTGTTAAAAACCTTATTTTCGGTTTAAACCTTAGTAGAAAAAATGACTAACAGACAAACAAGCTTATTACCTTATTTTTTATTGCTAAAATCCTAAGCCCAAGAACCAAAAGCCGATTAAACAAAGAGCGCAATTGCAGGTAGTGTCCACATAAGTGTGTCTCGATCGAAAAAAGTTTTCAATAATTTAACAAGTCGCGTGTCAAAATTTATCGTTTATTTTTCATTAATTTTTCTTCAA
>PDWJ01003285.1_pt1 | contig 16215 bp, 17 predicted proteins | sample 1430881 | NCBI WGS metagenome assembly PDWJ01 (sample SAMN01162460, study PRJNA174530) | Oral metagenome, whole genome shotgun sequencing project. | biome: Marine environment; feature: Marine mammal; material: Swab sample of the gingival sulcus; isolation source: swab sample of gingival sulcus... | reverse complement strand
GCGGCGGTGATTGAGGGAATGGGGGTGACGGTCAGGTTTGATGATGACCACAATATTCATACCGACACCTCGACCATTGCACATTACCGTGCGCCCTATGAACTGGTTCGTACCATGCGTGCCTCGATTCTGGTGCTGGGGCCGATGCTGGCGCGGTTTGGTGAGGCCGAAGTGTCGCTGCCCGGCGGTTGTGCAATCGGCACCCGCCCGGTCAACCTGCATATTGCCGGTCTGGAAGCGATGGGGGCGGAAGTCGTGGTAGCCGACGGTTATATCCGGGCCAGGGCCGAGCGCTTGCAGGGGGCGCATATTGTCATGGAGATGGTCAGCGTCACCGGCACGGAAAACCTGCTGATGGCGGCGGTACTGGCGCGTGGCACGACGACGATTGAAAACGCCGCCCGGGAGCCGGAAGTCACCGATCTGGCAAATTGCCTGGTGCAGATGGGAGCCGATATCGACGGTATCGGCACCGATAAACTGGTGATTACCGGGGTGGACAATCTGCAAGGAGTGGACTACACCGTATTACCCGACCGGATTGAAACCGGCACATGCAGGCGCAGTTTATGGCGATGAATGCCTGCTCCACCGGCATCGGGGTGATGGTCGAAACCATTTTTGAAAACCGCATGATGCATGTCGCGGAACTGATGCGGCTGGGCGCGAATATCCGTCTGGAAGGCAATACCGCGATTGTCGCCGGGATGCCGGAATTGCGTGGGGCACCGGTCATGGCCACCGATCTGCGTGCCTCGGCCTCGCTGATTCTGGCCGGACTGGCGGCAAAGGGGAACACCACCGTCGATCGTATTTACCATACCGACCGCGGTTATGAGCGTATTGAGGACAAACTCAGGGCGTTGGGCGCAAAAATTGAGCGAGTGAACTAGATAGAGATGAAAAAGACATTGACCATTGCGCTGTCCAAGGGGCGTATTTTCAAGGATACCGTACCGTTACTGCGGGAAGCCGGTATTGAGCCGCTGGATGATCCGGAAAAAAGCCGCAAGCTGATTCTGGATACCAGCCGTGATGATGTGAAGCTGGTAATGATTCGGGCGACGGATGTGCCGGTGTATGTGCAATACGGTGCAGCGGATGTCGGTGTGGTCGGGAAAGATGTGCTGATGGAGCATGGCGGACAGGGCCTGTATGAAATGCTTGATCTGAAGATTGCAAATTGCCGCCTGATGGTGGCCGGTTTTGCCGATAAGCCGCTGCCGAAGGAAAATCTGCGCGTGGCGACCAAGTTTGTCAACTGCGCCCGGCGCTATTTCGCACAGCAGGGCCGCCAGGTTGATATTATTAAACTGTATGGTTCAATGGAGCTGGCACCGTTGGTGAATCTGTCGGACTGTATTGTCGATCTGGTCGATACCGGCAATACACTGCGGGCGAATGGTCTGGAGCCGCTGGAACACATGGCCGACATTAGCTCGCGGCTGATTGTCAATAAGGCATCAATGAAATTAAAGCACGATGAAATTCAAACGTTGCTGTCCGGATTGAAGGCAGCTGTCGGAAAAGGTAACGGATGATGAGGTATAACACAGATGATTTACGCATTATCGGAATGCACGAACTGATCTCGCCTGAGGATCTGCATCGGGCCTTTCCGGCCGGAGAAGTGGCGACCAACACCATTTTTCAGGCGCGTCATGAGGCCCATGAAATTATTCATGGCCGTGATGACCGCCTGCTGGTGATTTCCGGGCCGTGTTCCATTCATGATGTCGATGCAGCACTGGAATATGCAGAAAAGCTGAAAGTCCTGCGCGAAGCCCTGAAGGACGATCTGCACATTATCATGCGGGTGTATTTTGAAAAGCCGCGTACCAGTGTCGGCTGGAAAGGGCTGATCAATGACCCGGATCTGGATAACAGTTTTAATATTAACAAGGGCTTGCGTTTGGCGCGTAAGTTGCTGCTCGACCTGTCTGAAAGGGGAGTTCCGGCTGCCACAGAATATCTGGATCTGATCAGCCCGCAGTATGTTGCCGATCTGGTCAGCTGGGCGGCCATCGGGGCGCGTACCACCGAAAGTCAGGGCCACCGCGAGCTGGCCTCCGGGATTTCCTGTCCGATTGGCTTCAAGAACGGCACTTACGGTAATGTGAATATTGCCATTAATGCCATTTCTGCGGCCAGCCATCCGCATACCTTCCTCTCGGTGACCAAGGAAGGCAAGACCGCGATTTTTGCCACCGAGGGCAATGAGGATTGCCATGTCATTTTGCGGGGTGGACAGACAACCAACTACGATGCTGCCAGTGTGGCGGAGACGGTGGCACAGCTGGAAAAAGCGAAACTGCCGCCGTATCTGATGATTGACTGTAGCCATGCCAATAGTGGCAAGGATTACCGCCAGCAGCCGAAAGTCGCCGAGGATGTGGCGCAGCAGCTGGCCGCAGGCAACCGGGCGATTTGCGGCGTAATGATTGAAAGCCATCTGGTGGAAGGCAATCAGAAAGCCGACGGTAAACAGCGTGAGGATCTGGTCTACGGTCAGAGTATTACCGACGCGTGTATTAACTGGGAGACCACCGAGCAGGTATTGCGTGAGCTGGCCGCTGCTGTGCGTCAGCGCCGGGCGAAACCGGCTGAGGGTTAAGGGTAAAAAGGTAGAGCAATGAAAATCAGGACACTGGATGCCAGTGATCGTCACTTCCAGAGCGAGCTGGACAAGCTGCTGGCCTGGGAAAGTGTATCGGATGCGGCGGTTTTTGAAACCGTCAATGGCATTATTAACGGGATTCGTACCCGCGGTGATGCGGCAGTGGTGGAATACACCAACCGTTTTGATCGCATGGCGGCGGGTGCCATGAGCGAGCTGGAAATTCCGCTGACACGTCTGCAACAGGCACTGGAAACGATTACCCCGGAGCAGCGTACCGCACTGGAACAGGCGGCGGCGCGGGTGAAGGCCTATGCAGAGCATCAGAAAATGGATTCCTGGAGCTATACCGAAGCCGACGGCACACTGCTGGGGCAACAGGTCACACCACTGGATCGGGTTGGTTTGTATGTGCCCGGCGGCAAGGCGGCCTATCCGTCCTCCGTGCTGATGAATGCCTTGCCGGCCAGGGTGGCGGGAGTGCCTGAGCTGATTATGGTGGTGCCGACCCCGGATGGGGAGCTGAATGAACTGGTGCTGGCAGCGGCGGCCATTGCCGGGGTTGACCGGGTGTTTGCCATCGGTGGTGCGCAGGCGGTGGCAGCACTGGCCTATGGCACTGAAACCGTGCCGCCGGTTGACAAGATTGTCGGGCCGGGGAATATCTATGTGGCGACGGCCAAGCGCATGGTGTTCGGTGCCTGTGGTATTGACATGATTGCCGGGCCTTCGGAAATTCTGGTGGTCTGTGATGGTCAGACCGATCCGGACTGGATTGCGATGGATCTGTTCTCACAGGCCGAGCATGATGAAGATGCACAGGCGATTCTGGTGTCGCCGGATGCAGAGTTCATTGCGCAGGTGCAGGACAGTATCACGCGTCAACTGGCGGAAATGCCACGGGCGGAAATTATTGCAAAATCCATGCAGGGGCGCGGGGTACTGATTCAGGTGCCGGATATGGCGAAAGCGGTTGAGGTGGCGAACTACATTGCACCGGAGCATCTGGAATTGTCGGTGGAAAACCCGCAGGAAATGGTGAAACAGATTCGTCATGCCGGAGCGATTTTTATGGGCCGCTATACCGCTGAGGCGCTGGGTGACTACTGTGCCGGGCCGAACCATGTACTGCCGACCTCGCGAACGGCACGATTCTCCAGTCCGCTGGGGGTGTATGACTTCCAGAAGCGTTCTTCACTGATTAACTGCTCGGCGGCAGGTGCTGCGGAGCTGGGTAAGATTGCTTCAGTACTGGCGCGGGGTGAAGGACTGGTGGCCCATGCACGGTCTGCGGAGTACCGGATCAAGGGTTGATGGCTGTCACCCCCTGCCGGACATCCGACACCAGCCCCTGTTCATTGAAGAAAACGGTGACGCCGCTCTTTTGGGTCAGCTGCCCGTTGTGCTGTAGATAGAACACATAGTCCCAGCGGTTCCGGTGGAAGTCATCGGTGAGCAGCGGTGTACCCAGCAGATCCTGTACCTGCGCCTGGGTCATGCCCGGTTGTACCTGTGACAGCTCGGCCTGAGTGAGGTAATTACCCTGCTGGATGTCCATTGTGTATATACTACAACCACTGATTAACCCACTGAGTAACAGGGTGCTTAATATGAAAATTGAAATAAAACGTATTATCATGGTATCTGGTATTTTAGTTGGATTGTTTTTCGGTAAGATTACATCATAGACTATTCGGAGTGCAGGGTGGAAGAGCAAGATATTAAGCGAGCAGGACTAAAAATCACTCAGCCCAGAGTGAAAATTCTTGATTTACTGTCGAAGGCCGAGGATCAGCATCTGAGTGCCGAGGATATTTACAGGGAATTGCTGGCCAACGGTAATGAGATTGGTCTGGCCACGGTGTACCGGGTGCTGACCCAGTTTGAAACGGCGGGTCTGGTACACCGGCATAATTTTGAGGGCGGGCAGGCTGTGTTTGAGCTGGCTTCGGATGAACATCATGATCACATGGTGTGCATGAAAACCGGCCGGGTGGTCGAGTTCTATGATGAGGTCATTGAGCAGCGCCAGAAGGAAATTGCCCGTGAATATGGTTTCAGGCTGACAGATCATTCCCTGACACTTTACGGCGAGTTTATCGAAAAATAGTTGAAAAACAGCCGGCATCTTTTGCATTTATTCACAACCCCGGTATAATCGCGCTCTTACTGAAAATGGCTGTCAGGAGATGGCCGTTTCCGGAATAAACCTGAATAACATTAACCTGTTGAGATTATTGATTTTATGCCAAGTGTAAGAGTGAGAGATTCAGAGCCTTTTGAGATTGCGGTACGTCGTTTCAAGCGTACTTGTGAAAAAGCCGGTGTCGTAGCGGAAGTGCGTGCCCGTGAATTTTATGAAAAGCCGACTTCAGTACGCAAGCGTAAGCGTGCTGCTGCTGTCAAGCGCAATCTGAAGCGTATCTCACGTGATCTGAATCGCAGGGTACGTCTGTACTGAATCGTACCGAACTCCATTTTACACGGCATCCATCATGAGCCTCAAACAACAATTAACCGATGATATGAAAGCTGCCATGCGTGCCAGGGATAAGGCACGTCTGGGCGTAATACGGCTGGTACTGGCTGCAATCAAGCAGCAGGAAGTCGATAACCGCATCGAACTGGATGATGCCGGTGTGCTGGCGGTGCTGGATAAAATGGTCAAACAGCGCCGCGAGTCAATTCGCCAATACACTGACGGTGGTCGTACCGATCTGGCGGATCAGGAACAGGCCGAGATTGCCGTGCTTCAGGGTTACCTGCCGGAAGCGATGAGTGATGCAGCGATTCAGGCACTGGTTGAAGAGGCCATCAGCACGACCGGTGCCGAGTCAGTCAAAGACATGGGCAAGGTCATGGGCTGGATTAAACCCCGGGCACAGGGGCGTGCTGATATGGGCAAGGTCAGTGGCCTGATCAGGTCCCGTCTTGCAGGCTGAGCTGGGGGTGCTGATATGAGTGACGCGGTGTCTCATCTTGACAATGATCGTTTCCTGCGTGCGTTACTGAAACAGCCTGTAGACACTACGCCGGTGTGGATTATGCGTCAGGCCGGACGCTACCTGCCGGAGTACCGGGCTACCCGTCAGCAGGCGGGCAGCTTCATGGATTTGTGCAAAAATGCCGATCTGGCCTCTGAAGTGACCCTGCAGCCGCTGGAACGTTTTGAGCTGGATGCAGCCATTCTGTTCTCCGATATTCTGACGGTTCCTGATGCAATGGGGCTGGGACTTTACTTTGCCGAAGGTGAGGGCCCGGTATTTGAGCATCCGGTTCGTGATGTGGCGGCGATCAAGGCGCTGGGGGTGCCGGATCCGGAAGGTGAATTGCAGTATGTAATGAATGCCGTGCACACTATCCGCCGTGATCTGAACGGACGGGTGCCACTGATCGGTTTTTCCGGCAGTCCGTGGACGCTGGCGACATACATGGTCGAAGGTCGCTCCAGCAAGGATTTCCGTAAGGTCAAGGGCCTGATGTATGAAGAGCCAACCACTATGCACCTGTTGCTGACCAAGCTGGCGGAGGCTGTAACGGCTTATCTGAATGCACAGATTGCTGCCGGGGCACAGGCGGTCATGGTGTTTGATACCTGGGGCGGGACACTGACACCGCAAATGTATCGTGATTTCTCGCTGCATTATATGCAACAGATTGTCGATGGTCTGGTTCGGGAGCATGAGGGCCGCAAGGTGCCGGTAATTCTGTTTACCAAGGGTGGCGCACAGTGGCTGGAGTCGATGGCCGCGACTGGTTGCGATGGTCTGGGGCTGGACTGGACGATCGGGATTGCCGAGGCGCGACAGCGGGTCGGGAAGCAGGTAGCCTTACAGGGCAATATGGATCCGTGTGTGCTGTATGCCGAACCGGAAACCATTCGTGCCAATGTGAAGCGGATTATTGAGGACTTCGGCCTGCCAACCGGTCATGTCTTCAATCTGGGACATGGTATTCACCAGTATATTAATCCGGATAATGTCAGGGTGCTGGTGGATGCGGTACATGAATTTGGCCGCGACTTGCGGGCCGGATCATCCGCTGCTGGGCAGTGACCGTTCAGTTTCTGCGAGTAGTTGCTGAACCTTTTTCAGATCGGCCCGCCGGTAACTTTTACCGGTAATCGGACTGATCGGGCCGCTGTTATTCCTGCCGCTGTCCGGGAAAATCATTAACTCCACTTCAATATCATCGGCATAAAAGCGTAACAGCGGAAAGTAGTCCTGTTGCTGGCCAAAGCGGACCTTGCGTTCGTGAATCTGGAACGGGATGTGTGCCTCTTCCATAAAGAAAATCACATCTTCAGCACGATTGGCAACCAGAAACAGCGTGACTGCCGAGTGTGGTCCGGAAGTGCCTTCCAGTGCCGCACCGGTCAGGCAAGGGTTAAAATCCTGCAAAAAGTGCATGGCCTCCACCGCAATCTCGCGGTGTTGGCGCAATAACGGTAACTGTTCTTCTGCGGCGAACAGGCTGATATAGCGGTGCAGTGCGGCTTCCACTGCCTCATTATTGGGCTGGCCCTTGCCATTGGTGGAGGCTCCTATGCGGGTGGCAGCCTTTTGCTTGGCCAGCCGGTAATCGCGGTAACCTTCCTCATAAATCAATCGGGCCGCTTCTTCCGCAACCCGTTGTCGCAATTCATTGTCCGGCATCAGGCTGATCATCAGAATATCTGCTCCGGAATTTCCACGGCTTCACCGGGCGGCGGAGGTGTCGGTTGTGGCGATGGCGTGGCTGTAACCGGCTGTTCCCAGAATGCCTGTTGTCCCTGCTGCCATTGCTGTGCTTGTCGGGCAGCCGGATTGGCAGGTTGCACGTCGGTAAAGATGAACTCGACAGGCATCTCCGTATGGGCGGGTTCTTCCACCAGCTTTTCCTCAATCACATTTCTGGAATTGGCATGGGCAACCCTGCCGGTATCCGCATCCAGTTTGACTGTCCGCAGTTTATCGCCGTATTGTTTCCACGGCTTTTGTGGTGTGTCTTTCAGCACCTGTTGCATCAGATCGATCCACATTGGCACGGCAATTTTAGTCGAGGTTTCACCACTGCCCAGTTCGGCCATATCATCAAACCCGGCCCAGGCCACAGCGACATAATCTGGCGTAAAACCACAGAACCAGGAATCTCTCTGGTCATTGGTGGTGCCGGTTTTTCCGGCAATATCCTTGCGTTTCAGCACACGTCCGGCACGGGCCGCTGTACCAAATTGTGTAACGCCCTGCATCATGCTGACGATGTATTGATGGGTGCGTGAATCCATAATGCGACTGGCTGCCGGAGCCTGTTCGGTGTTGTCCGGTTCGGCGGTTTCTGGTGTATCTGTTTGCGCAGTCTCAGCCTTTGTTTGCCCGTCTTTATCGGTGGTATCAGCCCCGGTTTCAGCAGCCATCTGAGCCTTTTTGGCCAGTGGGCAAAAAGGCTTGTCGTCACCACAGGCACGTTTAATTGTGGTGCTGGCGTCATACAGCACTCTGCCGTGGTTGTCCTCAATACGGTTGATGAAATGTGAATCCACCTTGAAACCACCATTGGCGAATGTTGCATAAGCCGTCGCCATTTGCAGCGGGGTGGTCAGACCGGTGCCCAGTGCCAGCGTCAGATTCGGCGGCAGGTTCTGGCGCTGATAACCAAAGCGTGTGGCGTAGTCGATGGTGTAGGAAATGCCGGTGCTACGCAGCAAGCGAATGGATACCAGATTACGCGATTTCGCCAGTGCTTCGGCAAGGGTGGTCGGGCCGATGTAGCGCCCCCCATAGTTTTTCGGCCTCCAGTCCGTGCCGGGAACGGTAATCGGTGCATCGTTCACAATGCTGGTCGGTTTCAGACCTTTGGTCATTGCTGCGGAATAGATAATCGGCTTAAAACTGGAGCCGGGCTGGCGCATGGCCTGGGTGGCGCGGTTAAATTTGGACAGGTAATAGTCAAAACCACCCATTACTGCCCGGATTGCGCCATTATCCGGATCTAATACCACCAGGGCACCACCGACTCTGGGAATCTGGGTGAGTTGCCATGGTTGGGCTGTTTCACGCTTGTCCGCCGGGTTCTGATCGTTATTCTTCGGATCTGCCCGTTGGCTTACCCGGACAATGTCACCGGGATAAAGCACATCGGTCACTCTCCTCGGTTTACGGCCTCGGCGATCCGCCTTGATGAAGGGTCTGGCCCAGCTGACATCGGCCAGGGTCAGGGTAATGGTTTCTTCATTCAGCAACAGTAATTCTGCCTGTTCAGCACCGGCCTGAGTGACCAGGGCGATCTGCATGCCATCGACCGGGGTATAGGTCGACAGTTTGTCCAGCCATTCCTCACGTCCCGCGTAGTCCTCCAGCACAATCTGGTCTTCAGCGCCGTGATAGCCGTGTCGCCGGTCATAATCCAGCAATGCCTTGCGCAGTGCGTTGGCGGCATGTTGCTGGATATCCGAGTCCAGTGTGGTGTAGACGTGATAGCCCTGGGTGTAGGCTTTGTCCTGGTATTGCTTAACAATGGCGGAGCGCACCATTTCCGCCAGATAGGGAGCGTAGGTTTCTATCTCGGGCTTGTGAACCCGGGCCGTATTCGGTTCGCGAATGGCGGTGTTGTACTCATTCTGACGGATGTATTGGAGTTCCAGCATACGTTTGAGAATGTAGTCACGGCGAATCATTGCCCGTTTCGGATTGGCGATCGGGTTGTAACGTGACGGTGCTTTCGGCAGACCGGCAATCATGGCCATTTGCGCCAGTGTCAGATCTTCCAGATGTTCCTTGCCGTAATAGGTTTCTGCGGCTGCGGCAATGCCGTGGGCACGATTGCCGAGGTAAATCTTGTTCAGATACAGTTCAAGAATCTCGTTCTTGTCCAGTGTGCGCTCCAGCTTGAATGCCAGCAGGGTTTCCTTGAGCTTGCGTTCCAGCGTTTTCCGGTTGTCCAGAAAGGTGTTCCGTGCCAGCTGCATGGTAATGGTACTGGCACCCTGTGAGGCATGGCCGGTGGAAACCACGCTGTAAAGTGCGCGGGCAAGACCGATGAAATCAATGCCCTGATGCTCATAATAGCGGGCATCTTCAATGGCAATAAAGGCCTCACGCAGGTGTTCCGGTACCTGATCCAGTGTGACCGGTCTGCGGCGTTTGGTGCCGTATTCCGCGATCAGTTGCCTGTCGCGTGAATAGATACGCAACGGAACCTGTAACTCTATTTGCTGTAGATCATGGCTGTCCGGTAACTGGGGTGAATAATAAAGGTAAAGCCCTGTCAGTGTCGCCAAGCCAAGGACGGTGAGTGTGAGCAAAGCACTACCGCACAGGGAAATCAATTTAACAAAAAAACGCATAGTCCGCTCTGTCAGTCCGGGCCTTGTCGGCCATCTATTATAGTTATTAAAAAGCAGCTGTGGTGCCGGGAAAGTGCCGTTTTACCTGAATTATATCACCCAATTTTGTTATTGACCGGTTTTCCCGTTTATCTGAAACAAACGCACCCATGAGGCACTCAGAGTAGACTATTTCCAAGTTTAGTGCCAGTCCCGATCAGGGAACTTATAACAAAATAATTAATCTGGGTTCTGACGTGTTTTCATTTCTTGAACGTAAACAAAATCTGCTCGGCCTCGACATTAGTTCTTCGGCCGTCAAACTGGTTGAAATGTCCCGTAAAGGTCGGGAATACCGCATTGAAAGTTATGCGGTGGCACCGTTGCCGGAAGGGGTGTCCAATGAGAAGGATATTATCGAACCCGAACCGGTGGGTGAGGCCATTCGCAAGGCACAGCGTGACAGTCGCAGTCGCCTGAAACGTTGTGCGCTGGCGATACCGACTTCAATGGCCATCAACAAGATTATTAATATGCCCGCCTCAATTCCACCGGCCGAGCTGGAAGCGCAGATTGCCGTGGAAGCGGATCAGCATATTCCCTATGCGATGGAAGAGGTCAATTATGACTTTGAGGTGCTGGGGCCGTCACGAAATAATCCGGAGATGCTGGATATTCTGCTGGCCGGTACCCGCTCGGAAAATGTGGAAGTGCGGCTGGCGGCTGCCGAGATGGCAGGGTTGTCGGTCGAGATTGTTGATACCGAAACACATGCGCTGGAGAAAGTACTGCGCTGCCTGACCACGGAGCTTGACCAGTATGATTCGGTGGCGGTCGTGGATTTTGGTGCCAGTATGACCAGTATCACCGTGTTTGAGCAGGGAAGGCTGACCTTCTCCCGCGAGCAGTCATTTGGCGGGCGGCAGCTCACGGAACAGATTATGCACCGCTACGGCCTGACCTGGCAGGAAGCGGGACTGGCCAAGAAAGAGGGTAATTTGCCGGAAAACTATATTTCCGAGGTGCTGGACCCGTTTAAGGACAATATGGTGCGCCAGTTGCACCGGTTCTTGCAGTTTTACTATGCCTCCAGCCAGCAGGATGGTGTGGGCCAGATTCTTATCTCCGGCGGTTGCGCACGGATTCCCGGTATTGATGAACAGATTCAGTCGGTCATCGGTACGCCGGTGAAGGTGGTTAATCCGTTTACCCAGGTGGCCTTGGGTTCCAGAGTCAGTCCGGTGCGGTTTACCAATGACATGCAGGCCCTGTTGATTGCCACCGGATTATCATTACGGGGGTTAGACTAATGAGTGGTTTAAATCTTTTGCCGTGGCGGGAAAAAGCACGCGAGCAACGTAAAAAGCAGTTTTTTGTCTTGCTGGGGTTTTCCGCGGCATTGGCGGCGGTGATGGTATTCCTCGGTCATACCTATATGCAGTCTTCAATTGCCTATCAGGAACGGCGGAATAATCTGCTGAACAATGAAATCCAGGCACTGGATAAACAGATTGAGCGGATCAAAAAGCTGGATGCGACCAAACAGGCACTGTTGGGCAGAATGCAGGTGATTGAAGATCTGCAGAGTACGCGTCCGGCGATTGTGCATCTGTTCGATGAAATGGCAACTGCATTACCTGGTGGTATGTACCTGGAGAATCTGAAGCAAAGCGGTTCCAAGGTGAATGTGGTGGGTAAGGCAGAATCCAATGCACGGGTCTCCAGTTATATGAACCGGCTGGATCGTTCGCCCTGGCTGAGTTCATCGAACCTGAATATTATCTCAATGACGAAAACCGAAAACCATGCATCAGTACTGCGTGATTTCAAGCTGGATGTCAAACAATTACTGAAACAGGGCAAGGAGGAACAGGATGAATCTGCAGGAAATTAATAATCTGGCAGAAGATCCGGGGAGTGTCAGCTGGCCGGTCAAGGTGCTGGCACTGCTGGTGGTCATGTCGCTGATCCTGTTTTTGGGTTACAAGCTGGTGATTACGGACAGTATTGAAGCATTGCAGCGCGTTGAACATAAGGAAAAAGCGTTACGCACGACCTTTGAGGAGAAACAGCGCCGTGCCAGTCAGCTTGCAGCCTATGAAGCACAGCTGGCGGAAATGCAGCGCTCATTCGGTAATCTGATGCAGCAGTTGCCCAGCAGTACGGAAATTCCATCACTGATTCTCGATATTTCCGAGAAAGGGGTCAGCAATGGTCTGGAGATTGTCCGTTTCGAACCACTGAAAGAAGTCTCCAAGGAATTCTATGCGGAAAAGCCAATCAGGCTTATTGCGTTAGGCAGTTACAAAGAGCTGGCGACGTTTGTCAGTGATATTTCCGGTTTGCCGCGGATTGTGACGATTCATAATATTAATCTGAGTGCAGAAGGTGATAATAAACAGGCTGATCAACCGAGTTCGAGCCTTGAAGTCGCTGCCAAACGTTTGCGTATGGAAGCACTGATTAAAACATACCGTTATCTGGAAGACAGTAATTCGGATGCTGAATTGCTGACTAAAAACTGATGAGGTCTGTTGCTGCGATGAAGAATATAAACAAAATAAAATTGCCCCGTTCAGTCTGTGTGCTGAGGTTGTGTTTATTACCGGCGGTCGCTGTCATGCTGACAGCCTGTGGTCAGGATATGTCAGATCTGAACCGTTATATCAATGAGGTGAAAGCCCGTCCGGCCAAGCCGATTGAGCCGATTCCGGTGATTAAGCCCTATATGCGTTTTATCTATCCGGGGCATGATCTTGATCCGTTTGATGTGTCTGTACTGGCCCCCGATCAGAACCGGAAGACCACCAGTTCGGTGATCATTGATAAAAACCGTGTGCCGGAATTTCTGGAAAAGTTCCCGCTGGACAGTCTGAAAATGGTCGGGACTGTGTTTAAGGAAAAACAGCTCTGGGCATTGATTCGTATTCCCGGCGGTTCGGTACACCGGGTCAGGGAAGGCAATTATGTGGGCAGGAATCATGGCAGGATTCTTGAGGTCAAAGACACCGGTATTATGTTGTCCGAAATTGTGGAAAATGGTTTTGGCGGCTATAAGAAACGTGAAAACGAGTTAGCAATTTCAAATCCCAATAAAAAAATATAAATTAAGTTTTGTGAAAGGTTGGCAACAATGAGAATAATGAAGCAAACCGCAATCTGGTTCTCCTGTGGACTTATCAGCTATTGTCTGAGTACTGCTGCCTCAGCGGCGGTATTAAACAAGTTACAGGTGGTAGAAGTTAAACCGGCCAATAATAAGGCAGAAGTAAGGCTGGACTTTGTACAGCCGGTAAAAATCCCCAAGGGCTTTGTGCTGGAAAATCCACCGCGTATTGTGCTGGACTTTCCACAGGTTGAAGTCCTGCCGAAAGCTCGGCGTAATGCGTTCGGTACCGGAGTGATCAAATCGGTTGATGCGGCCAATAACAAGGGCCAGGCACGGGTGGTTTTTACCCTGAATCGCTTTGTGAACTATACTGTTGAGGCCAGAGGCGATGATCTGGTGCTGGTGTTTGACAAGCCACAGGGAGGCCAGGCGACTCAACCCAAAAAACCGGTACATCATACTAAAAAGGCTGCGCAACCAGCTCCGGAGCAAACCTACAAGTGGTACCGTGATCCGGCGGGTGGCGGCAAGACACCCGCCAGCCAGATGGTGTCACAGCAGACAAGGCCGGTACAGCATCCGGTTCATCAGCCTGCACCACAGAACCCGGTGGTTGTGCCTCCGACAATCGCTGTTGCACAGCCGGTATCCGTTCCCGCTCAACGTAAACCGGTACAACATGTACAATCACGCCAGCCCGCCAAACACGCTGCTGCGCGTCCGGTAATGAAGCCACATCCGGCAACAGTCAATGCACTGCGGGCGGTTGATTTCCGCCGTAATGCCAGTGGCGGTGGCCGAGTGATTATTACCCTGCCTCATGCCAATGTGAATGTGGCGGACAGTAAGCGTGCCAATACCCTGAATCTGACACTGAATGATATTGATGTACCGGCAAACTGGCGGAAGCGACTGGATGTACTGGATTTTGCCACGCCGATTTCTGCAATCCAGATTTCACAACGCGGGGGTAATGGTCATCTGTCGATTATCGGTCATGCCGGTTTTACGTATCGTATTGACAAGAATCGTAATGTTTATACCGTGCATATCGATAAGCTCAAACCCTCGGCTAAAAAGCTCAAACTGGGTGAAAAGAAGAAAAAGGAATTTAAAGGCGAAAAACTGTCGCTGAATTTCCAGGATATTGAGGTACGGGCAGTATTACAGCTGTTAGCCGACTTTACGGATAAAAATATTGTCGTCAGTGACTCGGTGGATGGCAGCATTACGGTCAGGCTGAAAGATGTGCCCTGGGATCAGGCACTGGATATTGTGCTGGAATCCAAGAATCTGGGGATGCGCGAAAATGGTAATGTGATCTGGGTGGCACCGAGTTCCGAGCTGGATGCGAAAGATGCGCGGGAGCTGGAAATTGCCAAGCGCAAGATTGAGCTGGAACCGCTGGTGACTGAATATATTCCGGTGAACTTTGCCAAGGCGGCGGATTTGCTGGTGCTGATTGAGAAGCGTTCCAATACTGAAACGGAAGGTCATTCGTTGTTATCAAACCGGGGCAGTGTGTCCTTCGATGAGCGGACCAATACCTTGCTGGTTAAGGATACTGCAACCCAGATTGCCCAGATCCGTGATCTGATAAAAATACTGGATATTCCGGTACAACAGGTATTGATTGAGTCGCGTATTGTGATTGCCAATGATGAGTTCGGTAAGGAGCTGGGTGCCCGGTTTGGCGCTTCACCACGCTGGCTCAATAATGACTCGTTGGGTCTGGGAGCCGGTTCTATCGGCAATGGTGCCTCAGACAGCTATTTTACTTCGGTTGCCTCCGCCAGCAGTGTGGATAAGGGCAGCAACATTAAATTGCCAGGGATTAATGACCGTCTGAATGTCAATCTGCCGGTGGTAGGTGCAGCAGGCAGTTTTGGTTTCTCGATTCTGACATCGGACTTTATGCTGGATCTGGAATTATCAGCGTTACAGGCTGAAAGTAAGGGTGAGATTATTGCCACGCCGCGGGTGATTACCTCAAACCAGACCAAGGCCGTGATTGAACAGGGTGTGGAGATTCCTTATCAGCAGGCCAGCTCCAGTGGTGCCACCAATGTAGCGTTTAAAAAGGCCGTATTGAGCCTGGAAGTTACGCCGCAGATTACCCCGGATGAGCATATCTCAATGGATCTGAAGGTGAATCAGGATACGGTGGGGCAGGTTTTCAATAATGTTCCCAGCATTGATACCCGTGAAATTCAGACCAAGGTACTAGTGGAAAACGGTCAGACTATTGTACTCGGTGGTGTACATGAAGAAACCAATATTAATGGTATGACCAAGGTTCCGGTACTCGGTGATTTGCCGGTGGTTGGGCGATTGTTCCGCAAGACCAATAAGAATGAAAACAAGCGCGAGCTGCTGATCTTCGTGACACCGAAAATTGTCGATAGTAACGGCAAAAAGATCGCTGAACGATGAAACGATAACCGATGCGATAAAGCTTGATTCCCGTGCCCACTGCTGGCATAAAACCGGAATGCAAAATAATATTGTTCTGGTTGGCCTCATGGGTGCGGGAAAATCAACGATTGGTCGACAGCTGGCGCGACGCAGCAAGTTGGCATTCTATGATACTGACAGGGTGATTGAAGAGCGTACCGGAGTCAGTATTTCAACCATTTTTGATATTGAGGGCGAAGCGGGTTTCCGTGACCGTGAGGAAAGGGTGATTGCTGAGCTGAGTCAGCTGAATCATATTGTGCTGGCAACCGGGGGCGGCAGTCTGTTGCGGGAACAGAACCGCAAATGTCTGAAAGCGGTCGGCCATACCATTTATCTGCGTGCTTCTGCTGAGCAACTTTATGCCCGTATCCGTTATGATACCCGCCGCCCATTGATGCAAACGGAAAACCCGTTACAGGCACTGCGCGATCTGCTAAAAGCACGTGAAGCGCATTATCTGGAGGTGGCCGATCTGGTCATCACTACCGGCAAACAACGCGCATCAATCACGGCCCGCTATATTATGCAACGGCTGAAACAGTTACAGGATAAAACCCATGCAAACACTTGAGCTGGATCTTGGCGAGCGCAGTTATCCCATTCATATTGGCCGTGGTTTGCTGAAACAGCCTGCATTGCTATTGCCACATATTCACGGCAATAGCTGTGTCACGGTGTCCAATGAAACGGTTGCACCGCTTTATTTATCGCAACTGGAAAAGAATGTTG
>PDWJ01003131.1_pt1 | contig 16215 bp, 12 predicted proteins | sample 1430881 | NCBI WGS metagenome assembly PDWJ01 (sample SAMN01162460, study PRJNA174530) | Oral metagenome, whole genome shotgun sequencing project. | biome: Marine environment; feature: Marine mammal; material: Swab sample of the gingival sulcus; isolation source: swab sample of gingival sulcus... | reverse complement strand
GCTTAACCAAATAGAAATCTGGTTTGGAATATTGTCTCGCAAGGCTCTTAAGGGGGCAAGTTTTACCGGCAAGGAAAGCCTATCCGAAGCTATCAAAGTCTTTACTGGCCGCCATAACGAAAATCCAAGCCCATTCAAGTGGCGTAAGCGAGAGGTGCGGGGCAGCCAGCTTCGAAATAAAATAATGAATTTTCGCAATTAAACGATAGTGCTCAGAGTCTGCTTGAGTTCATTTAACGTTGCGATTTTATTTGCTTTAGGAAGCGCTATGATAGCATTGTAATCAAGCGGTTTAGTCTTGATATTTGATATAGTATCAAATATTGTTGATAATAATCAAAGAAAACTATATCAAATTCAAGTTTTTTATGTCAAGGCATATCTTACTGTTTTATTAGAAAAAAGTTATAATTCGTATCGTCAATACCCAAACTATGTTGGTAAGTTGTGCTTTAAAATGTTATTTAATTTTTGAACAGACGCTCAGTGCTGAGTGCTGAGGGTTGAGGCGGGAAACCCGCAGCCCATGTACCCCACTCTTTTTCTTGTTTTTCTGACAGAAACTGAGGTGTAAGGTGCTAAAATAAACGCTTGGCTTTTAGCCCTTTTGTTTCATCTTTTATTTTTCCAAGACAAAGCGTTAGGTTCAACCCCCCATGGGCTAAGGGCACCTGTCGTGTGGGACACGGCATGCTTTTAAGAAGCGTCTTGTGCGGTACGATCAGGGCCACATCCCATCCGCTGAATGCCGCCTTCAGATGGCGACAGATACGTTGAAACAAGTCCATCGCCTGGCGTTCAGAACCGATTCGGATTCCGTATGGCGGGTTGATCGTTACCAGCCCCGGTCCACCGCCATATTGTCCGGCATTGCAATCAAAAAAATCCTTTGTGGACACGTTTATGGCATCGGACAGCCCGTTTCTGTCGGCCGCTTCTGACAAGCCCTTGCATGCATTTGCGTCCAGGTCCGAGGCATGAATCAAGGGCCGGTGCAACACATCTCCCGACATCTCGGCTTCCCGTTTGAGAAAAACCCACTGACGCTCACCAAATGCCGGCCAGTTCATGAAAGCGAATCTTCGCCGTCCACCGGGCGCCATCCGTTTGGCCAGCATGGCCGCCTCCAGCGAAAAGGTTCCCGATCCGCACATGGGGTCCACCAGCGGCCGCCGGCCATCATAGCCGGCGGCAAGCAATATGGCGGCAGCCAGCGTTTCTCGCAACGGTGCACGTGCCGGACCAATTTTCAGCCCGCGCTTGTACAGCGGTTCGCCGCTGCTGTCCAGCGAGAACGTCACCCGGTCCTTGACCAGGCGTGCAAACAGGGTTTGCGGAAAATCGTTTTTTTGCGGTTCCAACGGTGAGCCCAGTCGTGAAGTCAATCCCTCACGAACCGTGTCGGCAACAAGATCCGTATGATACAACCGCGACCGCCGGCTGGTCACATTGATGCCGGGCATCTGACCGGCCGGAATAAACAGCTCCCAGGGTATGGCTGCGCATCGCCGGATCAATTGCCGGGGATTGGTGGCAGAAAATGTGGTGATCCGCATCAAGATGCGTGTTGCCGTGCGCAAATGCAGGTTGGCCCGTTGACAGTCCACAAACCGCCCTTTGAATGCAACCCCGCCGGTCTCAGGTGAAGCATCCCGACAATTCAACCCCAAGGCGGTCATTTCCCGGCGGCAGATTGCCTCGACACCCGGGGAGGTGACGGCATAGCAATCGTGTATGGGTCCGATCACACGGCGGCGAAGCCGCTTGGTGGTGACTTCATGTTTGAATGGTTTGGTCGTGACCATCGATGGAACAAGCCTCCGGTCCAAATGGATGCGGCACTCCGGAAAGGGCCAGTTGTTTTCAAATGAAACCTGGTAGCAACACCGTCAGTGACCCCGTTTTCATATAGATTCGATACCGCCTCTTGATCACCACATTTGGGTTGATAAACCGCAGTATCGATACTAAATTACAAATCCAGCGAAACCTTACCAGTTCGCAGGGATCTATTCAATCACAGTCCGCCGGAAAGTGCCTTCTATCATGTCAACGGTTTACATCCGCCATGCCACATATGATGATCGAAACATTCGATCCGTCGTCTTCGACTTGTTGAATTCCGATGAAGCGCCGGCAATCGGTGCCGGCACCCGGGTACTGATCAAGCCCAATTTTCTGGTCCCGGCAGTTCCCGAAAAGGCGGTGACCACCCATCCGTCCATCGTCCGGGCCGCTGCTGAATTCGCCCTGGAAAAAGGCGCCCGGGTCCAGATATCGGACAGCCCGGCCGCTGGCGGTTTTACCAGACTGATGAAAAAAGGGGGCTACAACGAGGCCTTCGGCGATCTCGATGTGGATGTCCGGCCATTTGAAAAAACGATTTCTGTAGATATGGGCGAACCTTTCGGCAGCATCGATGTGGCCAAAGATGCCATGGAAGCCGATGTGGTGCTCAATCTGGCCAAACTCAAAACCCACTCCATGATGATGCTGACCCTTGGCGTCAAGAACATTTTCGGGTGTATCGTCGGGTTGAAAAAATCCGAATGGCACATGCGTGCCGGTGTGGATCGGCACCTGTTCGGACACCTGATCGTGAGTATCCATGAAGCCGTCGGACCGGCTTATACGATCGTGGACGGGGTGTTGGCCATGGAAGGGCTGGGGCCGGGAAAGAGCGGAACGCCGCGACAACTCGATCTGATCCTCGGCGGGAAAAGCGCTTATGCCGTCGATCACGTGGCCTGCCTGCTGGTAGGGATGGATCCGGATAAATTGGAAACGCTGCAAAATGCCCGTGAAATGGGGGTTTATGACGGTGCCGTCCACATCAACGGAGATCTGAAAATCATTGATGACTTCCGGTTTCCGGAGTTGGGATCGCTGAACATCGGGCCGAAACCCCTCGGGTGGTTTATGCGCAAATATGTGATTCAGCAGCCGGTGGCCGACAGGAAGGCGTGCAAATTGTGCGGCGAATGTTGGAAGCACTGCCCGGCAGCGGTCATTTCACATACGGATCGGGGCGTCTATTTCGACACGGATAAATGCATTCGCTGTTATTGCTGCCTGGAGGTCTGTCCCCATGCAGCCATCCGGGCCCAAAAACCATTGGTCGGAAAAATCTGGTCCTGGTGGAAGGGGATATCAAGATGATCGGAGGCAATAATGGCTTTTCTGAAAATCGACGGAAGCACGTATAAAAAAGATGGAATCTGTTCGGCCGGATGAAAGGCACCGGTAATTCGTGTCTGTCCAGAAATAGGCAAATGTGGTCGAGATCAAGGCTTTCGAACATTTTTACCGCAGGCATATGGTTGATATTTCAAGGATAAAAATGTTCGTATAACGCAAATATCGGGCAAATTGGCATTTCCGGAAGGGCACGAATTCACTCCGGCACAACCGATACGCCGAGCCCTGATGCGGCTTCAGCGAGCACCGTTTGCATATTTTCCGGCTGGCGGTTGATTTTTTTTCAGAATTGACATTAACTCGTATCTGGCTGGAAATAGGCATTTCCGGAGGAGCATGAACCCGGCATCATTAACATTAACGTTTCGGTATCAGCAAAAGGAAGGTGGCTCATGGCAGGTGGTATCAATAAAGTGATTTTGGTTGGTAATCTGGGAAGGGATCCGGAAATCCGGTACACGGCCGATGGAAAACCCATCGCCAATTTCTCCATTGCGACCTCTGAATCCTGGACCGATAAAAACAGCGGCGAGAAACGCGAAAAAACCGAATGGCACCGGATTGTGGTCTTCGGCAAGCTGGCCGAAATCTGCGGACAATACCTGTCCAAGGGAAGACAGGTCTATATTGAAGGAAAACTTCAGACCCGCAAATGGCAGGGACAGGACGGCCAGGACCGCTACACCACGGAAGTTGTAATCGATGGTTTCAACGGCACCATGCAGATGCTCGGCAACCGCGGCGATGGAGGCGGCTATCAGGGTCAGAGCGCATCCCAGCCCGCCGGGGGGGGTGGAAGCTATGCCGGGGGCAGCAACCAGGACCCGGATTATCCCCAGCAGCCACCGCTTCAGAATGGACAGGAGGACGATATTCCCTTCTAGACATTACCAATATTTTGAAAATAAGAAACCTATCGTATAGTTAACGCAGATATCGGGCAAATTGGCCATTTCCGGAGGGACACTCACGAACAATTCGAAACGAGTCGCATGCATCCTATGAAAAAAAATGTTATGATGGTGCTGTCCGTGTTGCTGGGAAGCATTTTGTGTGCCTGCCAACCCCCTGACGAGAAACCGGCTGCAAAAGCCAAGCCCCGTGCGGTCCGGGTGCAGACCATCGTCAGCCGGGATCTGCCCGTCACGGTCAATGCCGTGGGCCGCCTGGCGCCCGATCGGGAAGTCATGGTTTCCGCCGAGGTCCCCGGGATCATCATATCCTATAAAACCGATGTGGGTTCCCGGGTTGCGACCGGCGACACCCTGGCCGCTCTGGACGACGCCGACTACCGCCTGGCGCTCAAGGAGGCCGAGGCCAATCTACGGACGGCCCGCATCCGGCTGCCGGTGGAAAAAAATGCCTTCGCCCGCGCCCAGCGCCTTCTGCCGGAAAAAGCCATCACCCCAGAACTTTACGATAAGGCCGAAGCCGCCTATGCCGCAGCCGAGGCATCTGTCGCCCGACTGGAATCCCTGGTTGGAATGGCCCGGCGGCGGCTGCAAAAAACCACCATCACCGCCCCGTTCAGCGGGCATGTGACCCAACGCTTTGTCGAAGCAGGCCAGCTTATCGCCGCCGGCAATCCCGTGATGACAATTGCGGACATGCGTGCCATGCGGGTCAACATCTACATCAACGAAATGGACTATGTGCATCTGGAAAAAAGCGACCCGGTCAGCATCACCGTGGAAGCCTATGCCGATGCCATTTACAGGGGGCGGGTGGACACCATTGGCATCCAGGCGGACGCCCGCACCAATACTTTCGAAGTGGAGATCCTGGTGGACAATCCGAATAATCGGTTGAAAGCCGGGCTGACCGCCCGGGTCCACATCCGCACCCGGACCATTCCCAATGCGATCATGGTGCCCCAGCACAGCATCCTCTTCAGGGAAGACCGGCGGGAGGTGTTCGTCATTGATAAAGACAATCTGGCGGCCGTAAGATCCGTTAAATTGGGACGCGTCGACGGCAGCCAGGTGCGCATCACAGAAGGCCTGGAACCCGGAGAGACCCTGGTGATTTCCGGTGGCCAGTACCTCAAGCCGGGCGATCGGGTAGAGGTGGCGCCGTGAGCGTCTTTCCTTTCGTCCTCAGGCGCTGGTTGATCTTCGCCCTGCTGGTCATCGCCTTGCCCATCGTGGCCGGCACCTTTGCCTACCGATCACTTCCCAAGGAGGGCGAGCCCGAAATCTCGGCACCGGTGGCCATCGTGGTAACCCTGTTTCCGGGTGCGTCGCCCAGCGAAGTGGAAAACCTGGTCACCAATCCCATGGAAGAGGAGCTCAATGAGCTTAAGGACGTCAAGGAGATGCGCTCCAATTCGTTCGAAGGGGTATCGGTGGTGGTGATTGACTTCCAGGCCGAAGCCGATCTGGAGCGCTCTTTGCAAAAAGTCCGCGAAAAAGTCACCAATGCCAAAAAAGAGCTTCCCGAGCAGGCCGAGGACCCGGAGGTGACCGAGGTCAGCTTTTCGGACATTCCCATCATGATCGCCTCCGTGGTGGGAGATATCGATCCCGTCCGCCTGCGCCGGCTCACCGAAAAGGTGGCCGATGAAATCGAGCTCATGCCCGAAATCCTGGCCGCCGATGTTGCCGGTGGCCTGATCCGCGAAATTCAGATCTATCTGGATCCTCAACGTCTGAATCAGTTCGGCTTGACCATTTTGGATGTATACGAAGCCGTCAAACGCTCGGATATCAACATTCCCGGCGGCCAGGTCAACATTGAAGGCCGCCGTCTGCTGCTCAGGACCCTGACCGAAATCAAGAATGTCGTCGACTACGCCGCGGTCCCCCTGATCCGGCAGGATGACCGCGTTGTCTTTTTAGGCGATGTGGGCACGGTGGTGGACGGACACGCCGAGGATGTCAGTTACTCGCGAGTCAACGGTATGGCTTCGGCATCCATCGCCATCAAGAAGCGCAACGGCGCCAATATTCTGGAAACCACCTACAAGGTGCGCGAACGTCTTAAGGAGCTGGAAAAAACTTTTCCCGCCGGTGTGTTCACCACCATCACAGCTGAAAAGGCCAAGTTCATCAAACAAGGATTCGACCAGATGAACAACTCGGCCGTCATCGGCCTGATCATCGTCATCGTGGTACTGTATTTCGCCATGGGGCTGCGCAATTCCGTGATCACTTCGCTGTCGATTCCCCTCTCTTTGCTGCTGACCTTCGTCTTTCTCAAGGTCTTCGGCCTGTCCAACAACGACATGGTGCGCTTTTCCCTGGTGCTGTGCATCGGCATGCTGGTGGACAACGCCATCATCGTGGTCGAAAACGTCTACCACCATTACCAGATGGGCAAGGATCGCATCACGGCGGTGATCGACGGTACATCGGAAATTGCCATGCCGGTGATTTCCGCCACCCTGACCACCATGGCGGCCTTTTTACCCATGCTGCTAATGACCGGCGTCATCGGTGAGTACATGGGATATTTGCCCAAAACCGTTACCATTGCCCTGTCCGCCTCCCTGGTGATCGCCCTGATCGCCACCCCGCTGATTTTGAACATCCTCATGAAGCGTACGGTCAAAAAAGGACGCATCGTCGCGCCCGAAGAGGACCTCAAACGGTTGAAGCAATACTATGTGCGTGCCGTTTCCTGGGCCTTGAACCATCGCTTCCAGGTGGTCTGCCTGATCCTGCTCAGCCTGACGGCGGTCCTGAGCCTGCCGGCCCTTAAATTGGTCAAGGTTGAAATGTTTCCCGATGCCGATTTCGATAACATCTATATCACCGTGGAAACCCCACGGGGCACTGCGGTGGATATTACCGACAAGGTGGCCCGGCAGGTGGAACAGATGGTCAAGGCCCATGTTCCCGAGGCGGTGCGGGTGGTGGCCACCATCGGCCAGCATGGCCAAAGTGCCTATGAATTCTCCTTCGGCACGGGTACCATCAGCAACTTCGCCGAAATCACCGTGGAACTCAAGGACGGCAAGGAGTTTTCCAGGCCGTCCCACCATCAGATCCAGGACCGCCTGCGCCCCTACCTGGCAACCATTCCCGGGGCGGATATCCGCTTTCGGCCCATCCAGTGGGGGCCGCCCACGGCCGCACCCGTGCTGATCAAGATCATCGGTCCGGATCTCGAAGAACTGCGCAGCCTGACGGCCCGCACGCGCAAGGTGATGGAAAAGGTCGCCGGCGTGGTGGACATCAAGGACGACTTTGCAGACGCCGCTCCCGAGTTGCAGGTGATCATCGATCGAAGCCGGGCGGCCTCCATGGGCGTTCCCCTGGAGGCGGTGGCCTATAGCCTGCGGGGCGCCACCGCCGGCCTGGACGTCCGTGAATTCCGCGACGAACGCGATATCTCCAAGAAATATGACCTCAAGGTTCGTTTTTCACCGGAATCCCGGACGCGGGCATCCGTTTTGAACGATATCAAGGTCCGCTCCAATACCGGCGAACTGGTGCCCCTGTCCACCTTTGCGACATTCAAACAAACCAGTGGTTTGAACAGCATCCGGCACTCCGACCGGCGGCGGATCGTCAGACTCTCGGCCAACAACCAGGGCCGCTCTGCCGTCGAAATCACCCAGGAATTGATTGGCGAACTCGACCGTCTGGAGCTGCCCGCCGGATATTCCTTCGACTATTCGGGCGAGTATGAGGAGACGGCCGAATCCTTCGAAAGCCTGGGGCTGGCATATATCGTGGCAGCTATCCTGATCTTCACCCTGCTGGTGTCACAATTCGATTCGCTGGCCCAGCCCTTCGCTATCCTGACCTCTCTGCCCCTGTCCATCGTGGGCGCCATGGTGGGACTGTATCTAACCGGCAACGACTTTTCCATCATGGGCTTTATCGGTCTGGTGGGCCTTTCCGGCATCGTGGTCAACGACTCCATTGTCCTGGTGGACTGCATCAATCGCATGCGCCATACGGGACTGAGCATGTTCGATGCCATTGTGGCCGGTGGACAGCAGCGGCTGCGCCCGATCATCTCCACCACGGTGTCTACTGTGGGCGGTATCGTCACCTTGACCATTACCGACGAACTCTGGGAGGGCCTGGGGGTGGTGATTATCTTCGGCATCTGCTTCGCCACGGTGCTGACCCTGATCGTGGTGCCGGTGATGTACTCGCTTTTCGAAGGCGTTCGCTATTCGATCCTGTCTGCCTTTCGTGGCCCCCATTGGCAGGAGCCACCCCGAGGCGAGAGTTATTTCTTCTCACGACGCCGGCATGCCCGTCTGATATTGTTTTCCGTTACAGGCATCCAGTTGGCCGTGCTGGCGGTCGGGCTGCAAGCCACCGTTCCCGGCCTGTACCAGACCATCGTCCACACCCCGTTTCAGGCGCCCAGTACGCTCAAACTGGTCATCGAGATCACCGTATTCGCTATGGAATTCATACTCAAGGTCGTCGGCTTGCTGGCCGTCCTGCTGATCCCCACCTGGGTGGGGTTGACCTTTCTGATGGCCCGCCGAAGCCGGGAGGGTTGCTATGTGGATATCACCCCGCAAGGGGTGGCCGTCAGTACGCCCGTCGACCGGTTCTTCATCGAGAAAAAGGATATCAGCGCCATACGCACGGGATGGCTGTTTCCGGCCATTCCGGTCATTCGCATCATCAGCGGCCGCCGCTGTCTGGTCCTGCGCAAACTGGTGGCCGACCGGCGAACACCGGCAAAACGGCCCCTGATCACCTGGTTGCGAGGTCGTGCCCCGTCAGGCAGACATGTGCGTCAGAGCATGCAGAACCTCAAGCGGGACCTGGAAGCATTGATGAAGCCGGACGATCATAAAATCGTTTCACCGTAAATAGTGGATCGATGAGAAATTCTGAATAAATGGAATTTGTCTACATTTCCCGGCTTCTCTAATCCCCATTATATGTATTCAATCGCCGGCAGCCCCTCTTGCATGCGGACGGCTGCCAACAGACCCACCGTTCCGGTCATCATGTTGTCCCCCCAGGGTGCACCGAAAGTTATCGGCAGCGAAGAAGCATCCGCCAGGCTCCGTCGGGGACCGGTCGCCAGGATGCAATCAACCCGATCATAGCCAAATGCCCTGCGGCTGTATGCGCCGTGACCACCTTCGGCCAGAACCTGTTCGTGGGTGAGCTTGCCGTCGGCAAGATCCCGCAGCAAGGAGTCCAGCCGGGAGACGGTAATATCCTTGGTGTGGTACTCGAAGAAACCGCACAGTTCACCCGCCTCCATGGCCGCACCGACCGTGTGGGAGGTGGCGATATCCAAAACGAGAATCCTTTCCAGACCGGAGGCCAGGCGGTCTTTTGAAGCACCGAGTACGGCCGCCATGCCCGAATCCATGACATACGCCTGCCGGGTGGGAAGGGTTGCGGTGTCCTTTGCCAGGGTGGTGAGCCGGTTCAGCGATTTCGGCACGTCGCCGGACCGGTATAGCAGCGTCTGGGGCGCCGGATCGCCTTCCAGAGCCGTCGTGAACATGCGGTGCCGATAATCCAGGTGAGAGACCCCCGGTGGCGCGGCACCATGATCCTGAGCGCAGACGGCCACGGCGTCGAACTCGAAGGGCACATCAAATCCGTTTATGATCTGTTCGATGCGCTTCGGTTGAATATCCGCCGTGTGGATATGGTAGAATTCGCCACCGGCGAGCAGTGCCTGAGCATCCTGCGGTGCCACCACGCGAATGCCGCGGTCCATCAACCGCTGTACATCGTGATGAATGGTGGCGGCAGCCGTTTTCGACATCACCACCTGAGCCGTTCGGGCTCTGTCGAGCAAGACCTGTGAAACGGGTCCGCCGCCCATTTCACCGCCCGTGACCACCAGGCTTCCTTCGTGGCTTCGAATCTCATCGGCCAGTACCCTCACCGGAGACCGTACGACGGCTTTGTAATGAAGGTCGTGGTCGCTGTCCACATAAAGTATATCCAGAGTGCCGGCGCCGATATCCAACATCAAATAACGTCCCATGACTCTATTCCTTTTCAGTGGGTTTGAATTGGCTTATCTTGTTTTTTAAAAATTGTCTGAATCCTTTTCTCTCTTTTTCGAAGGCCTGTTCCATGGGGCAACGGTTGCGTTGCTCGATGAGCGTTTTTATGGCGACAACAAGCTGCGGGTCGGCCTTGACGATCTGGGCCGCAATGGTTTTGGCACGGCTCAGCAGGAGCTCCCGGGGCAGGACCTCGTTCACCAATCCCCAGGCCAAGGCCGTGTGAGCATAGATCGGCTGGCAAGTGTATGAAATTTGTTTGGCCCGTCGCTGTCCCACCGTCTGCTGGAGCAATTGGGTCATCCCCCAGCCCGGATGGATACCCACCTGAGCATGGGTGTCGGAAAACTGGGCATCTTCCGCGGCAATGATGAAGTCACAATTCAGGGCCAGCTCGAAGCCGCCGGTCATGGCGTGTCCGTTAACCGCAGCAATGATGGGCTTATTGCAAGCTCGCATTAGATCGGGCAAGTCGCTGCCGTCTCCACGGGGATCAAACAGATTTTCCTTGCCAATGGCGGCCAGATCAAGGCCGGCACAAAAAGAGGGCCCCTTACCGGTGATAATGACCACCCTGACATCATGCCGGGAGGTTACGGCATCCAAAGCATCGTAAAGGCGGCTGAGAAGCTGCTGGTTGATGGCATTTCTTCGTTCAGGACGGTTGAGTGTGATGGTTGCAATCTGATTTTCCACATCCAAAAGCACGGGTCGGGTCATTGGGATCTCCTTTTTGAAAGGGCAAGGCTCACTGACGTATGGGTCGCCCCCCCAAGTGACCGATAACAAAGCAAAAAACGTTGCCCTGTGAGCGCTTATAAAAATTCCATGAACTTGTACCATTGCGCCGGCTGCCGTACAACCTCGAAATCGTACGAAAAATCCCGAACACCAATACGGATGGACTTGATTTTACACAATTTTAAGTGTAACTTGCAGCCATTGGAGAGATCGTTTTTTATCGCCCTATAATAGACAAATATTATCATATAGTTATAGCCCCCGTCTGCGCGGGGAGGCTTTCTTGGCGGTTTTTTAAGAAACGATCATAAGATTGTCCGTCAATTGGTTCAACTTCATTATCCGCAATCCGGATCGATAGCGCACCACGCACCGAGGAGAGTTCATCATGCAAGTTTCAATCACCAAAGCCGATCAGCTGAAAACCAAACCGGATGAGAACAAACTGGGATTCGGCACCATCTTTACCGACCACATGTTCAACATGGACCACAGCCTGGAAAAAGGGTGGCATAACCCGCGCATTGAGCCTTATGCCCCTTTGGTGATGGACCCCTCCACCATGGTCCTGCACTATGGCCAGGGCGTCTTCGAAGGGCTGAAAGCCTATCGTAACCAGCAGGGCGGAATCCAGTTGTTCAGGCCCCGGGAAAATTTCAACCGTCTCAACGCTTCCAACCGCAAGCTGTGCATCCCTGAAATCGACGAGGAATTTGCATTGGACGCGTTAAAGCAGCTTCTCATGATAGAAAAGGACTGGGTCCCCAGCCAGCCGGGAACCTCTTTGTACATTCGACCCACAATCATCGCCATGGACGCCTTTTTGGGCGTTCGGGCCTCCTCCACCTACCGCTTTTTCATCATTCTGTGTCCGGTGGGCGCCTATTATGCAGAAGGTTTCGATCCGGTGAAGATCATGGTCACCAAAGAACACGTGCGTGCCGTCCGCGGCGGCGTTGGCGACACCAAGACCATGGGCAACTATGCCGCCAGCCTGCTGGCCGGAGACAGGGCCCATAAAGCCGGCTACACACAGGTGCTATGGCTGGATGGCGTGGAACGAAAATATGTGGAAGAAGTAGGTGCGATGAACATCTTTTTCGTCATCGATGACGAACTGGTGACCCCCGCTCTGTCCGGCAGTATTCTGCCCGGCATTACCCGCAGTTCGGTACTGGAACTGGGCCAGTCCTGGGGGATGAAGGTGTCCGAAAGAAAAATCAGCATCGACGAAGTGATCCAGGCCCATGCCTCGGGCCGCCTGAAAGAGATCTTCGGCTCCGGAACGGCGGCCGTCATCTCCCCGGTGGGTGAGCTGAAATACGAAGACACGATCATCACCGTGGGCAACGGCGAGGTGGGGCCGTTGGCCCATAAATTCTTCGACGCCATTCAGGATATCCAGTACGGCGCCATCGCCGGCCCGGCGGGTTGGGTCGAAACCGTCAGCTAAAAGGAGTTTACATGCAAGTCAGAAAAGCCGTCTTTCCCGTGGCCGGTCTGGGCACACGTTTTCTACCGGCCACCAAGGCCATGGCCAAGGAAATGCTCCCCATTGTCGACAAACCGCTGATCCAGTACGCTGTCGAAGAGGCATACGCCTCGGGGATCAAGGAGATTCTTTTCGTTACCGGCACCGGTAAAAAGGCCATTGAGAACCATTTCGACCATAGCTGCGAACTGGAACACATCCTCATGGCCAGAGGGAAGGACGCCCAGCTCAAAGAGATTCACGAGCTGATTCCCGAGTCCGGCTCCATCATCTATACCCGGCAGAACCAGCCGCTGGGTCTGGGACATGCTATCTGGTGTGCTCGCAACATCGTAGGCAATGAACCTTTTGCCGTGTTACTGGCCGATGACCTGATCAAATCGCAAAAGCCGGTGCTGAAGCAGATGGTCGAAAAATTCGATGAACTGCAATCATCCATCGTTTCGGTGGTGGAGGTGCCCCCGCAGGACACCAGCAAGTACGGTATTCTGGATGCCGCGCCCCTGGAAAACGGCGTCACCAAAGTTCGTGGTTTGGTGGAAAAACCCGACCCGGATAAAGCCCCCTCCAATCTGGCCATCATCGGCCGCTATATCCTGACGCCGGAAATTTTCGACATTCTGGAAAACAAGGAAGTGGGTGCCGGCGGCGAAATCCAGCTTACCGATGCCATGGCCCGGTTGCTCAAAACCCAGAACATTTACGGCTACCGCTACGAAGGTATCCGCTTCGACTGCGGCAACAAGGCCGGCTTCCAGATGGCCAACCTGGCCTTTGCATTCGACCGGCCGGAAATCCGTGAAAGGCTGCTGCCTTTCATTCGGGACCTGATAGCTTCCAAACATTGATGAACGCGTAAAAATTTGAATTTCAGACGGATTCGTAAAAAAACCGAGATCAAGGTTTGCGAATCCGTCAATGTTGGGGCAAACGCGCATAGATCACCATTTATCGCGCCCCCTCGCCTTCCTGTCCGGCGCTTTCTCTGCCGATTCCAGAATCATTATTTTGATTGACAGTTTCCCTTCAAAGCACTATATTTTGGTCAAATGATCAAAATAACCACGGAAGGCCCCATGCCGCGACCCAAAAAAACCCGCATCGTATCCAGTCATCCTGAGATTGCCGCATTTGTCCCCCAGGACATGCCCATTACCGGAGAGCTGATGCTCTCCGTGGAAGAGCTGGAGGCCATTCGCTTGAGCGATGTAGAACGCCTGGATCAGGAATCGGCGGCCAACCTCATGCAGGTTTCCCGGCAGACCTACGGCCGAATCCTGGCTGCGGCCCGCGGGATCGTGGGCCAGGCCCTGGTCTCCGGCAAAGCCCTTAAAATTACCGGCGGACATTATGCCATGCGCGGCGGGGGACACCAACGGCGGAGGCGGTGCGGTCGTGGTCTTAGACGGAAAATGGAATGAACCGGTGCTCCGGCACCGTCATTGTTAAAACGCACAACATGAGAAAGGGGGTGAACGATATGCCCAGAGGTGACGGAACAGGCCCAGACGGACAGGGCCGACAAGGCGGCAGAGGCCAAGGCCCCTGTGGTCAAAAAGGCCAGACGCCCCAACCACGGGGAAGGGGTGGCAGGTGCGGCGGCGGCCGGGGGGCAGGCCAGAGAAAAAGCCGCTCCGGCGGACGCGGACAAGGCGACGGCTCGGAACGCGGCCAAAACCGCTGACAGAAACGCATTCACCAGCGAAGGAGGAAAACATTATGCCAGGATTTGATAGAAGTGGCCCTGTGGGCGGCGGTCCCATGACCGGCGGAGGCAGAGGTCTGTGCGGAGGTTCCGGGCGTGCCGCCAAGCAGCCGGTTTACGGCAGGGGCTATGGCTACGGACGAGGAATGGGCTTCAGGCGCGGCGGCGGCAGAGGCTGGGGGCGTGGAGCCGGACCGGCTTTCGGCGGGTTTGGCTATCCGGCCGGCAAGACCGATGAAGCCGGGATGCTGCGGGCCAATGCCGATGCCATGCAACGCTCCCTGAAATCCATTCAGCGCAGAATCGCCGAACTGGAAAAAGAAGGTTCTGAATAACTGCGGCCGCGGGGTACCGGCCTGACGGAGATCGATTTTCCAGACCACGCCACCCCGGTACCCCATCCCTGCACATCGGGAAACGGTCGAATTTTGGATGCTTCCCATATTAAAACGGCAGCCAGAATACAAAGGATTACCAAGGAGCAACCCAAAGGCGGCATATGAAATTCGTGATCATCGGAGGCGACGCTGCTGGCATGAGTGCGGCCAGTCGCGCCAAACGGATGCAGCCGGAAATGGACGTCATCGTACTGGAGCAAACCGAAGACGTTTCCTATAGCGCCTGCGGCATGCCCTACAACATTGCCGATGCCAATCGGGAAATAGACGATCTGGTGGTTCGCAAAGCAGATGTCTTCCGTAAAAAACAGGGTATGGAATTGCTCACCGGGCACCGCGTTGAAACCATCGATGTGGCCGAGCGGATTGTCGCAGGGACGACCCAAAACGGCAATCAGTCCTTTCGATTTGATTATGACCGGCTGCTCATCGCCACCGGCGGACGGCCAAAGATTCCCAATTTGACCGGATTCGACCTGCCTGGCGTACTGGCCTTGAAAAGCCTGGAAGACGGGCGGAAGGTCAAAGGGTACCTTCGAACCCATGCCGTCAGTAAGGTCGTGATCATCGGCATGGGCTATATCGGACTGGAAATGGCCGAGGCCCTTCATCAACGCGGTATCGCCGTGGAAATGGTCAAGCCCGGTCCGGATCTGCTGCCCTGGATGCACCGGGACCTGGCCGGTGTCGTGGAAAAGGAATTGGTCGAGAAGCAGGTCGGGTTGCACCCGGGATGTGTGATCTCCCGCATCGAAAAAAACGCGGATTGCCTGAAAGTGGTCTGTGAAGACCGCTCCCTGAGCGCGGATATGGTGCTGGTAGCCGTGGGAATCGTACCCAACAGCGAGATCGCGGCCGATGCCGGCATCGAGACGGGCATCGGCAACGCCATCGGCGTCGACCGCCGCATGCAGACATCGGACCCGTGGATCTACGCAGCCGGTGACTGTGCCGATGCGATCCATGTGGTCACCGGCCGGAAGACCTGGATTCCCCTCGCGCTGCGGGCCAACCGGACCGGATGGGCCGTGGCCGACAATGTCTGCGGAAAAAACACCGAACTGGAGGGCGTGGCCGGCACCGCCGTGTTCAAGGTATTCGACTTGCAGGTGGCCCGCACGGGCTTGTCCGTCGAAGAGGCCGGATCTTCCGGATTCGACCCGGTGGAGGTGGTCATCAAAAGCGCCTCCCGGGCCCACAACCACCCCGGGACACGGCCTGTATGGGTCCAACTGGTGGCCGACAAAACCTCCGGCCGACTGCTGGGCGCCCAGATGGTGGGACAGGAAAGTGCGGCCCATCGCATCAACGCCGCTGCGGTGGCCCTTCACAACCAAATGACGGTGGCGACTTTCGCCCAGACCGATCTGGCCTATGCCCCGCCCTTCGGACCGGTCTGGGATCCCCTGCTCACCGCTGCCAATCAGTTATTGAAAAAAATCTAACCATCGAACCGATGGCCACTGAACCGAATGCGTTACCAGGTAACGCATTCGGTAACGTTAACCGCTGTCAATTGCCTCCTCTTATTCATCAACCCAGCCTCCCTCAAACATAAGTCCCTGTTAAAAAAAACAATTTTTGTACATACTCTCCGGCACAGGTTTTGATACCGAATAGACAAACCGTATAATTAGGGCCTGCTGAACAATCAATAATTCCTTGAAAAATTTAATTAAATTTGCTATTTTGGGTGCTGTAAGTGCATAGGAATTCATCAATTCTTCAT
>PDWJ01005601.1_pt1 | contig 16224 bp, 15 predicted proteins | sample 1430881 | NCBI WGS metagenome assembly PDWJ01 (sample SAMN01162460, study PRJNA174530) | Oral metagenome, whole genome shotgun sequencing project. | biome: Marine environment; feature: Marine mammal; material: Swab sample of the gingival sulcus; isolation source: swab sample of gingival sulcus... | reverse complement strand
CTAAAACTACCTTTTCTCTAAAACTCTTGGGATACATAATTACACTAAAAATTACAAATAAGAATATTGTAGCGAAAATTTATTAGCATTACTATAGTTCGCTAACTGTTCCAATCTCTGAGAAAACTATGCTGAAAAACTATGGATAAAACGTGACTATTGAGTAGCGTTTTATCCATGCTTCCTTATTATTTTACAACAGCATAAATAATAAGAATCAAATTAAAATAATGCTTATTATAAATTTTCTACATGGCTTTAATCTTCTTTACTGCCGCTTTTTTATGACTCATCACCAGATTATAGTAGCGAGCACGGCGTTTTTTGGCTTTCGGTGTTTTGGCAAAACCGGCATTATATGCACCAATTGCTGCAGACCATGAACCCATCCGTTTGCGGTTGTCTTTTAAAATTTGTCCGCCAAACATAATATTGGTACAGGGGTTAGTGGTGATTTTTTTCCAGCTATAGCCCATATGTTTAGCCTGTTTAGACCATATACTGTTGATTTGCATTAATCCGTAGTCTTTGCTGCCATTCTTGTTATGGCCTTTCACCTTGGGTTTAAAACGACTTTCCGTGTAGGAAACTGCCAAAAGGTATTCTACGGGAATAGCATGCTTATTGGCAGCCTCTTGAAAGCAACTGTTTAAACTCTTAGCCTGTAACGGCTGTATAAAATTTAATAAAATTGTTACTAATATTATGATTTTTTTCATATTATCTTTTGTACGCTTATTTTAAAGGCAAAAGATTATATACGACATTAAGCAAAAGGCCAAGTAAAAATATTTAAATTACAGGCTTTGCAAAACCTGTAATATGATTTTTTCACCAATAGAAACCCTGAAGCGCTTATCGGTAGCAATCTTTAGTCGGCCAACATGCCCGATTATAAAATGGGGCCAATCGTAGCAATGACATTATTCCACAAGCGGCGGAAAACCGACCAGCGGTCAACCGTATCCAAATCAACACTATCGGAACAGGCAATATAATCATGTTGTCTTGTCCTGATAGCCGTAGTAACTGATTCATCGTAAATCAGTACATTGTTTTCATAATTTAGGTCAAAACTGCGCAAATCCAAATTGGTCGAGCCGATAATGGCCAATTTACCGTCAATGCTCAAGGTTTTGGCGTGTAATAAACCGCCTTTATACTCATAAATGTAAATACCGGCTTCCAGTAACTGTCGATAATAGCTGCGACTGGTGGCGGCAACGACAAACGAATCATTGCGCTTAGGGAAAATCAGTGTCACTTTAACGCCGCGATGTGCCGTCGCACACAGTGCCCCCAGAACCAGATAATCAGGGACAAAGTAGGGAGTAGAAATAATCAATTCTGACTGTGCCTGGGAAAACAGGGTGGCGAATAATTGCGGAGTTGCCGCTTGGCGCTCGGTGGGACCATCACCGTAAATGGCGGCAATGGCTGTAGCATTATCCTGGCTTTGCGTGTGAAAAACAAATTCACTCAACGGTGTTTGCGGCTTGACCGTTAACCAGTCACTAGCAAACAGCATTTGATTTTGGGCAGCAACCGGGCCTTGCAAACGCAGCATAATATCCACCCACGGGGCGTATTTTGCTTTAACAAGAAATTCAGGATCGGCACAGTTCTGACTGCCACAGTAAGTAATTTCCCCATCAATCACCGTGATTTTTCGATGGTTTCTTAAATCAATACGACTAAAAAGAATGGTTTTAATCAGATGATTAAACGGTAATGCAACGGCCAGTTCAACACCGGCTTCTGCCATGGCTTTCCATAAATCAGACTTTATCAAGGCCCGCGAACCCATGGCATCTGCCATCACCCGGCAGGTAACACCGCGTTTTGCTGCCCGCATCAGGGCGGCGGCAATTTCACTACCCGTATTGTCGGTTAGCCAAATATAATAAAGAATATGGATTTGTTGGCTAGCGGCATCCATATCGGCAATCATCTGCTGCCGGGTTGTAGCGGCATCCGGCATCAAAGTGACTTGATTTCCAGCAACGGGATAAAAAGCATTCACCGAATGCGCATAAGCAAAGCCGGCACGATAGCGTAAGGGAATTTTTTCAGTAATGTTTTTCACTTCACCCAGCACTTGCGGGGCATATTCGTGCAAACAGGCAATCATTTGTTGGGCATGACTGTCGGCGTTAAACCCCAATTTAACTTCACCAAACATCCAATAAATAACCACGCCGGCATAAGGAAAAATTAAAATAATAATAAACCATGCCAAGCGTGCCACCGGGCTTAAATCATCCCGCCAAAGAATACGCAGGGTGAGTCCAATAACCAGTAACGCGTGTAAGATAATGGCAATATTCAGTATCATGGCAGCTCCAATTGAATGATAACAGGCAGATGATCCGAGGCTTTTCTTGTCCGGAGTGAACGGTGTACCGCCGCATGCTTGACAGTTATATTTTTTCCGACAATAAAACGGTCTAAGGCACGCATCGGCCTGATGGTATGAAAACTGGGGCCTGGGGTAATCAGGCGGTAATCGGCAAGCGCAGGATTCCCGGCGAACCACTTATCTGCTTTGGCCTCGTTAAAATCTCCGCCAATTACTGCATAATCCGATTTTATCTGACTACTTTGGCTGATAATACTACAAATTTGCTGTTGTCGCGTTTGTTTTAATAAGGATAAATGCGTTCCCACGACTTGCAGCACTTTGCCGCCATCTGTCTTCAATAATGCTGCAATCGCCCCGCGCGGCTCAACAGTAGGAATATCAAGATGTTGACAGTTAAGTAGTGTTAAGGGTTGTCGATAAAGTATTACATTACCATGCCAGCCGTGGCTGTTAGGGTGCGTTGCGATATTAGCAAAACGATAGCGCAACTCCTCAAAAAGAGTATTTGTACATAACGTGCCCGCCCGGCTACCGAAACGTTTATCAGCTTCTTGTAACAGGACAATATCGGCATCCAGTTCGGCAATAACCGCATGAATACGCTGTGGATTCCGTTTCCAATCCAATCCGACTGATTTGCGAATATTGTAGCTGGCTATGGTCAACATAAGATTAGTATTATACCTAAAATACTATTAAAATCAATTACAAGAAGCTTTTTCATAAACTCCATATTTTCCAATTTTCTGTGAAAACTTCCATAAATTACATCTGTCAATTATAAAATAGATGAAATTAAATTGACTGCAAACTAATAAACAGCCACTGTAAAGACGCACTGCGTGCGTCTTAGAGTATTAAGAAGACATCCAGTGTTCCCTTTACTAGATTTTGTTTGTTAGCAGATATTACGTGCTTTTCACACACCTTATAAAATATTTTTATAAAGCATTTGCCATAGTAATCTGTTTGCACTTGTTTTCTTTGTTAGCTTATTTTTCGGAATTGGTATTAATTTTTAGAAATAACATAAGTCTATTTATTTTTATTTCTGTATTGACAGAAATAACTGAATAGAGTAAACTTGCCTTATGCAATTAAGTAAAACCAAAGAACAATTTGTTCTCCATTGGGGAGAAATGGGTACCAAATGGGGTGTAAACCGCAGCGTGTCGCAGATTCATGCGCTGTTATTTATTGTCGGCAAACCGATGCCTGCCGAGCAAATCGCAGCAACACTGGGCTTGGCCCGTTCCAATGTCAGCAACAGCATCAAAGAATTACAAAACTGGCGATTGGTACACACCGTACCGGTACTCGGTGACCGCCGTGAGCATTTTGCCACTGATGCAGATGTATGGATATTGTTGCGCACGATTAGTGCCGAACGTCAGCGGCGTGAAATTGAACCCACCGTACAATTTTTACAACAGTTAATGGATAGTGAAGATTTTGAACACGAAGATAATATTGCCAAAGACCGTATCCGCCAAACCCACCAATTGGTTTCAACCTTAAGCCAATGGATGCAGCAAGTCATGCGATTGCCCACCAAAACACTGGTAACAATTTTACAACTGGGTGAAAAAATTCAAAAATTATTACCTAAAAGCAGGGAGGGAAAATAAATGAACAAAACCGAAACCAATCATTTAATTCGTTGGATATTGATAATTCCCGGTACATTGGGTGCTGCGGTGTTGGGATTAGCGTGTGGTTTGGCAATTACTGGAATTTTTGTTTCGATTGTGGATGTATTTGAGATTTTTAGTTTTCTTTTACCTGCTACAACGGCTATTATCTGGGTAGGTGCTAGTTATTATATTGCCCCTTCGCATCAGCTGATTATTGTATGGGTATCTTGGGTTATCGGTAGTTTAGTAGTCACAATTTGGTTACCATATTTACCGCCTTTATGGGTAAGTGCCTTAGGAGGTGGACTATTGGCAAGCTTTTATTACACCCATAAAATAAAAACACAATGAGGTAATTAAGATGAAAATAGCTATTACGGGCGGCAGCGGTTTTGTCGGGCGGGCTTTAACCCGCCACTTACACCACGACCATCATGTGGTGTGGTTATCATCACACCACGCCGCATTACCTGATAAATTAACAGCGGAATTTAAAACCGTAGACGTTAAACTTGTCGATTATCACGATGTGGACAGTTTATCGACAGCAGTGAGCGGTTGTGATGCAGTGATTCATTTGGTGGGCATTTTACACGCCACAACGCAGGCGAGTTTTGACGAAGTGCATCATCAACTGCCTAAACGTATCGTCGAGGCAACCGCCAACGCGGGTATCAAAAACTATTTGCATATGTCGGCATTAGGGGCTGATGAAGCAGGGCCCAGTGACTATCTAAAAAGCAAATATCAGGGTGAGCAAGCAGCGTTTGCTTTAGCGAAACAACACGGAATCAGGATGCTGTCCTTTCGTCCGTCGATTATCTTTGGGCCTGAAGATAATTTCTTTAATCAGTTTGCCAAGTTATTACGTTTTTCGCCTGTCTTTCCCATCGTTTGCCCGAATGCCCGTTTTCAGCCGGTGAGTGTGGATGATGTGGCCAGGGCATTTGCCTGGGGGCTGGATAATAAGATTGACGGGAAAACCTATGAACTGGTTGGCCGGGAAGTTATCACCATGCAAGCGGTGATTGAAAAAGTGTGTGCCTTTTACGGCTGGAAACGTCTGTTAATGCCGTTACCTGACAGCGTGTCACGTTGGCAGGGCAAACTATTCTCCCATATACCCAATGCCCCGTTTACCTATGATAATTATTTAAGCCTGCAAAAGCCCAGCATCTCCGACCGTTGGGATTGGGATGAGATGGGTATTACACCTGAGCCGATCAGGCTGTCAAAACTTTATTAAGCTATAAAAAATAACTGCCTTCAGACAATTAGGGTAATATTTTCACTTGCACTAATAGAGTTTATGCAGTTTAATAAGAGAAAATACTTTTAGTTTATATAACGGAGAAAAACCATGACCAGCTTTATTAGTCCTGAAGTGATACGCGCCCGATTCTCAGCGGTTATGTCTGATATGTATCGTGATGAAGTCCCTTTATACGGTGATTTGTTAACATTAGTTGCTGACGTCAATAAGCAAGCCTTAGCTGACTCACCCGCACTTAAAAAACAATTAATCGCTACCGGTGAACTGTCACGTCTGAATTTAGAACGTCACGGGGCGATTCGTCTAGGTAAAGCCGAAGAGCTTGCCACGATGCGGCGTTTGTTTGCCGTGATGGGGATGCATCCTGTAGGTTATTATGATTTGGCTCCTGCCGGTGTTCCGGTACATTCCACGGCATTTCGTGCTTTATCGGATAGTGCACTCAATCAAAGTCCTTTCCGTGTATTTACCTCATTATTGCGTTTAGACTTAATTACCGATAAAGCCTTACGAGAACAGGCGCGTAATATTTTAGACAAGCGGCAAATTTTTACTGACGGTGCCCTGCAACTGATTGAAAAGTATGAGACTGACGGTGGATTAACTGATGCTGAAGCCGATATTTTTGTGCGCGAAGCGGTTGAGACTTTTCGTTGGCACGATACCGCTACGGTCAGTCATGAAATGTACGAAACCTTGCTTAATCAGCATCGCTTGATTGCCGATGTGGTGGCATTTCGCGGACCGCATATTAATCACTTAACGCCCCGCACTTTAGATATTGATGCAATACAACGCGGTATGGCTGAACGCAACATTACCCCTAAAGCGGTTATCGAAGGGCCGCCGCGCAGAAACTGTCCTATTTTTCTACGCCAAACCAGCTTTAAAGCCCTTAATGAAGCCGTCACTTTCACCGCCGAAGACGGTACGTCTCAGCAAGGTTATCATACCGCCCGTTTTGGGGAAATTGAACAGCGTGGTGTTGCCTTAACGGATAAAGGCCGGCAGTTGTACGACCAATTACTTAATGAAACCCGTGCTAAGGTCGGTGGTGCACCTGATGAAAGCAATGCCGATGAATATATGCGGGTTTTAGCCGAGACGTTTACGGCATTTCCTGATGATAACCTGGATTTATACCGTCAAGGCTTGGCATACTTTCATCACTTTGTCAGCGATAAGGTATTGCCGCCGAGGTTGGAAAATATCAATGAAAGCCATCTTGCCGATTTGATTGAACAAGGCCATATCACCATTGAACCAATGGTTTATGAGGATTTTCTGCCGGTTAGTGCAGCGGGGATTTTCCAATCCAATTTAGGGGATGATGAGCAAAAGTCTTATGACGGCATCTCTAACCAGGCTTTGTTTGAGCGCGATTTAGGGCAGAAAGTGCACGATTTAACCGCGTGGTATGAAGAGATGCAACAGCATTCCATAAAAGCTTGTCTTAGACAACTAAATCGACGCTGAATAATATTTTGATTCAAATATACGTCAAGGCAGATTACATCTGTTTTAAGACGTATGCAATACGCCTCTACATTAATCAATTTATCAGAATCCTGAGATAAATTGTATATAAATAAAATCCCCGGCTATAAAACCATATACTGGAAGCATATACCGGGGATTTTATATTTTTGTCCAGAGGGAACGAAAGACTAAAATTTATCGGAAGCAACCGGTAACAACAGTACCATCTTTTTTTGCCTCACGACCACCGTTACTATTAATGGTTAAGGTACCGCATTTATCATCATCTTGACCGACATTATTATCTGTAGCACCTGTATCAGGTGCTGCTGTGATAGTAAAAGTCTGCCCACCTGCTGGAATAACTACTGCAACAATATAGCCTTTTGGGTTAGTGATGGTAGGGGCTGTGCCATAAGTTCCGTTTAAATTGGTATATTGCCGCTCTAAACTTTGTCCAAGGTCATTCATATAAGCAATGGCAGCTTTGCGATTGACTTCTAATACATAACGACGGTAAGAAGGAAAGGCAATGGCAGCGATAATCGCGAGAATTGCCACGACAATCATTAATTCCACTAATGTAAAACCATTTTTTTTATAAGATAAGTCCTTTTTTTGATTCATTGATTTTCTCCAAAAAAATAAGACAACGTTATCTGTGTAGTATTAAGATAACGTTGTCGGGTTAGTAATGCTTATTTTAACTCAGTCCATGAACTAAAGTGTGAACAACGCTCTATTGTGGTCGGGTTAACCCCCCCCCCTGAACTCGCTGTTAACTGGGTGACAGTGCGACATGCCGTGCGCGGGGCGCTTGCACCACCGCTACCGCCGCTACCGCCGCTACCGCCGCTACCGCCACCGCCGCTTAGTGGCGGTTCGTTCAATTGCAGAGAGGTGGGGTTTTGCAAAATACCGCCGCCGCCGAGACTACCATCATCCGGATCCAGCGTTGTGAATCCTGCAATTAAATTGATAGTCTGCAACATATAATCACCACTGGCATTTTTTATTTTTCTATCCGCTTCAGTGACATTATTATCCTGATTAATATCCAATACGCCAGATTGCGGTAATCCGATTGTTGCATCACTGCCATTAAATGCCAAACTCCAACTTACTGCTTTGTTACCGGGGGACTTACATATCGCTGCTTTCCCCTCATCTAAATAAGTGATGGTATTATAGGCGATTGCTTTAACAGTATTCCCACCGTAGGCGGTATAGGCAGGTTGCCATGCACGTTCACTATCATTTACTTCACTACCGTTATTTAAATCAATCCGCCAGCCACGATGCGTACCAGTATTAAGTTTCCAATCTATAGCACTATTGTTAGCATCATCTAGTTCTTTAACCAATACATCCATTGGATTGTCACTGCCGTCTTTAACGGTTACTGTTCTTTCTGTCAATTTAACTTCATTGAGTTCACTGGTTTGTACTGTAGTGGTACGCGCTGTAGGAAGCCCTCCGTGAGAATTATCTACCCAATCATCCCAGATGGCATAGATACTGTTGCTCACTTTACTACTTAAATCATCAGTGGCAAACAGAGCCCCGGTACCGAAATGAACCAAATAACCGTAATTCAGCGGATGTTTAACAACCAGTGGATAGACGGTAATTGGCTGGCGTTCCCCACCACTATCTTTGGCAGTAAAGAGTGGTGTACCGGAAGTGTCACTACCTTGGCTAATAACTTTAATTCCCGTGCTTCCTGTAGAACCGACTAAATCAAATACCCACAGGTTACCTTGTAAATCACCGGCATAGGCACGGTCATATTGGTTACTTTTATTTCTGGGTTTACCGGGATAAGAAACAAAATACAGTGGGCCTAAACCATTGGGTTTGGACGAATCACTATAAGCATCTGCTGTATCCAAAACTAACTCTTGAATAGGTTCACCGGTTTGCAAATTAATCACAATCACAGCAGCTTTATTGGATTCCGAATTATAGCCGTTACCGACAATTGCCACCCAGGTATCGTCTTGTAATTGAATAATCGCCGGTTTTGCCAAAATATTACCGATATTGCTTTTGGGTAATGCTATTCCTTGATCTTTTTGGTATAGTTTTGACTCTAGGTCGCCATATTCCCAGTTAAGCACAGAACTGCCTTTAATGTCGCTAATATCAGGACTGGTAATATTCAGTGCATATAATCCCTTGGCGCCACCACCCATACCGCCGGCTAGAACACGATACCAGTTACTACCAAAATAAACTGATTGAACATCCATATTACCATCAACCAGACTTAACTGCTTTTCAGGAACAACCGTCTCGGGTAATGTATCGTAAACGGCACTGGGAATGTAGGCGAATAATTCCTCACCGGTATTGGCTTTAAAGGCGTGTAACATCCCATCATTGGCACCAACATAGATAACCTCATTATCGCCGCTGCTATTACTAGTCATATAGCTGTCTAAGTAAAGAAGATATTTATCATAGGTTGTGCCTGTTCCCTCAAAATGTTTAACATAACCATTCGGGATACCGACAAATACAGGAGAAGAACGCATAATAGCACCTAAAATATCACGAGCAACGACATCGTCAGAGCTGTCCTCAATATTATTCAAATATTTATGCTTATTACGACTTCTAAAAGATTCGGTTCCACCAGTAACTTCCTCTTCATTAGTATCATCACCCCGTATATAATCAAACAAGGCAGGCAGTCTGTCTGCTTCTGGTGTAACTGCTGTCAACTCTGACGGAAAAGCACTTTCTAAACGTGTTTTCTGGGCAGGACTAATATTACCGGTAGCAAAGTCTACCATTTTATAGTTTAAATTGCCGACAGTTAAACCGGGTTCATTCATAGTAGTTAAATCGGTACTACCTTTTTGCCGTTTTAAGGTAATAATTTTTCGACTGCCAGGTCCGGCGGCGGTTAATGTTTCTCCTGCATTCCAAACAGTGTTACACAACTCTCCCCAGACTGTTACCGAGGTTTCACAAGTCATACCGGGATCGCCGTTATATAAATTGTATTTAATTAGTTCACCGGTAAAACTCTCCGTCTCATAACGGCTGATATAATAACTGTTATCCAATTTTTGCGAAGCCCCTCCCGTCCCTGCTGAACCGTTTACTGTTGGGGCAGCGATAGATTTCACTTCTTTAAATAAATCGGTAAAAGCATTGATCATATCAGTAGGTGTTTGAACATCATAATAGCGTCCCCGCCCTACCAAGGCAGCATTCGCCAAATCATTGACTGCATAGTTACCGCTTTTATTAATATCCCATTTGAAACCACTAGTAGTTATAGCAGGAGGCAAAGGCGATACTCCATCCGGATTAATATCAATTTCAATGTCAGTACTTGTATAAATACGCTCATCTTGATTAGTAGAATAATAGCCATTATCAGGCAACTCAGCAGGTTGTCCACCTATATTAGTATTCTTAGGTAGAAGCTTATTGTTAGTGTTATTATTATCTATATCAGCTTTCCAACCTGCCAAAGCAATATCTGCAATAGTAAGGTATGTCTGCCCTGTTTTTTTACGTGTATAAGGTGCTAACGGGCTATAAGTTTTACTGTCCGGTAAAGAATAACTGTCATTATAGACACGAACATCCCGTATGCCCCCCGAACTTACAGAACCATTCCACTGGCCATCCGTCATTACCAGCATATAGTTACGTCTGCAGCTAAGAATTTGATTATTTGTTGCATCCGGTGCTTCACCCGGATTTTCTAAAAAGGGGTTATTGCTTGAGCTTGCATTGTCAGCAACACCCATAACTTGATTAACCGCATTTGAATATAGCCTGCGCAAAGGTGTACCACCGGAAGCATATAAACTGTTTAACCACTTATATACAGTTTTTCTATTGTCACTGGCATTCGTCCCATAAAATGGCAATACAGGCAGTATTTGGGTAGGTAATGTAGTATTACCAGGGCCACCTTTATTGTTATTATGCAGAGAAGTGAAACCAATACGTACACCATCTGTTAAATCACCATAAGCACTATTAAAAAGCACTACTGATAAACTGCTTTTTAAGATATCCATTTTTGTTTTATAGTAGGTGTTCCAAATATCATGATTAGTGCTTGGATAGGTCGCTGTTGGATTAGTAATATCTTCAGGAACAATATAAGTAATAGCCGGATCATAGGGTGGCGTACCTGACCAACCTGGCCCCATAGATCCAGAGTCATCAAGTAGAAACCATAAGTTGGGCTCATTCTCAGCATAGCTTTCACTATTACCTGCGCTAACTATCGGTGAAATATTTACCTGAGCCAAAGCTAAGCCCGGCAAAAATAGGGCAGTAAATAAGGTATTTCGTTTACCAATTCGCCATGCTGTATTAATAGCATTACGCGGTTTTTTTCTGTTTTTTTTCATTATCATCTCTCCTAAAATGTATTAGTTTTTATCATCTTTTTCTGTTATCTTTTCTTCCTTTATCCGTCTTCCTTTATTCTAACCTTTCCCCAAAGATAAATCCCACAGAGCAGAATTTAACTCTGTTTGAAAAGGGTTAGAAGTACACTTTCTATAACCGGGCAAAAACCCCTTGTAAAATTACATTTTCTCTACTGTTTAATGCTGTTGTATTCGTAGTGCCCGGTGGAAAGCCGCTGGCTTTTACCGTAATCAGATAATAGGCTTCCTCGGGAACTGATGTTAGTGATGCACCCTTTACATTTGATGGCCCTGCATCGATGCCGCCACTCTCCATGACAGCCAATAGCTCTATAAGGGTATAGGTCTGAATATCTCGTAAATAGTTATTGCAGGCGACTTCGTCAGTGCCCGGCGTTGGACAGCCTGCACTATTAAAAACTGATTGTATTGCCTGATTTTTCCATAAACCGTCATCTAATCGGGCAACAAAATCTATCCCTGACTGACAACCACTCCCGCCACAGACAGTAGTACGTAAAGTATCGCGAAACCATACAATCGCCCAATTAGGATGTGAAGTTAATTTAACCAAAAGGTCAGAAGTGAGTGCACTGATATCAAAATTTGCTACGTTGCTCCGCCCCTTGCTACCGTTATCAGCATAAGGTACTCCAATCCGTAACAGATAATCCCCGGCATCACGTAAACTGCGTTCAGCTGCTTCAAACACCGTATCATAGCGTACATTGGCACCTGCTAATTTTTCGCTTTCTTTGGCTTTTTGCGCATTCATCATACCCATAATGGCAAAAATCGTAATAATTAAAACCGTGGCAAGCAAAGCAATACCCTGCTGACTATTTCTATTGATTGACTTTCCGTTCATATTATCCTCTTTCTATTATTCTGTGTTATCTGATTTGACCTGAATTAACCGTTACAGGGTAATGGCATTATTCCTAAAGACTACCGAGCGCATAAAGACATGTCGTGGAATTTGATCGGTAATCGTAAATGTTTCCATAGCCGGCGTACCGCCAGTTATGGCTGTAGTCGTATTCGGCATTTTTAACTGATAATTATCATCATAGGCCATATCGCTGTTACCAGGTGCTCTGACCATCATATAAATATCGGCGGACAATACCGTCGTTCCAGTGGGTAAACCTGTCAACTGACTTGGGATAATATATTGATCAATAATACCATTTCCTTTTTTATCAACACCAAATAACACGCGAATCAATTCTATATTGTCCATCAACGCCCCGCCGGAAGGGATAAATAGCGTATCATCCGATAAGCGGCGATTAGCATCCACGCTGATAGTTGTTACATCTAATGGCGAAACAATGGATAAATCACCTCGACGGTAGGCTTTTTGAATAACCGGTGCAGCAAGTGTTAATGTGGTATTCCCTGCTGATACAGCGCGTGATGCGCGAAAAATATCCATGGTTTTACAATCGGTAATCGCATATAATGTTCCTGCTCTTGTATTCGTGAAAGTACCGTTAAAATTAATCACTGTAGTGGTAAAATCCACATTAGTCGTAGGAAATAAACGATCATCAATATTAATTAGGGTAATATCATCAGTATTAACATTAACCGAAGCACCGCCAAAGCTACGAGTAACAGGTGTCGGGGTGACATTAATACCGAACCCGTTAATTAAATTCCTTATGTCTGTTGCTTGAGTGGCACTGATAGTTTCAGTATCACCAATATTAGCAAATCCACCGGTTAACGGACGAATATTTAGTTGACCGGTTCCACCAATCTTACTATAACGTTCGCACGGTGACGATAAAGCATTGTGCAAACGATAAGCAATATAAGACAATGCCGCATCGGCTGTTTCCTGTAATTCGGCGTTGCGTGACTGAATACGGCTGCTTACTGAAATGGCGACCAATGATCGTGTTACCCCAAAAATTACGATAATTCCCAGTACTAATGCAATCATTAATTCAATTAAATTAAGTCCTTTTTGTCTTTTTGATAAATTATAATTGTACATACATCGTCACCGAGTTATTTTGATTAATATTCGCGTTAAAAGCCGGGCAAGCCCAATTAACTGTATCAGTAAAATCAACAGCCTGGCCTGCTACACTGTTATCACGCCACTGAAAAGTGATACGCATCAATCCCGCATTAGTGCCACTTTCCGTATAACATAAGCGGCTATTATTTGCCGGCGTAATTTGTGACATTTGCTGACTGGCTAAATAGCGGTGCAGATTAAACATGATTTTTGCACAAGCCAGCGTGGATGAATCACAATCCACTGTTTCGGTTGGTGCCGTTACAGCACCGGCAAGAAAAGAGCCTGTTTTATCAGTTGCCGAGCCATCGCGAATAAGCGTGACATTACTACGCAATTGTTCTACAAAGCCATTGATTAAGGTAACGCCTCGGGTGCGTGCGGCATTATTAAATCCCGATTGCAACCCCATTTGCTGCAATCTCATATAAGCTACACCACCAACTGTCAGTACCAAAGCGGCTATCATGACCTCTAATAACGCAAATCCGCGTTGTCTTTTTTGTCTATTGATTCTTTTCATTACTTATTCCTTAGTTTCATTTAAAACTACTCAGTGGCAAAAGTTACCCTGCCCAGTGTAGATAAAATTACCTTGACTTCATTTAAATTTGGCTCAAATGCACTGGTAGCCGAGCATGGCGAACTCAGTGAAGTGACAGAACCATACGGCGCATAAATACACATTGTACCATTGTCACCGGTGGTATTGCGCGGCATTATAGTGATAATATTATTTGTTCCTGACCACTCCATCTTGATTCTGCCCTGCGCAAACGGCAGGCGTTTAAAAATTTTTTCTGCCGGTGTTGTTGGTGGTGCTGCTACATCAACACTATCATTATCATTAATATCCCAAAAAACAATCCACCCGAAATTTTCACTGTTGCCCGAGCCGGTGAAAGCGCTCAAAGAAGTTAAACAGCTGGGCGTAGGATTGTTAATGGTATTAGTTGCACAGACTTTTACCGGCCGTCCTGAGGTCTTGGCATTAAATGCAGCAACATCAAGAGCGGATTCAAATCCCCGCGCCATTTTCATCACCGTAGCACGGCGAATGGTGTTTGCGAAAGACGGACCTGCTATCGCCGCTAATATGCCAATGATAGCAACAACTATCATTAATTCTGTTAAGGTAAAACCGCGAGATTTTTTTATTTGATATTTCATATGTAAGTCCATTCCTAACTATATTGAAGTAGTTTACGGTAAAAACTCAAGCAATACCGTTCTATTACGAAAAGGTAATGTTTCATCATTAGATTAAATGAATTAATAAAGATCCTAAGTAAATATTATTATTGTGTTTTTATAATGTGCAGTGGGTGGTGTTATTTATTTAACTCGTGCGCTGTACTCGCCGGTGCGTGTATCAACTTTAATGATTTCGCCGATTTGAATAAATAACGGCACCCGCACAACTGCACCGGTTGACAAAGTTGCCGGCTTGCCGCCTGAGCCTGAGGTGTCGCCTTTTAAGCCCGGGTCGGTATCAACCACTTCTAATTCCACGAAGTTCGGCGGGGTAACGGCAATCGGATTATCATTCCATAAAACTACGGTACAGAGGTCTTGTTCTTTCATCCATTTTTTAGCGTCTTCGACAGCTGCTTCTGATGCGTTGACTTGCTCAAATGTTTCGGGGTGCATAAAGACATAGCTGTCCCCGTCATAGTATGAGTATTGCATGCTGATTTCCATCACGTCAGCTGCCTCAACGGTCTCTCCCGATTTAAAGGTACGCTCAATGACACGGCCATTTTTTAGGTTTTTAATCTTAACGCGATTAAACGCTTGTCCTTTGCCCGGCTTGACAATTTCATTTTCGACGATGGAGTATGGGTCACCGTCAATCAATAGTTTCAGACCGCCTTTAAATTCATTCGTTGAATAAGTTGCCATATCTGTTTCCTCTCATTAGTTAATAATATGTCATTAATTATATAATATTTTTATTCTTTGTGAAATAGATAATGTAAATAAACAAGCAGTATGCGGTATATCAATTTTTTAAATGGTACTTAAATAGCATGGTCATTTTTTATCTTTTGGCAATTACTATTGGTTTCCTGGTCGCTTTTCAATCGGGGCTAAATGCCGAGTTGTCCAAAGCCATCAATTCCAATATCTGGGCGGCAGTTATTTCATTCTTTGTCGGTTTAGTGGTATTGTTGCTTTATATGTTTGCTACGCAACAGCCATTATCAGTGAAAAAATTGGCCGCTGTGCCGCCGTATTTATTTATCGGTGGGGCTTTGGGAGCGATGTTTGTCTTATCTATTATTATTCTGTTCCCTAAAATCGGTGCGGTCAACGTGGTAATGTTTACGGTGACGGGGCAGATGTTGTGTTCATTGATTATCGACCACTACGGTTGGTTTAACGCCCCAATAAATCCGATAAATTGGCAGAAAGTTGCTGCTATATTATTGATGTTAATTGCTGTTTTTTGGTTTCAGAGAAGTCGTGTTTAGGAGGATTTGATGGCATTTTGGCAAGGTTTTTTACTGATTACCACCGTGCATTTACTGGCGGCAGCCTCGCCGGGGCCGGATTTTGTCTTGGTGTCACAGCATACGCTAAAATACGGCCGCAAAGCCGGGCTGTGGTGCAGTTTGGGCATTGCCTTGGGACTGTCGGTTCACATTATTTACTCAATTTTGGGTTTGGCAACCGTGGTGGCCAATTCAACGACGCTATTATGGTGGATTAAGCTGCTGGGTGGTTGTTATTTGATTTATTTAGGGTTTACCGGCTTGCGCTCCAAGGCCAGAGCGATAACTATGCAGGCCAATCGCGGTCATAGCGTCAACTTGTCAGTGAAAAAAAGCCTGTCAATGGGCTTTGCCTGTAATGTCTTAAATCCCAAAGCCCCGATTTATTTTATCGCTGTCTTTACGGTGGTACTGTCCCCGGATTTGCCGTGGTATCAATTGGCAATTTACGGCGTGTGGATGATGCTATTGCAGTGGTGTTGGTTTGCCTTTGTCACCGCCTTGTTATCACTGCCTGCATTAAACCAACGCTTTCAGACAATC
>PDWJ01003129.1_pt1 | contig 16228 bp, 13 predicted proteins | sample 1430881 | NCBI WGS metagenome assembly PDWJ01 (sample SAMN01162460, study PRJNA174530) | Oral metagenome, whole genome shotgun sequencing project. | biome: Marine environment; feature: Marine mammal; material: Swab sample of the gingival sulcus; isolation source: swab sample of gingival sulcus... | reverse complement strand
AATTATCTCTTTCAAAAGCTTGTGCGCACCGGTTTTGGTACGAACAATATTGATCATTGCGCCCGCTACTGACACAGTGCAACGGTAGCCGGGCTGGCTATGAAATTTGGTTCAGGTACGATGACCAACTCTGTTGCAGAGATTGCTGAAAACAAGGTCATTTTTGTTATTGGTTCAAATACTACGGCAAATCATCCTATTATTGCCTTGCGGATGAAAAAAGCCGTTGCCGATGGCGCTCAACTTATTGTAGCAGATCCCAGAAAAATCGGGCTTGTCAAGCATGCAACGCTCTGGCTCCGACACAAGCCGGGGACGGATTCCATACTGCTTAACACTATGATGAAAATCATTATTGATGAAGGCCTTGAAGATAAGAATTTTATCAATAACAGAACGGAAGGGTATGATGATTTTGTTGCCTCGCTGCAGCCCTTTACTCTTGATTTTGCAGAGGAAAAAACCGGTGTTCCTGCCGAAGATATTGTCAAGGCCGCCCGAATCTATGCCAAGGCTGAAAACGCAGGACTTTACTACGCCATGGGGATTACTCAGCATGTTATGGGAACCAGTAACGTATGTGCTGTCGGCAACCTGGCGATGTTGACAGGAAACCTTGGCAAGCATGCGGCTGGGGTTAACCCGCTCCGCGGGCAAAATAATGTGCAGGGTGCCTGCGATATGGGAGGACTGCCAAATACCTATCCTGGCTACCAGAAGGTGGATGAGCCAGAGGTTCAAAAAAAGTTTGAGAATGCCTGGGGATGCCAGCTCTCGGGTAATATTGGGCTGCCTGCAACAGAGATGACAGAGGCAATGCTGGAAGGCAGCCTTAAGGGACTGTATATTTTTGGAGAAAATCCGGCTGTCAGTGACCCGAATATGAATCACTCAATCAAGGCGTTTCAAAACCTTGATTTCCTGGTGGTGCAGGACATTTTCATGACCGAAACGGCAGAGCTTGCCGATGTTGTTTTTCCTGGAGCTTCCTTTGCTGAAAAAGAGGGTACATTCACCTGTTCGGAAAGACGAATCCAGAGAGTGCGAAAGGCCATTTCTTCTCCCGGTGAGGCCAGAAGTGATCTTGATATTATTGATCAGATTTACAAGAGGGTTGTCAAGAAAGGAGATCTTTCCCGGCGACCGGTTCCAGCAGAAATTTTTGATGAAATTGGCACTGTATGGTCAGCTGTGGCGGGTATTGACTACCAACGACTGGAAAAGGAGAGCCTGCAATGGCCTTGTCCATCCAGAGAGCATGCCGGAACCCCGTATATGTACAAGGAACGTTTTACCAGGGAAGGTGGCAGGGCGCTTTTTACTTCTGCGGTATTAGCCACCTCAAATGAGTTGCCTGATGAAAAATATCCGTATCTTTTGAGCACTGGCCGGGAGCTGTTCCACTATCATACCGGAACTATGACGAGGCGGTCTTCGGGGCTTCATGCCGTTGCTCCAGAGGCTTTTGTCGAGATAAACCCCAAAGACGCTGAAAACCTTGGTGTGGAGAGCGGCCAGAAAATTTCTGTTAGTTCAAGGCGTGGATCGATACGGGTTAAGGTGAAGGTGAGCAATATTGTTCCCCAAAAGGTGGTATTTATCCCATTCCATTACAGTGAGGCTGCAGCCAATGCTCTGACCAGTGATGCAATGGATCCAGTTTGCAAAATTATGGAAGCAAAGGTTTGTGCGGTTAAACTGGAAGTTTGAGGTAAAAAAATTGTTCCTCAGATATTTGCAGATTTTTCAGGCTATGCATTATTTTTTATGAAATTAGCGAATTTTCTGTTCAATTTTTTTTTAACATGTATCCTGAAGAGGAAGAACAGGAGTCTTCGATAAAATTTCATAAGAGGTTCAGAGTAGAAGAAAATGGAAAATAGAGATAAAAAAATAGTTCTTTCCCAGGAAAATGGTTCTGATAGAAGGCAGGTCGTGAAACAGATGCTGGCAGGGGCGGGGGCTGTTGCGGCAGCTTCAATGCTTCCAGATAGCTGGGTGAAGCCTGTTGTCGGCAATTTTGCCCTTCCTGCACATGCGGAAACAAGTGGTAAATTTTCGCTTGTGAAGGAAGATGTTGAGGAAGCAACGGATCAGGTCAATGGTTCCGGTGAATACAATACTGTTGAGGTATATTCCCTTGTGCCTGCGCCGGGAAATAACAAGAAATTTTCCTGGCTTAATAAAACGGGCGCGGCTTATGGTGGGCAGGTTAAATTCGTTTTTGAAGGTTGCGGAGAATTGATTGTCCCAAATGCAGCTGTGAGTCATGGTGCCGACGGTAATGCAAGGAACTATAATCAGTCTGTTTATTTTTGCGGAACCGATTTTGCACCCGGTACAAAGGAATATAATCGTGGTTTAGCCTCTGTTTTTGCTCCTCCTGGCTGCACCGCTTCGACAGTTACCATGCATTACAATAAATAACGCGCAGTTTCCTGTTTTGGATGTGTGACTCTATGAGTCACACATCTTTTTTTTTGCTTTGAAGTAATTTGTACAATCTGTTTTCAGCCATCGAAGAAGATGAGCGGGATGGGTAAAAAAACAGCATGCTATCCGGGATTGTAAATTACCGCCGTTCACCCCGTAATATATAGACATCCATCTTTTATCCGGGCACAGGGTGTGACGGATTCTTGTTGTTATTCTTTCAGGGGTAAGACCTCTTGAGTCTTCCTGCTGTTTCGACGGCCAGCCGCAGTAGGGGCTTACCGTCTTGAATCTCTGCTCTGGAGCTATTTGTGGGACCCATATTTTTTCTTTTTTGAACGATGGATGCCATCCTGAGAAATATTCAAAATAAGGGAGTGAGCTATACAGATCGGGATAGTTGTTTTTGATAAAATTCCAATCCATTTGTTCCCACGTACTTTCAATCAAAATGATAATATCGGCAACAGAAATGAGGCGATAGGGTTCAAAGGTGAGCGGTGCTCGAAATCCATGTTGAAACAGATGATATAACATATCTTCATAGCTCATCATTCTCGCTGTCACCCCCGTTTCCTTGATAGTAAGAGGGCTGCTTCTGTTAAACAGTTCGTCGAATTCGGGTTCCCTGTAGTATGGAGGGTCTTTGGGAAAAATCCCTCGATGGAGTTCTACACAGATATTCAATCCGCGGAGCTTTTTTTCAAGGGGAGGAAGATGATGGTAATTATCTGCTACTACCGTTTTTGCCGGTGTATACCCCCTGTTTTGAAGATGTTTGTATGCGCTTTTTATAGAATCCGGGCGGCACAGTATATCAAGATCCCGCATTGGCCTGAGGCCTGGATCAGGATAAATTGTATTGGCCAGGGCAGAGCCTTTGAGCAGGAGATGCTCCACTCCTTTATCCTGTAGGGTTTCTGTTATATCCGAAAGTGCCGAGAGCAGGATTGTATTTGCCTGCCTGTGGCGCAGGCAGAGAAATTTCAGTCCTTTTTTTATGTCTTGATCTATATCTTCTATTTTACTGAGATGGTAGAAGAGAAGGGGGGCTACTCCTTGTTCTTCAGCATCCCGGAGAAAGTTTTGGTTAAAACGGAGGTCTTGACAATTTTTTTTCAGCTTTTCCTGCTGTTCTTTATAGGGGTTAAGCCTTGCACAAAGTTGAAGCGGTAGTCTGTTTATCATTGGCTGTAAAATAGTTTTGGGAAGGATTTGAGCAGGACCTGTTTGAGATGGGTAAAACTGGAGTATTTCAACTGATATACAGGAGTGTTTCGACAAATTGCCGATAATTTGTCAATTCCATTTCCCGGTAGATTACGACTGTTTACAAAATGTTCCATGAGCATTGCACTGCCCAGACCACTGCTTAATTTTTTGATCGTGGTGGTGCATGTACTCTTATATTCTGAAAACAAGATCATTGAGAGCTGCGGGCAGCCACCTCGAAAGGCTGCATTGAAATTTCTGTGGGGAATCATCATACCTTTGCTGCCTGCAATGATTCCTTTTTCCCTGCCATTGAGAAGTTTTTTTATAATCTCAAATGAACCGGTTTTTATTGAAATTGGTCTGGTAAACGGGATCATTTCAGGATTTTCCCCTCGCAGCATGACGAGTTCGTCGGTTAAGTAGTAAAACTGCTCGGGAAAGGTTGCGATAAGCCATGAGGTTAAGGTACTCTTTCCAGAGCCGCTTTTTCCTGGAATTAAAATTCCTCCGTTGTTGGTGTTAATCCCTGCTCCATGAAAAATTAACCCTTCGCAGTTATCAACGATAACTGCATAGAGGATGGCATTAATAAGTTCATACGCTGCTTCAAATGGGCAGTTTCCACGGTACAACTCTTTTATCCGGTCTGAAAGCCGATATTCTGGAGTCTTTTCCCGAAGAATCCGGGTCGAAAATGTGCAATGTGGATGGGGGTAATCGTCCGCAGTAGCCGAAATCCGGTAATAGTCGAGATCAATACAGAGTATATCCAGTAACTCCTGGGCATACTTGTCTGCACATTGTACTGTTACTCTTTCTGATCCAAAAACGATTTTGTTGAAAAACATGGAGCCTGAAGCGCAGAGCCTGGGATATTGATTTTGTTAAGCCCGTGGAAGCTATCAGGCCGGGATGATTGCGCCGTACGAATGAAGGGCGGTTACAGCATCAATTATATCATTACCTATTGTCTCTTTTTGTGTGGGGTAGGTGGTTTGAAGCAGTGCAATCAGTTCTTGAGTAGAATGTCTTTCCTTGAATAATGACCAGATTATATACGCTGTCTGATTAAGATAAATTCCATCATCCTGTTCAAGACTGTACAATAACACTTCATTATCAAATTCTTCTGTATGATACGCGGGGTTCTGAATATAGCTGACTGAGAGGTTCATCGGTATGTTTTGGTGCTGCAAAAAATCCTGCCTGCAAGAGTGCAGGCAGGATTTTTACCAGTTTGGGTAAAAGGAGTAGAATACAGACGGGAGTTTTTACACGGGGAAAAGACTTCTGTCCGTACATAATTGTAAAATACGCTTATTCCATTCCCAGGGTTTTCTTTGCCGAAATAAGGGTGTTTTTCATTAACATGGCGATGGTCATTGGGCCAACTCCACCGGGTACAGGAGTTATTTTTCCTGCAACTGCCTTTGCCTTTTCAAAGTCAACATCGCCTTTGAGTATAGCCTTTCCGGTCTTTTCATTTGTTCCGACACGATTTACGCCAACGTCAATTACGGTAGCTCCCGGCTTGATCCACTCTGGTTTCACCAGATCAGGTACACCGGCCGCAACGATTAAGATATCAGCGCGTTTACAATGTCCTGCAAGATCCCGGGTTCTGGTGTGAACGATGGTGGTTGTTGCATTTGCGCCAGGGCCTTTTTGTGCCATCATCATCGCAATTGGCTTGCCGACAATGTTGGAGCGTCCAACAACAACAACCTCAGCCCCGGAGGTTTCGGTATGAGAACGAATAAGCATTTCCTGGATGCCCGCTGGTGTGCAAGGCAAAAAGCGGACCGCATCCCCGCCAATCATCAACCGTCCCACATTCACAGGGTGGAATGCGTCAACGTCCTTGTCTGGATCAATTGCATTAAGGATTTTTTTATCATCAATATGCCCTGGAAGCGGCAGTTGAACAAGAATACCATCAATATTCGGATCATTGTTGTACTTATCTATAAGGGCCAGAAGGGCAGCTTCGGATATGTCATCTGGCTGATCGTCCTGAATTTCGTGAAAACCAAGGCTGAGGGCTGTTCTCACTTTCAGGGTGACGTAGCTGACAGACGCAGGGCTGGATCCAACGAGAATGGTGACCAGTCCGGGCGGACGGCCTTTTTTCTTTTTCATCTCTTCGACTTCCTGCCTGATCTCTGCAAGAATTTCTTCCCGCATTTTGGTACCGCTGATAATTTCTGCGCTCATTGTAATGCAACTCCTCCTTTAAAGCTGGTGAAACCTAGAATACGCCTTCAACTTTTCCTGTCTCAACATCAACATCAATACGCTTGAATGCCGGATTGGAGCCGGTTCCCGGCATCAGGCTGATGCTTCCTGCAACGGGTACGATGAACCCGGCACCACCGTAGGTGAGAACTTCACGAATGGTGAGGCGCCAACCCTTGGGAACACCTTTTAATGCAGGATTGTCGGAGAGGGAAAGGTGGGTCTTGACCATACACAGCCCAAGCTTTGAGAGTTCGGGGTCAGCCTGGATTCGGTCAATAGCCGCGCTTGCTTCAGCGGAGTAATCAACACCATCAGCACCGTAGATTTCCCGGGCAATACGTTCGATTCTTTCCTTGATTGGCATATCAAGCTCGTAAAGAAATTTAAAATCATTTTTTTCTTCACAGGCTTCAATAACGGTTTGGGCAAATTCAATGGCTCCTTCGCCTCCTTTTTCCCAGTGCCTGGAAAGGGCAACACGGGCTCCTTCGGCTTCACAAAGTTCGCGAACCTTGGCAATTTCCGCATCGGTATCGGTGTAGAAGGCGTTGATGCAGACAACGGGAGAGATCCCTGCCTTACGGACGTTTCTGATGTGATGAATAAGATTGTCACAACCCCTTGCCACCCACTCGACGTTCTCGCTGTTGTATTCTTCCGGCATTGGTTTGCCGGGAACGGGTACGGGCGCTCCCCCGTGGCATTTAAGGGCGCGGATGGTAGCAACCACAACTGCACAATCGGGCTTGAGACCGGAATAACGACACTTGAGGTTCCAGAATTTTTCAAAACCGATATCAGCTCCAAAGCCGGACTCGGTGACGTGGTAGTCGGCAAGTTTGAGGCCAACGCGGTCTGCGATAATTGAGCTTTGCCCAATAGCAATATTGGCAAAAGGGCCGGCATGTACGATAACAGGCTGACCTTCAAGGGTCTGCATCAAGGAAGGATTCAGGGCATCCACCATCCATGCGGTCATGGCGCCGGCAACCTGAAGATCTTCAGTTGTAACGGGAGTGCCTTTCTTGGTATAGGCAACAACAATTTTACCCATTCTTTCACGCATATCCCTGAGGTCTTTGGCAACAGATAGAATTGCCATAACTTCAGAAGATACCGCAATAGCGAATTTGGATTTCATCATAAACCCGTCACGCTTGCCGTTAACTCCATCAATACCGATGATGATGTTCCTCAGGGCCTGGCAGCAGTAGTCCATTACCCAACCCATTTCGATATTGGTAGGGTCTATATCAATACGCTTCATCCCGGAGAGTCTTTCCAGCTGTTCGTCGGTATAGTTCCTCTCATGCTGGAGACGAGAGGTAAGCGCGACCATCGCCAGGTTATGGGCATTCATTATCGCGTTGATGTCTCCGGTAAAGCCCAGAGAAAACGGAGTCAGCGGGATACATTGAGCAAGGCCACCACCCGCAGCGGAACCCTTGATATTCATGGTTGGGCCGCCGGAAGGCTGTCTGATGGCTGCACAAACGCTCTTGCCCAATTTGCCAAGCCCCTGAACAAGCCCCATGGTAGTTGTGGATTTCCCTTCACCAAGCGGTGTAGGGGTGATAGCCGTTACGTCAATATATTTCCCGTTCGGTTTGTCTTTTAATCTTTCAAGAACTTTGCGGAAGTCGATTTTTCCGATGTGATGCCCCTGAGGAAGAAGTTCCTCTTTTGTGAGTCCAAGTTTCTCACCGATTTCATAGATTGTAAGCATGTCTTTTTCGGCAGCTTGGGCAATCTCCCAGTCAGCGTGTCTGGTTGGATCTAGTGGCATTGTCTTCCTCCTTGTTCAAGATTATGGTTTTGGGCCAGAAAAAATAGAGGGTATGAATGTGGCTCTGATTGTGGAATTTATTCCATTCAGCCTAGTTTTCTGATTTTTTACGAAAGATGTTCAAGTGTTATGTTGAGCATTCTTCGCACGGGTTCTGCCGCTCCCCAAAGGAGCTGGTCTCCGACGCTGAACGCGGTTAAATATTTTGGTCCGATATTCATTTTGTGGATGCGTCCCACAGGAATAGAGAGGGTACCGGAAACCCTGGCGGGAGTTAATTCTTTTGTTGTACTTTCCCGATCATTGGGAACGATTTTGACCCACCTGTTATGAGCAGAGATAATTTGTTCTGTCTCTTTAATGGAAATATCCTTTTTGAGTTTAATGGTAAATGCCTGGGAGTGGCATCGCATAGCTCCAACCCGTACACAAAGACCATCAACAGGGATGATGTCGTGACCGGTTTTGCCTAGAATTTTGTTTGTTTCAGCAACTCCCTTCCATTCCTCTCTGGTTTGGCCGTTTTCCACCGGGGAATCAATCCAGGGAATCAGGCTGGCTGCAAGGGGAACTCCCCATTCTGTGGTGGTCAGGCCGGGAGCATTGAGCTTTTCTGTTATCTTTTTGTCAATATCTACAATGGCGGAGGAAGGAGAGGCAAGTAAATCTGTAACTTCATTTTCCAGTTCTCCCATCTGGGTAATCAGCTCCCTCATATTTTTGGCTCCGGCACCACTGGCCGCCTGGTAGGTCATGGAGCTTACCCATTCGATTAAATCGTTTTGCAGAAGTCCGCCGAGAGCCATCATCATCAGGGAAACGGTACAATTGCCACCAATATAGTTCTTTATGCCATTTTTCAGGCCTTCGTCGATGATATTTCGGTTGACCGGGTCAAGAACAATAATGGCATCGTCATTCATACGAAGTGCTGAGGCGGCGTCAATCCAGTAGCCGTCCCACTGCTTACGTAACTCAGGATAGACCGTTTTAGTGTACTCGCTGCCCTGGCAGGAAAGGATGATATCCATTTCTGCCAGTCGGCTGATATTTTTTGCATCTTCAAGCGGTTTGCGACCGACGCCGGTATCCGGGCCTGGCTGACCAGCCTGGGAGGTTGTGAAAAACACAGGCTCATATCCCTGAAAATCCCTTTCAGCCATCATGCGTTCCATAAGAACGGAACCAACCATTCCCCGCCAGCCAACAAAACCAACCTTAAGCATTATACACCCCATTAAATGAACATTGTAATGTAAACAAACAGCAGAGAGCCTGTTTGAATAAAAAAGAGTTTATAGTACTACATAATCCGGGTGATAATTGCTCGTAGAAATTACAGAAAGGGTGTGTTTTCTGTTTTAAGGCAATTGTAACAGAGCCTTGCTGTCAAAATGAAGGAATTCCGTTTTGCTTAAATTCATTCGTAAGAGCTTTTCATGGGAGATTGTGGCTAATTTTGAATGAGTACCAGTGATGATTGTGGAACAGTAAGTTGTATCTCCTGATTTTCCTTAAGGGGGGTGGAAATGGGGGTCTCAAAGACAAGGGGGCCATCCGGGGTTGTGATTGTTGCCTTATAGCTTCCGCCAAGGTAATGGAGCTTTTGGATGGTGCCTTGAAAAATAATTTGTCCCTGCTTTGGCTTTTGTGGAAATTGTATCAGTTGCGCCCCTTCAGGTCTGACAAGGAGGGTGTGCTGCGGTTTGGTTGTTGTGCAGGTTGAGGGAAGCTGGTAGCTGGCGTTAGCTGTTATGAAAAGACGATTTTCCGGGTCATAACTGCCGTTGAGGAAATTGCTAAAACCAAGAAAGGAGGCGATTTCCCGGGTTTTTGGCCGGGTATACAGACCTTCCGGGCTGTCTGTCTGTACGAGCCTGCCATGGGAGAGGATTCCGATTTTATCGGCAACGGTAAAAGCCTCTGTCTGGTCATGGGTGACAAAAATTGCGGTTACTCCAACCTGTTTCAAGATGTATCGAAGTTCTAACCCCAGACGATCCCGCAGCTTTCTGTCCAGTGAACCGAGGGGTTCATCGAGTAACAGGAGTTTGGGATGGGGGGCGAGGCTGCGGGCAAGGGCCACTCTTTGCTGTTCGCCGCCTGAAAGTTCGTTTATTTTCCTGTTGCCCAAATGGGTGAGATCCACCATCTTCAACATCTCTTCTATCCGCATCCGTATTTTGTCGGGTTGCAAATTCTGCATTTCCAGGCCAAAGGCAATGTTTTCGGAGACTCTTTTGTGGGGGAAAAGTGCATAATCCTGAAACATCATCCCAAATTGTCTCTTATGGGGGGCGATCGTCGTCAGGTCTTTGGTGTTGAATAAAATTTTGCCGGAACTTGCCTTTTCAAGCCCGGCAATAAGTCTCAGCAGGGTTGTTTTCCCGGAGCCTGATTGCCCGAGAAGACAGAAAATCTCCCCTTTTTCCAGGGAGAAGGAAACCTGGTCGAGAACAACCTGATCTTCATACGTATTTGAGACTGATTGTACCTGTAAAATTGGTGTTTTTGTTGTTTGATCTGCTGAGTACATAGGGGTGAATTTTATCCGGGATTATTCCTGTTTAGAGCGCGGTTGCTCCAGTTTGCGCAGTATCCAGAAACTGGAGCAGGTGACAATCATCAGAATTGAGGACATGGCCATTGCCTGCCCGTAGTTCATTCCTCCTGGCTGGCTTAAAAAACGAAAAATAGCTACAGGCATTGTGGGGGTGTGGGGCCGGGCAATAAAAGATGAGGCGCCAAATTCGCCCATACTGATGGCAAAGGCAAAAATTGAGGCTACAAAAAGAGAGTTTCTTATAAGTGGCAGTGTGATTTTTGTATAGGCTTTCAAAGGAGAAGCACCCAGAAGCGTTGCTGCCTCGCCAAGATTGTTGGGGATAAGCCGGAGGCTGGGTAAAATACAGCGGACGACAAAGGGAAAGGCGATAAGCGTGTGTGCCAGAGGGATAAGGGCTATGGAGTCCCGGAGATTCAGTGGAGGCTTGTTAAGGGTTATGATATAGCCAAAACCAAGAGTGACAGCCGAGGTCGCAAGAGGCAGCATAATAACTGCATCCCATAATGAACTTGTTCTGCCATCCCGTGCAAGAAAATTGGCAGCGGATAGTCCAAGAAAAAGGGCTAACATCATGGAAACAATCCCAAAGAAGGCAGAATTTTTCACCGCAATGGCTGGTTTGACAAAAAAGAGCGAAGACGAGTCGCTGTTAAAAAGTGCCTTGTAATAGATGAGAGTTAAACCATTTTCCCCTGTTATTGAACTGAACAGTAGGGCGGTCAGGGGCATTATGAGCAGGATGAAGATAAAAATCAGGGTTGCGCAGATAAAAATTTTCTCAGGGATGGATTCTGCTTTTTTTCCTGTGGATATTGTGTCGTTTGAGAAAAAGGACACCCTGCTTTTTTTGCCAAGATAGCCATTAAGCCACATGAGGAAGAAATTGAGAATCAGCTGGATACAGGAAAGCGTTGCCGCCATCGGAAGATTGAACAGTTGTACCGCCTGCCGATATATTTCGACTTCTATAGTCGCATGAGCTGGGCCGCCAAGGATGAGAATAACTCCGAAGCTGGTGAAGCAAAAAATAAATACCAGCAGGGCTGCAGAAAGAATTGCCGGAAAAAGCAGGGGCAGGGTAATTTTCCAGAATGTTTTCCAGGGAGAGGCCCCCAGCATCAAGGCAGCATCCTTGAGGGAATCATTCAGCCCGGACCAGTAGCTGCTGAGAATTTTGACCACCAGCGAGTAATTATAAAAAATATGGGCCAGGAGAAAAAAAAGTATTGTTTGCTCAATATTAACAAGCTGTTCAATTCCGAACAGGGAGGAGGCGCATTCATTTATAAGTCCGTGTTTCCCCAGGAGAGCGCGAAAGGCCGCAGCCGTTACCACTGTAGGCATGACGAAGGGGATCATCATCAGGGCTTCAAGTAGTGACTTACCCCTGAAATTGAAGGTGGAAAAGAGATAAGCCCCGGGGAGGGCGAGCAGCAGGGTAAACAGGGTAGAAAGTAGTGCCTGCCAGACGGTAAACCAGACTATATTGCCGTAAATCGGAGAGTGAAAAAGTTTAAAAATCTGGTCGGTCTGAAGTTCGCCTCCAGGGAAAAAACTGAGTAGACCAATCTTTACCAGGGGATAAAAATAAAAAATCCCCAGAAAGAGCAACGGAGCTGAAAATAAAAGGAAGGAGACATATTTTTTTATGTTCACCCTTGTTCTCCTGTTGCTCTTTTCCTGAGGATTCAGGTTTATCTTAAAACAGTGTTGGTCCACTGTTCAATCCATGTGTCCCTGTTCTTTTCGATAGCTTCAGGACTAACCTCAGCGGGAGCTGTGCTGGCAGTTGCATGTTTTGTAAAAACTTCTGGTAATTTTGCAGTGGTGTTTGCAGGAAAGACAAACATATTGAGCGGAATATCTTCCTGGAAGCGGGTAGAGAGCATAAAATCAACCAGTTTTTTCGCCAGTGCCTGTTTCTTGCTGTTTTTCAAAATGCCGACAAACTCAATTTGTCTGAAAGCCGAGCCATTCTCAACAACCGCTGCTGTGGGGGCCTCATCCAGAGGGGTCTCAGCGTAGTATACGGCTGCCGGCGGGCTGGTTGCATAGCTGACGACTATTGGTCTGTCGCCCTTGGATGCCGCTGTAAAATGTCCAAAATAGGCGTCATTCCAGCCGCTTGCAACTATGACGTCGTTTTCTTTGAGTCGTTTCCAGAAATCGAGAAATCCATCTTCACCAAAAGAGCCGATCGTCGCCAGCAGAAAGGCCATTCCAGGGGAAGATGTCGCTGGATTTTCTACTACCAGAAGCCCTTTATATTCCGGTTTGGCCAGATCCTCCAGTTTTTGCGGCGGAGCAAGCTGATGCTCTTTAAACCATTTTTTATCGTAGTTCAGGCAGACATCACCAAAATCCACAGGAAGCATTCTGTTCTTCGGATCCAGCTGCAGATGTTGAGGAATATTTTTTAGTTGTGAAGAATTGTAGGGGGCAAAAATATCGCTGTCGACAGCTCTTGAAAAAAAGGTGTTGTCTACCCCAAAAAAGACATCGGCCATAGGATTATCTTTGGAAAGAATCGCCTGTATCAATGCTGCACCGGCATCTCCTGCCTTGAGGATCTTTACCTGGACGTCGTTTTCTTCCTCAAATTTTTTCATCACGTCCTTGCTTACATTGAAGCTGTCGTGGGTCATCAGGGTGACGGTTTCGGCGGCAGTTGTCATTGCAGGTAATGCAAACAATAATGTTCCGACTAGTGTTTTGATAACAAGATGCTGTAATTTCATTGTAATTTCCTGTGTTGTATTTTGTTTCAGGTTGTTGCTACTGCATAGCACAAACTGGTGATTGGACTACAGTAGGATATTTTCCCGAGCTTCGCATTACTTTTTCAGCAAAACTATGGTTTCAATATGGCTTGTCTGGGGGAACATATCAATTGGCAAAATTGTCTGGATTGTAAACCCGGCTCTGAGAAGGTTTGCAAGATCACGACAGAGGGTCGCTGGATCACAGGAGACGTAAACCATTCTGTCTGTCGTCAGCTGGAAGAGTTGTGTTGCAATTTCAGGCGCGCCATGTCGTGGCGGATCAATAAGTATTTTACTGAACTGCTGGTGCCTCTCAAGGAGATTGGAGCATGCTTTTTCTACGGAACTTTTAGAAAAGGATGTATTTAAGCAGTTATTTGCAGTGCTGTTTTTCTTTGCACTTCGTATGGCTGACCCCTGTCCTTCAATTCCGGTAATCTCTTTTACCCTGAGGGCCAGGGGTATTGAAAAATTTCCCATACCGCAAAATAAATCAAGGATGGTGTCATTAGTATCCGGCTCAAGTAAATTCAGTACAGTCTCAATCATCATCCTGTTTTGAGCAAGATTGAGCTGGCAAAATCCCCCGGCTTCCCAGCCTAAATTGATTGCAAGCGGTTTTGGGGAATTGGGGAAATTTACATTGTAACGAATCGATAAACTGTTGTCCGTCCTGATGCTTTTTGCACCATAAAAAGGACCTGCAACAGGAAAGCCTTCCCCCGCTATAAGAACCCGTTCCACTGATCGGGTTGAATTACACAACTCCACAGCTGCTTTATGGTCGGCTGGGCGTGTCTTTCTTGGGTAATGAAAGATAAGTGTCGTTAACTCACTTGCCGGGTCTGTGAGAAGTTCAACCTCGCTGGCAAGGCAAAGGAGATGGTTGGCTGCATTGTTGTCCCTTATTTCTGCCAGAGATTCGTTCAGCCGCGCCCCCGCAAGCATACAACTATCGACTTCTACAATGTCATGGCTTTTTTTCTGATTAAAACCAAGGCGACTGTCTCGTACTTGCAGCCTGATTCTTTGCCGATAATGAAATTCCTCCGGAGAGGCGATAACCGGTGCAATCTTGTTCGTAAACTTTTTCAGCACCTGATTATTCTCTCTTGCAAACATGTCAGCAAGAATACTTCTTTTAATTTCCAGTTGGCCCGGGTAGTTGCAATGTTGTAGATTGCAGCCGCCGCAATGATCGTAATATTTGCACGGCGGGAGGATTCTCCCCTGATGGCTGGTTTCTATTTTTTCGGTAAAGGCTAAAGAATAGTTTTTTTTCTTCTGCCGAACCGTTACTATGATGTCCTCGTTGGGCAGTGCTGCTTCAACAAAAAGAACCTGACCGGATGGAAGACGGGCAAGTCCCGCTCCTCCGTTAACGATTTTTTCAATATGAACTTTGTGTTTTTCCATACTTCCATGTTTCCAGATGGCATCCACTGGGTATCAAGATCGGGTATTACAATACCGGATTGCAGGATTATACCGCCATTATTGTTTAATGGCAGGAAAACGCTCTGTTGTGTTATCTATTAGTTTCGTGCATCCTTTTAATGTATTTATCAGCTATTGTCGATTATTCCTGACAACAGGTCTTTTGTTTCTTGCCCTGACCGTTACTAGTTATGGGGAGGAAAGCGCCAGAATAGATGTGGTTGTTAAGGGTATTAAAGACCCTCTGCTGGCAAATGTTTTTACCCGGCTTTCCATCTATCTCCAGCGTGACAGCCAACGTTTGCACGAAAAAGCCATTTTCAGACTCAATAAAAAAGCGAAAGCGGATATTCAGGAAGCCCTTGCTCCGTACGGTTATTATAAACCTGAAGTGCATTCCCGACTCACTCCCCTTGAGAATGGACGCTGGCGGGCAGAATATATGGTTGACAAGGGAGAACCCGTCACTGTTGGACATGTTTCTCTGTCCATTACCGGAGCGGGGGAGCTTAATCTTGGCTTGCTTGCGGCAGTGAACGCGTGTGATTTGCATGAAGGGAGTATTTTCAATCAGCCGGACTATGAGAAAGAGAAGAAAAAACTGATAAATGCAGCCATAGCCCAGGGTTTTCTGGATGCCTATTTTTCCGTTAAGACTGCAGAGCTTGCACTTGGGAAGAATCTGGTCAATATCACTCTGACCCTGGAGACGGGGCCTCGCTATTTTTTCGGGAAAACCACCTTTAATGAAAAGCTTATTGATCTGGAATTGTTTGAGGGCTACCTGCCTTATAAGGAAGGGGAACCTTATTCTCTGGCCAAGCTATATGAATTGCAGGAAATTCTTAATAAAACCGAATATTTTCAAAGTGTTGAGGTTGAAGGGGACGTTGAGCAGGAAGAGGGTAGACGTGTCCCGGTCAACGTTAATCTGAAAGTTTCCGAGCATCCAAACAAATATACCATTGGTGGCGGTTATGCCACTGATACTGGATTTCGGGCCAAGTTTGACTGGAGTAATCGTTTTTATAATACAAGAGGTCATCAACTCAGCTCTTTTTTACAGCTTGCAGAATATGAAAAAACTGCCTCTCTTGTTTATGAAATACCCAGGGAGGAAGATCCTCGTTCCGATAAGTTAATAAACAGTGTTACCTATCAGGATAAAACCTGGGAAGGGACAACCACCAGGCTGCTCACCGGATCTGTAGCACGGAAATACTCTGGAGACAGGTTTAATTACGGGGCTGGTCTGGAGCTGAGAAGCGAGGTGTACGATATCGGCAGCACGAATGGTTCCTCTACCCTGCTTATTCCCTCCTTGAGTGGAGGTATGGTTTTTGCCGATGATTTGCTGAATACTAAAAACGGATTTCAGGTTACGCTGGGAGCTCTTGGCGGGCTGCGGGGTATTATTTCAGATACCTCCTTTCTGCAGGCAACGGCTCATGGGAAGATGGTGGTGACATTGCTGCCGACAATACGTTTTATTGGGAGAGGTTCGCTCGGGGCAACCCTGGTTGACTCGATTGATAGATTACCGCCTTCCCTTAAATATTATACGGGGGGAGATGGAACTATCCGCGGCTATAAATATAAATCTATCGGTACAAAGGATTCCGCTGGAGAAGTTATCGGAGGGCGTTATTTGCTGGTTGGCTCCGGTGAAATTGAGAAGATTCTGGGAGAGTACTGGAGTCTTGCCGCGTTTTGGGATGTGGGAACTGCAACAGTTGATATGAGTCTGGATTTTTATCAGGGCGTTGGGGTTGGGGTACGTTTTCGTTTGCC
>PDWJ01006931.1_pt1 | contig 16229 bp, 15 predicted proteins | sample 1430881 | NCBI WGS metagenome assembly PDWJ01 (sample SAMN01162460, study PRJNA174530) | Oral metagenome, whole genome shotgun sequencing project. | biome: Marine environment; feature: Marine mammal; material: Swab sample of the gingival sulcus; isolation source: swab sample of gingival sulcus... | reverse complement strand
CTGCATGGCGTCGAAATCCTCGCAATTGCCGCAGTTCTGCACGATCGCGAAGGTGTCGCAGGCATCCTTGAGGATGACCCGGAAGGTGCCGCCAAGGCCAGACGGCACCTCGTAGGTTCCACCGATGAGATAGTCGGACGCCCGGCGCACGAAGACACGGATGCTGTGACCATCGGTAGCGAGCCGGATCGCACCCCGCCCCCGGTCGATGAGCACCTGCACATCGTCAAGGATGTCGGTGTAGAACTGGCCGGTCAGATCGCGAAACGCCATGCGGCGCTGCGCCATCCAGTCGGTGTCCCGAAACGGGTTCATGCCATCGGCGAAGGCGAAGGAGGGATCCGCCTGTTCGGTCGTGACGATGCGGGTGGTTGTGCCGTCGATGCCGTTCGAGCGCAGATGCACGCCGTTGCCGACGATGAGGATCAGGGCCGGCCTGTCCACGGGCCCGTTCCAGTTGGGCAGGAAGGTTTTACAAGCGCGCGCATGGGCGATCTGCGCCGCAACGGCTGAGGCAGAGAACTTGAGAATAGCCATGGGGATGTCTTTCCGTTGGGTGTGGGAGGGTCGACCCGCGCGGGCGGCATGGCCCATGCGCGGGTCGCGTGATGGCTCAAGCCGCTTGCGCGACTTCACTGTCAGGCTCCGGGGTTTTCGCAGCGGGTTCCGCCTCATCACAGGCGACACCGGCGGTCTGCATCATGGGCGGGCACCAGGCGGCCACGGCAGCGCGCTGCGCGTCCGTGAGGGTGGCGAAGGGCTCGGCGAAGAGCTTGTCGCAGAAGGCGACTATCTCTTTCTTACTCGACGAGGCCAGCGTCACCGCCTCCTGGGCCAGACCCAGTTCCTCGCCGAGGATCTTCAGGAGCCAGGCCTTCTTGAAGCGGTTGAAGAGCGCTGCGTTCGGCGTCCAATGGGCGCGAATATCGGGCATGATCTCGATCTCGAAGTCATGCATCAGGTTGTCGCGCCGTGGGTCCCGCGCGAAGCAGGGCTGCGTCGTGCTTGCCGTCGCATAGGCGACGAGCTTGGCCTTCTCGCCCGGCTTCAGCGCGCGAAACGCCGCGAATTGATCGGCGGGCGGGCGGGCGTCATCGAGCCAGGAGAGGTCAAGCGCATCATACGCTACCGCCACCTGCTCGAGCGAGGTCTCGTCGATCTCGTCCATCTTGGCATGGCTGCGGTATTCCTTGCGGGCCTCGATCTTGATTGCCTGCGTGACGCTCATGCCGCTGACCAGAACGTCACTCACCAGTTTGAAGAGCGTCAGATCGAGCGTGGCCTCGGGATGCAGCGCCATCGCAGCGCCAAGCGCCATAGCCCGCTCGGTCTTGAGATCCTCGGCCAGTGAGGCCGGGTAGGTGATTTTGCCGGCGTCCGGGGCCTCATCTCCGGTGGTGTTGGCCGAGGAACCGCGCGTGTTCTCCGCTTTGACGCTGTCCTCAGGGCGCACGAGGCCCATATGAAGCGTGATCTGCCCACCCTGCCACGATGCGATCACCCCAGACCGCGCCAGATCCTCGGCACTGTAGGCCTCCTGCAGATCTCGGGCTTCCTCTTCCAAGGCGTCGACGCGGTTGTAAAGGGCGTTGTAGGCACCATCCTCAAGCCCCTCATCCTCCATCTCGAGCTGGAGTTGCTCGAGCTCAGCGGTGATCTCATCGATGCGCTTTTGGGTGGCTTCATCGGGCTCGATCGGGCCGGGATAGACGCGACCGTAGTCGGCCATGGTCGCGTAATCATAGCGCACCATCGCATCCGCCCAGGCAAAGCCCAGTTTTCCGCGGGCCTCTTCGGCGGCGGCCCCGAGCTTCTCGAGCAGGATGGTCTCGACCAACGCGGCGTCCTCGAGCACGGAATGCTCTTCCAGCAGATCGGCCGCGATGGCCCCACCGCGGGCCTCATACTCCTCGCGCACGAAAGCCCCGATATCGTCGCTGACCTGCACACCGCGGGATTTGAGCGCATGGCGGACGGTATAGGCCTGCAGATAGCTGTCTTCCTTGGTCAGCGCCTCGTAGACCTCGCGCTGCACCTCCTGGCTCGGATGCTCGGCAAAGGCCTTCATTGTATCGAGCGTGATCGTCTTGGCCCGGGCCGCCGCGCGGATATCTGGGTGGATCAGGCCATAGCGCAGACGCCCCTTCACGGCGGCAACGGTGGTGCCGAAGGTCTTGGCGATCGTCTCGGGCGTCTGGCCGTCGACCTCCATCATCCGGGCGAATGCCTCGAACTCGTCGATGGCGTGCATCGGGGCTTGCGTAATGTTCTCGGCAAGCGACAGCGCCGTGGTGACGTCGCAATCCTCAGGGACAAGGCGGCAGTCGATCTTGGTCTTCGTCATGAAGCCCTTGGCGGCCTTGTCTGCGGCCAGCTCCTTCAGCGCGGCATGGCGTCGGCCACCGGCCAGCACTGCGTACTTGCCATCGAGCTTCTGGACCAAGAGCGGCTGCAAGAGACCCAGCACGGCGATGCTGGCCTTCAGATGCGCGATGTTCTCCGGGTCATACGTTTCCGGGGAGTTGCTGCGCACGTTGGCGGGGTGAGCTGTCAGATCGCCAATAGCGACGGAGACGGGTTTGAAACTTGCAGTCATGGGATGTCCTTCTCGGTGGGTGAGGTGTGGCCGACGCGCTCACGCGCGTGACCAATCCCCGGGTTCGGGGATCACAACGACAGAAGGCCCGCTTTGCCTTTTGGGGGCAGCGGGCCTTCATTGTCTGGGATGTCAGGGGGGAGGAGTCCCCTGCCTTTCTACCAGTCGCGCGCCAGCATGATGGTCAGCACGCGCATGGTGGTCGCGGGATTGTCCGGGGTCTCGGCGCCGTAGCGAAAATCGGAGTCTGCTTCATAAAGATCGATTTTCCAGAACACGGTCTCGCCCCGGATCTCGACCGCCCCGAAATCATGCCATCCTTCGGGATCGTTCTCGGCCTCGAAGGTCTCGAACATGCCCGTGGCCTTCACCGCCTCGGCCATGAAGCCGTCACCAGCCTCCATAATCGAGCGGGTGACATGCATGCGGCCCTGTATGGGCTGCGCGGGCGGCACTCCGAGGCAAGCGAGCTTGCGAAACGCGTCGTTCTGCGTCGCGATCACACTCGGATCAGGGCGGTCTGTCTGGGGTTGTGCGGTGATGGTCATGGGGCATTCCTCTGTGAAGTTGAAACACCCAATCCAAAGCCCACTTTTCCTTTTCCGGCACACATCCCTCAAGCGGCCTCAGCGTCCTCCCCTGCCCTACCCGCCTCCGACCGTGCGATCAGGTAGTCGCAGGCGCGCTGCGCGTCGGCCGCGTGCTTGAAGATCGCGCCCTTGTCCGACCGAAGAACGCGCAGCCAGTTGTAAAGATATGTCGCGTTCAGCTCGAGCGTATGGGCCGTAAAGCCGAGCGTCTGGCCAAGGAACACCGAGGTCAACTCGGCGACGATCTCTTCGCGGGCATAGGCCGTGTTGCCGAACTTCGAGAGCCCGAAATCACGGTTCAGCCGATGGGGGGCTTTCGTGGCATGGGCCAGCTCATGGGCCCAGACTCCGTAGAAATTCCGCGGGTCCTGGAACCGCGTGATGGATGGCATGAAGACCTTGTCCACGGGCGGCAGGTAGTAGGCTTCCGTGCCCGTGAAGACCGTCGTTATGTCGATGGCGTCGAAAAACGCCTGCATATGCGGAATGGGCTCGGACGGCGGGTGTTCGGGTTCTGGCTCCGGATCGGGGAAGAAGCTGTCGGGTAGGCCCTCGATCTGGCAGGCATTGAACACGCGGTAGGATTTCTGGAAGTGGAAGACGCGGGCCTCCTCGGAGTGATCATCCCTCTCCCCGTGGTCATCCTCGCCGCCGGCGTCTTTCCGGCTTTGGCCGTAATAGACGACGACAGAGGACTTCTCGCCCTTGCGCACCTTCGCGTCCAACGCATTGGCCTGAGGCAGCGTCATCCAGAAGGGCGAGCTGTAGCCCGCCATCACGGTGCGCATCGTCAGCAGGAAGTTGTTGACCCCCTGGTAGGGCTCACCGCCCACGCGAAGGGGGCGAGAGCTGCCACCTGCGGTCCAGGGCTTGCGCCATGGCAGGACGCCGCGCTCGATGATGCGGATGATTTCGTTTGTGATGACTTCGGAGGCATCGAATTTGGGCGTGCGGGATCGGGCCATGGCTGGCGTCCTTTCGAGTGTGGGTGAGATGTTTGGGGATCAGGTTGACTGACGGGGCCGCGGATGATTGGCGATCCTTGCGCCGAGCCGCTCGACCATGTCGATGTAGGCGGTCAGCGAGACGCCCCTGCTGCGCCCTGAAAGGTCAGGGTCGACCGATCCGTCCTGCATCACGCGTGGCAGGTTGGCGTAGGCAATGACATCCGTGACGGGTCGGATATCGATGAAGGGCGTCCCTCGAGCGACCGCAAAAGCGGCCAAGGGAAGGCGCTCGATCGGCGCGAAAGTCGACACAGTGGTCCAACCGAGATGGATGGACGTCCCACCCTCTCCGCAGATCACATGCCCGTTTGGCAATGACGTAGCCTGCTTCAGATAGCCGAGATCGCGGAGAACGGCTTTCCGCTCGAGCTGCCCTGTCAGCTCCGTCTCGCCGGTTCGGCGCAACTCTCTATGCCGCCACCACGAGGCGGCGGTCGCGCGCAACACGCGCAAGACACCTGTTTGCATGGGAATGCCCTTCATCAAGAAAAACAGACCGGAATCCGGCCCGGACCCATCTGAGGGGCCCCAAAGGCCCTCATCCGTCAGTCACAAAACCCGAAGGACACTTTCACTTTTCCCGGGTACGGACCCTGTCCTTCTCAAAAACCAACGGGTCCTCAACAAACGGCTCAATACCGGGCCTTCTCCAGAAGCCCTTGATTTGGAACAGCAAATTCAGATCGGCAGGCAAGATCGGCAACGCATATCGGCAAAACCTTGCCTCTAAACCCGAAATGTGTATATTTTTCAATTGCTTTGCAAACATAGAAGATCGGCAAAAATGCTGGAAACACCCGCCAGAATCGAACCCTGCTTCTTCGAGGAGCATATTCCTACAGAATTGGCAGACCTTTCGGTCGACATCCAGAGGGAAGCCACCGGGCTGGGACAAGGGCTGCATCCTGACAGCGCAGCCGAGCTTGCCGATCTCGTCCGCGTGATGAACTGCTACTACTCCAACCTGATCGAAGGACACAACACACGGCCCCGCGACATCGAAAGGGCGCTAACTGGCGCCGAGCTTGAGGAAGAAACTCGCCCTCTCGCCCTTGAGGCCCGGGCGCACGTCATCGTTCAACGGGCCATCGATGAGATGTATCGCAAGGGCACCCTGCCCCGCCCCACATCTGTCGAATTCCTGACTTGGGTCCATAAGAGCTTCTACGACGAGATGCCTGACGAGTTTCGGGTCATCGAACGTCCCGACGGCACACAGGAGCCCATCGTTCCGGGACGTATGCGCCAGGAAGGCGATCGGGAAGTTGCGGTCGGGCGCCACCTACCTCCATCATCGTCGCGCGTTGCGGCGTTCATGGATCACTTTGACAAACGGTTTCAAATTGCGGCGCGGTCTTCGAGCGGACGGATCATCGCGATCGCGTCTGCACATCACCGGCTGAACTACATCCACCCTTTCCCGGATGGCAACGGTCGTGTCAGCAGATTGATGTCTCATGCCATGGCCCTCACAGCAGGGATCGGTGGCCAGGGGCTCTGGTCCGTTTCGCGTGGGCTGGCTCGCGGACTGACCGATCGGGGCGAGTACAAACGGATGATGGATCTGGCCGACAGCCCACGCTGCGGAGACCGAGACGGGCGCGGCAACCTGTCAGAGGCGGCACTAAAGACGTTCAGCGAATGGTTTCTGAAAGTGACGCTCGACCAGATCACGTTCTCCGCGAAGCTGTTCGATCTCGGCGGACTGGACCAACGGTATCGTCGTCTTGTTGCAGATACCATCGATGACAAGCGAGCGCCGGAACTGATTTCGGCGGTTCTTCGGCATGGCGCACTGGAACGTGGCGACGCGCAAATTGTGCTCAAGACGTCCGAGCGCACGGGACGCAATACGCTGAGCAAACTGACCGCCGCTGGATACCTGACTTCCGCCTCGCCGAAGACGCCTGTCCGATTGGCGTTTCCGTTGGACTATCGAGAGCGGCTCTTTCCAAACCTCTTTGGAGATGGTGACCTGCCACAATAACGTTAGGGATTCAGGGAGAAATGCCTGGCCGCCGACTTCTTTCTTGGGTGGCGAGATTTCCACTAAGGCTCACTCGTGTGTCATTTGTCCACCGCGGTGGACATCTGCTGGTCCTTGATAAACTGAACGACCGACACGCGTCGCCAGAGGCGGTGTGGCTTTGCCGCTTCGGAGCGTTTAGACAGTTGTCGCCGCCATAAGCGCCGCATCACGTTAGAAGTCCACCGCGGTGGACATTAGACGGTTCGCTCATTGGTTTCGGACAGTCGCTTGATCAAAGCTAATGGGTCAAATTGGTTTTGCCTTTGACCCAGGGTGATACTGTGAAAATACGCTCCAAAGTCCCTGATGCGTTTTCCAAGCTGTAGCATGATGAAGATCGCGCATGACGCTTTCTGAGCTCCTACAGCATTCTTGGCTTTCTCGAATGTTTCTGGGTGAATGCCCATCATGGGTGCAAGTGTTCGAGCATGGTTTTCAATGTCCAACCAGTTTCTAAGTATCTCTGTGGAGAACGATGTCGCCTGATCGCAGACTGAGGTTAGCAAGTCTGGTTTCAGTGCTTCATCGCCTAGTTTGCTATCTAAATCTTTTTTTTCTTTTTCAGACTTAGATTGGTGCCGGACAGTTTGTCCGTCATTGGCGGGCAATTTCAAAGTTTCTGGTGGGTCATCCGGGGCAGACAAACTCTGGCATTCTGCATCTGTATTGGCGAGCAGTGCGTGGTATTCGGGGAGGCTCAGCTTCCTGCGTAGAGATCTCCGTGCGTGGTTGATGAATGCGTTGCTGGGATCGTGCTCTTCCAAATGGGCGAGCTTTGTAAGGATCTGTTTGCGGACAAATATCCGATCGCGCCGGTTATTCTCCATCTCTTGCGCGATGGCGATAAGCTCGCTCGTACGTCGGAGCAGGGGGGCGAGAGACAATCCATAACTGATGCACTCTCCGCCGGATGAGCGAACGCGGTAGCGCTTTCGGTTCGAGCTGTCATTGCGCTTGATGAAACCGAGTTCAACGAAGCGGTTGACGTGCCTGCGGAGTGTCCGTTCGTCGATTCCGCCAACGCGCTGGCAGATGGAATTGTTCGACGCAAAAACCGTTTCACCATGGCCAGGCTTCAGAAAACTGAGCATGGCTTGAAGTGTCTGTATGTGGCCAGGACGTAGACCAAACACGCTGCGCGCGTCTCTCAGGGCTCTGAAGGTGGTCCAGACGTCGGTTTCAGATGGGGGAAATGAGCCGGGGGCTGCATCAGCACCTGCGGCTTCGATCGACAGTTTTATAAATGCCAGGTTGCTACATCATGAGTGCTAATCGAATGATGAGGGCTCTCCAGGGGAAACTTTGGGGGGCTCTTTTCTTTCTGGTCTTCGCTTTTCTCCTCTGCTCGCGTTACTCTGTGTGGCTTGGGTTAGGACCCAGAGCCGCTCTCATTCCGCCACTGTTCGAAGAGCTGCAAAAGCGTTGCTTCCGCGCGCTCTTCGAACCATTGGCCGAATTCTGGGTTGTCCTTTTTGGCGACCTTGATGGCGATTGCTTTCTCATCGACAGTCAGCGTGCCCAAAGAACTGCCGTGCTCATTTTTGATGACCGATGTCAGACCACGATTGGGAGGCTTTTTGTCCTTACGCGTTTTGCTTGCGCAAGCCGAGTAGACCGCCTGGAACTTTTCGGAACTTGGAGTGTCGTCGGGCAGGGCGGCGATTGTCTCTTTGGCGATGTCCACCAAATCTACCTTCACCGATAAGGCAGCCAGATCACCCCACTGCCGTCGTCCGATGCCATGTGCTGGCCCGATGAGTTGAACAAGCTCGTCAGGCAGTTGCTCAATAACAACCCTGTGGTTGGATACGCCTTGCCGGGTCAGGCCTAGAGCATCCTGAATGACGCCGGGTTTGTACCCGGATTCCTGCATCTCTTTGATAAATAATGACTTCTCGATGAAAGACGGATCTAGCCTGAGGTTGTTCTCCTGGCCCTGAGCGATCAGAGATGCGTCATCATCCAAGGTTCGAACGATCGCCTTGACCGTTCCACCAACCTTACGGATCGCCGCAAGCCTGCGGCGACCGTAGATGATGCGGTATCTGTCCGGTTGGGTTGATGGGCGAACCATGATGGGCACTTGTTGGCCATGCTTGCGAATGCTCTCGGCCAACTCATCGATGCTGGAATCTTCCAGCACCAACCGATCGCGCAAACCATCCATGTCAATCTGGTCGGGCTCGATGTCGCGGATCGAGTTTGCTGTGATCTCGCGCAAAGAGTCGCGCAATCCGCCAACAGATCCCGGTAGCTTTGCCGCTTTTGGCGGGGTAGGGGAGGGGACTGCGCTCCCCGTCTCATCCTTTGGAGGCTGGTTGAAGATGTTTCGGGCCATCAGCGACGTCCCCATGCCATTTGGATCGTCTGCTCCAGTTCATCGCCAACGCCGTTTACGCTAGTCAGGGCGCGATCAATTGTCTTTCTGATGAGCTGGCTTGGATCTACTTCGTAGACGGTCTGCTGGGTCATCCCCGCGTCGGAGATTGCCGTAGACTTCAGCATTGGCTCTGTCATGACCTGACCTGCCAGAATCGATCTCAGGTAGCCTGCCATTTGGGTCTGCGGCCCGTCAGACGGTTCATATCTGGTAATCAGGAACTTGACAAAATCCCAGGTAACACGCCGACCGATGGCTTCTTCCACGGCCTTGACCGTTTCCGAAGCAAGTTTCAGGAATTGGCTCATGGAAGCGATGTCGAGCATGCCAGGTACCACGGTTACCAAAAGCCCCGTCGAGGCTGCCAACGCCGTAAGGGTCAAAAAACCAAGTTGAGGCGGGCAGTCGATCAAAACGATGTCGTAGTTTGCCTCAACCTCTTCCAGCGCCAAAGCGAGGCGCTCTGCAAAGATGGGTTGTACGCGACGGGCGAGTGCGTTTGCGGTCTCGGTTTCGTACTCCGAGAGCATCAAACCGGCTGGCACCATGTCGAGTTTATGGAAGTATGTCTTTTGGATGACGTTTGAGAGCGGAACTTGATCCTCATATCTCAGAGCATCATAGATTGTGCCGCCTTCGGCGAACTCGAGCTCAGGCCGAAAGCCGAAAAAGGTGGTCAAACTTGCCTGCGGATCGAGATCCAAGACCAACACTCGGTAGCCTCGCAAGGCATACCGTTGTGCAAGATGGATCGTTGCTGTCGTTTTTGACGATCCGCCTTTGAAATTGACGACAGATATCACCTGGAGACGATCGCCATCACGTCGACCTGGGCGGTAGCTTTCTGCGTTCTTTCCAGTGCGCCCCAGAATATCGCGCAAGTAATCAATCTCTTGGGCTGTGTAGAACCTGTGCCCGCGGTTGTCTGTGTGCACTTCCGGGAAGCTGCCGTCTTTGTGCCGGTTGCGCATATTAGATGTGCTTACGCGCAGGAGGCTGGCAACTTCGGTAGAACTGAAACGGCGCAGGGACTTTCGTTCTTCGGGTTCGAAAGCGATCTTCATCTGGCGATCCAAAGATTCCGCCAGATTGTCTGCAAATGCTCCGATGTCGGAAGAGCCTATGCCTTGCGTGTATCCAACGTTACGATCATCCATGTCCTGCCGCCCACTCTCGGCCTCTGTTGAGGCTCTTGGTCATTCTGACGGTGTACAGCGTGTCTGACGCGTTTTACCGTCAGAACGGGAATGCCACGATCCAGTGAGTCCGGCAAGAAGAATCTAGATGTAGTGTGAAAGTTATCCACAGCACCAATACGTACAGTCACATCAAGATAAGCGCAAAACTTTGATTTTATTGCATTAAGTCTACGAGCTCGTGTTTCAAGCCACTCATGAGAATTGTTTGGACGGTATTGGCTAAACCCATGCAACCAATGGCACAATTGACCTTCTGACGGTGCTTGGAGCGATAGATTCAGCTGTTTGAGCCTCTGCTAGTTACATTTGGGAGTGAGCCGATTCTGATGAAATTAGTCCAAGCCGCTCCGCTCGTTCGAGCAACATCTTGACCGAAGACGGCTGCCAGCGGGCACGACCCCGAGGGGAGCGCTCACGCATCGACTCCAGCCGATCACAGATCGCCTGAAGCGTGATGTCCGGGTCTGCCCCCTTGATGGCCGCAACGATGGTAGGCAGTCGATCGTCGGTTTCGCGGCGTCCGGCGCGGCCAAGCACTTCATCGGGCAGAAAGCCGTCGCGCACATATGCTTTCACGGCGCGGAGCAGGCGGCTTTGGGTCCAATGGCGATCTGGGGGCAGGGGGCCATTGATAATCCGCAGCACGTCTTCCCAAGCCATATCGGGGCGCAAGCGGCGCACATGGGGCACCCAATCCTGCGCGGTCTCGTTCAGGCGCTCCATGTAGCCGTCCTGTCGCGCCAGCCGGACCTTGCGCAGCGCAGCAGGATCCTTGGTGCGAAGTCCAGGGTTGCCGCCTACGCGCCCTTTGGCGCGTGCCGACGCCAGCCCCGCCTTGGTGCGTTCGCGGATCAGCGCGCGTTCGAACTCGGCCGCGGCGCCCAGAACCTGCAGTGTGAATTTGCCCTGTGGCGATGCCGTGTCGATCGGGTCCTGGAGGGACCGGAAGAAAGCGCCCTTGGCCTCCAGCCGCTCGATCACCTCCAGCAAGTGCGACAGAGATCGCGCAAGCCTGTCGATCCGAACGACGACCAGCGTGTCGCCGGTCTGGACACGCTCGAGAACACGCGCAAGCACCGGCCGCGCGCGATTGCCGCCAGAGGCGTGCTCTTCAAAGATCTCGACGCATCCCGCGGTTTGCAGGGCTTCAGACTGGGGCAGGGGGGTCTGATCCTCGGTTGAGACGCGCGCATAGCCTATCAGGGGCATGAAATCGAGCCGTTTGCAATTTAAGGTATCGCTATTAAACGACCGTTTGCCAACGAATGCAAGTAGGTGCTCTCTCGTCGTGCTCGTCCAAAAACCCTTGGTTTCCTTGCGCTGAGCGCGATCTGAGAGGTTCCACCGGCAGTCGTGCGCGCATACTATATAAAGGGCGCAAGCAATGGCCAGAAAAACGCTTGGGTAATGTGCAGAAGTTCGATATTTTGCACATATGAAGCCGCAAGCATCCACCTTAGATGATGATTTCGACGACCCCCTCATCACCATCGAGGGGGAGGAAGAGTCTCACGAAGACGATCTCTGGTTTCTGCCTGGGCCACTCGAGGAAGAACCCGATGATTTGCCTCCCGGGCCACGGGCGGAACCGCCAGACACTGTTGTCATCGAAGACTGGGCAAAGGCAGAAGGCGTTCACGCTGCTCGACTGGCAAGAGTGGCTGGTCGCCTGGGAGCTCTGGATGACCGGCTGCTGCGTGGCCCGGAAGGCTGGCGGCACCGGCTCGCGTTGATCGAGGCGGCGGATCTCAGTTGGTTTGCAGGGGATCGGGTGAATTCTGATCGTCTTGCGCTCTGGGTATCCATGCGGCTCTCGGGCGCACAGGATGACCCAAATGCACTGGCAAGAGCTGGATGGGCTGTTCGACGCCTGACTGGCGGTCCCGGACCAAACGGTGACTTGGCCGCCTTCCTGGATCGCCGCGATCCCGAGAACATTGAAAACAGCGCTGAGCGGCTCAAAGATCGTGCGGGCGGATGGCTAGACGTAATGACAGCCGCAACCGATCTCCACCCGATCACCAGGGCTTGCATGGGTTTTCATCTCTGGAGTCTGGCGGGCCTCGGGCAGCATGGCGACCAGATCGAAGCCGCTGTCACCGCGTCTAGGATCGCAGCCAGCGACGGAAACGGTGCGATCTTCGCACCAATCGCTATGGGCGGGGCAGGGGGGCTGCGTGTTTTGGGCCTGCCACCCGAACGCTTGGCCCGCTGGTTGGATGGGATGAACAGCGCAATTCTAACGGCGATGCGAACGCTTGACGATATTGAAGCGTGGACGGGTCGGGCTGAAAACGTCATGGCGAAATTATCTGGCCGCACGCCGGTTGCCTTGCGAAAAACTTTTTCTCAGTGGCCCCTGGTCTCCGCCCCAATGGCTGAGGCTGTGACCGGAGCCAGTCGCGCCGCCGTTCAGCGCAATCTGACGTGGATGGAGGCAAGCGGTTTGATCCGCGAAGTGACCGGGCAGGGGCGATATCGAATGTGGTCTCTCGACATTTGAAAGTCGTTTCTCAGGGTTTGCGGGATGGCTCCAATGTGTCAGCATGACAGAAATTGTCATGCTGCGATATTGCAGCAAACGCAAACCGGAAATGAGGTCGTCAGAATGACTTTCTCAAAAGCTGCTAATCTGTTGCGCGTCGCTGACATGGCGACATCGCGGTATGATGGAATCCGATTACAAGACGTGACGGACGAGTTCGGCTGTGATCACTGAACCGCGCAGCGCATGATGCGTGCTTTTGAAGCAGTGTTTCCTCAGGTTAGTGTTACCGAAGATGATCAGCGCCGCCGCCGCTGGCATTTGCCCCGCAGTGATCCTCGATGGCTGCAGGCCCAAGGACTACGTGACAGTGAATTGGCCGTACTCGAAATGGCAGAGAAACGCGCGCTTCGCGATGGCGCGCTCAAAGATGCAAAAAACATCCGCGCTTTGCGAGACAGACTGCTTGCAGCAATGCCTGCGCAAACCGGAGCATTCGGCCGGTCAATCCGACGACATCCGGCCGCCTGATCCGGAGTATCCGGCTACCCTTGGCGTGCCGTCTTGAGGCCTGAAGTTTTGAGTATCAGTTTTGGGTCTGTTCGTCACCCATTTTGGCGTCTCTCTTTCGGAATGACTGGCCTTCGAGTTCGAGGCGGTAGGCGTTGTGCACAAGGCGGTCGAGGATGGCATCGGCGAAGGTGGGTTCTACGTGATGAATGTCACCAGAAACCTCTTTGGTGAATGGTGCCTATGTCGAGAGTGGGGGAGGATCGGATCGGCAGGCGGTCAGAGTATGACCAACTACACCCGGACAAAGAAAGAAGCTGAGACAATCTTCAGTAGGTTGTTGGTCCAAAAGCGCCAACGCGGATATCAATTACGAGATAGTTAGCTTGGGTGGTATTTTGGTGGTCGGTTTTGGAATTTGAGGCTTAGCCCACCGACTAAAATCACCCCTAGCGTCACTCCAGCCACGCTGGTTTGACGCTATTCCAATGAGCTAGTCGGCTGGAAGACAACAAAAAACTCAAACAAATCCAATCTGAATTTGCGGACTCGAAGGGGCACAGGTCACGCGGAAAGAACAAACCCCATAACGCGATGATCGACTCAACACAGACCAACAAGGCTCTGTGAAGCTCAAGGTCTAACGCTGCTAGCAGGGGAGTCTATGGCTAGAATTCAGTTTGGCATCAATGTTGCTTGGAAATCCCTGAAACATCCAGGGAGGAAAAAATGGATATTAAAACCGGGTCACCAAGCAAAGCGCTGGATACGAAACATCTTGGCGTCGAATTTCCCTTCAAGCCCCGTTATGGTAACTTCATCGGAGGAGAATTTGTTGATCCAAAGTCTGGACAGTACTTTGAAAACGTTTCTCCAATTACCAACGAAGTTATTTGTGAAGTTGCTCGCTCAAACGCTGATGATATCAATCTTGCGCTTGATGCCGCCCACGCAGCTTTCCCGGCGTGGGGTAAATCCTCGATTACTGAGCGCTCTAATATGCTGCTCAAGATTGCTGATGCGATGGAGCAAAACACTCAGCTTCTGGCCGTTGCTGAAACGCTCGACAATGGCAAACCTATTCGTGAATCGATTGCAGCCGATTTAGCTCTTTGTGTTGACCATTGGCGGTATTTTGCGGGCTGTATCCGTGCGGAAGAAGGTACGATCGGTGAGATCGATGCTGATACCTACGCCTACCATATCCCGGAACCTCTGGGTGTCGTCGGCCAGATTATTCCTTGGAACTTCCCGCTACTGATGGCGACATGGAAAATGGCACCAGCACTCGCTGCGGGCAATTGTGTGGTCCTCAAACCTGCGGAGCAGACACCAGCTTCCATTATGGTATTCGCCGAATTGATCGCCGATATCCTACCTGCTGGCGTACTGAATATTGTCAACGGCTACGGATTGGAGGCCGGCAAGCCGCTCGCATCGTCTAACCGGATAGCGAAGATCGCCTTTACTGGTGAGACGACAACTGGTCGCTTGATCATGCAATACGCGTCAGAGAACATCATTCCAGTCACCCTAGAATTGGGAGGCAAGTCGCCAAACATCTTCTTTGAGGATGTGATGGCTGCTGATGATGCTTACTTCGACAAATGTCTCGAAGGCTTTACGATGTTCGCGCTCAATCAGGGCGAAGTCTGTACCTGTCCGTCGCGCGCTTTGATTCACGAGTCGATCTATGATGACTTTATGGCCCGAGCGATCGAGCGCACAAAAGCTGTCAAACAGGGCAATCCACTTCAAATGGACACCATGATCGGTGCACAAGCTTCTACCGAACAGATGGAAAAAATCACCTCCTATCTCAAACTCGGTGTCGAGGAAGGTGCAGAAGTGTTGACCGGTGGTAGCGTCGGGAAAGTCGATGATGCACCCAATGGAAACTACATCCAACCGACGATTTTTAAAGGCCACAACAAGATGCGTGTGTTCCAGGAAGAGATCTTTGGGCCGGTCGTCTCTGTTGCCACTTTCAAAAATGATGAAGAGGCAATGGAGATAGCGAACGATACGCTTTACGGACTTGGTGCCGGCGTTTGGACGCGGGACACAAATCGTGCGTTCCGGTTTGGGCGAGGGATCCAGGCAGGCCGGGTATGGACCAATTGCTATCATGCATATCCTGCTCATGCTGCCTTTGGGGGCTATAAGCAGTCAGGGATTGGTCGTGAAACCCATAAGATAATGCTTGATCACTATCGTCAGACCAAAAATCTTCTCGTGTCCTACAGCCCAAACGCATTGGGCTTCTTTTAAGACAGCTAGAAGTTTCCTGCCCCAAGACTACTGGGGCAGGAAATGGGGGAACGATCAATGAATGTCAGTGCAACTGAAGCCGCTTTGGACCTAATTTGCGAGCTGAAAACTCGCTTTGGAACTGATTTGCTTTTCCATCAATCGGGTGGTTGTTGCGATGGTTCGTCACCTATGTGCTACCAGCAGGAAGAGTTCCATGTTGGAAGCAATGACGTGCTGATCGGAAGGATTGGCGGCCTGCTATTCTACATGAATGCCGACCAGTATGACCGCTGGAAGCATACGGACCTGACCATTGACGCCGTCAAAGGCAATGGCGGGATGTTCTCACTCGATAATGGCTCAGGGCGACGTTTTTTGGCCCGTTCAACGATCTGTTCAACTGAGTAGCCAACTAAATCAAAACAAAAAAGGGAGTGAAAATGCTCGACACGAGCATCACAGACAAGACTCAAGCGATTTTGGATGCCTTTGGGGTCCGATACAACAAAAGACCCCGGTCCTTGGGAAGGCGAGCAACGCAATATGTGGAAGCCGACGCAAATTCCAAATCTCTGGATGCATGGCGGCAACTTGCACCAATCAAGGCACTACTCGCAGTTCTTGAGCCTGCAAATCAAAGCGCGAATGGAAGGCTTGGAGACCCCCGTATACGGTCTCCAGGACGTCTATCACACAAGCTGACAATTCGTGATGGCCGGCCGAAATACAGGTCGGCCATCCACATCTTCGCGCTTCGGGGGACTTCTGCGGCGTGAGGCTTCCAATGCATGATCACCTCCCGTCATGCATTGGATCCCTGCATTGGGAGGGTCCATATTGGGAGGATTAAATGAGCAATTCTGTAGAAGATAAGTCAATCATTGTAACAGGGTCTGGTCAGGGTATCGGCAAATCCATTGCCGTGGGTCTGGCGAAGGCTGGCGCAAAGGTTGTCATTGCCGACATCAATGAGGCGAGCGCTAAAGCAACTGCAGACGAGATTGTCTCCGCCGGTGGTAAAGCAGTAGCAGAAGTAGTTGATGTGGCGGATCGAGACAGTTTCAAGAGACTTATATCCGCCTCTGTTCTCTAATCTGTCAATGCGCAATCTTTGAACTTCCTTCCTTTCTTGTCTGAGGTTGCCTTTGTTCTCTTCGAACTCTTTGGTTCATGATGGGGT
>PDWJ01003128.1_pt1 | contig 16232 bp, 3 predicted proteins | sample 1430881 | NCBI WGS metagenome assembly PDWJ01 (sample SAMN01162460, study PRJNA174530) | Oral metagenome, whole genome shotgun sequencing project. | biome: Marine environment; feature: Marine mammal; material: Swab sample of the gingival sulcus; isolation source: swab sample of gingival sulcus... | reverse complement strand
AATCGGCTTCAGGGGGTGGCATCGGGTAAAAAGCCATCCAATTTTTAGGGCCTCTATTCAGGTATGCTTGTTGTAACGAGGGTTATGCAACGGTCTTATTCAGGTATGTTTGTTTTAACGAGGGTTATGCAGCGGTCTAACCTATCGGCCAGGGGGCTGGCCTCGCTACAGGGTGAGTGCCAATGCGTACCTCGTGTATCATTGCGGAATACGCTTGCACAACAACACTCAGTTGAAAAAGCCAAATGCACTGGCGCAACATCCGGGTCTAAATACCATAAAGCTTATTTAGGAGATGAGCTGAAGTGAGAGCTTAGCCCTCTGAGAGAAGATTTAGGGTGCACCGGCCAGGAATGGCATCCTGCATCACTGGAGATAGACCACCCGCAAAGCGAGCATCTATGGTGCGGCGAAAAAAATACCGGCCGGAGTTTTGGTCACTAAACTCCAGCCGGATACAATGTTAAACCCCTGTGCGAGCGCTATTAATATTTACCAATCAGATTGATAAAGTAACCGCGGGCATTATAATTGAGGTCAGTCACATCGTCGTTAAAGTCTGTGTCGTTGTAACCGACACCCACCTTAACATTTTCATTAACGTGGCGGTAAAGCGCACCCAGGAAGCCTGACCTGGAATCATTCGCCGCTCTTTCTCTACGGTAGCGCCATTCCAGCAGTGCATCCCACTCTTTAACCACATGCCAGTCCGTTCTCAAGATCAGCAATTCGCCCCGGCTGCTAAACCAGTCAGCGCTGTTATCACGGCTATAGCGTAGTTCACCCAGACGGTAGGCATATTTGCCACCAATACTCCATTTAGGTGTCAGATCATATGTCCCATCAACAGCCAGTACATGACTGCGCTGAGCATAATCTACTGTCCCTGTTTCAGAAGGCGTTAACTGCTCTGCCGCTGCCAAATCATAGAGATAGGTGTATTTAAACAGCAGGTTGAGTTCATCGTTATATACCGGACGGTAAGCATAGCCCACTGAGCCTTCTACATACTTCCCATCATATTCATTACCCAGGCTGGAATCACTGAATGACATATCAAGACGTAAAATGCCTTTCCAGTCGTCATTGATATCCGTGGAATAATTATTGCGCGCCAACCAGGTAGTACGCTCTTCCGTTTGGGTCTCGTCTTTCCGGTATTCCAGCGCACCGGCATAGCGATGATCATCACCCTTATAACTCACGCTACCCGTCACCGCCACCCGGTCAATCTCGTTACTAGTATCCTGATTCAGCTCGCCCAGTTCCATTGATGCACCGTAGTTCCATTTTTCACTGGGTGAATAGTCCACGCCGTAGGACTGCATCAGGCCAGGTTGGTCACCGGTTTGCACCCGGCCTTCAGCGTAAACAGCAATATCATTAGATAACTGTGAACGCATACCGCTAACAAACTGTCCATTACGACTACGACCACCCTTTTCCAGATCATCAGAATCAGAGGAGTAATTGACATAGAGGCTTGTGTCATCAGACCACTGATAATCAACGCCCAGCTTAGCGCCAAGCCCCTGATTACCACCGGAAATCTCACCACTGGCTTTAGCTTTCTCGTTGATTGTTCTTTCTGCACCAACCCCTATACGGTTATTTCGCTGACGGGCATCACTCCGATTAACAGAGCCCTGCACAAAGCCCCAAGTGCTTTCGCCAGGCGAGTCGCTGTGCGTCAGTTTCACTGCCACATCATCACGGGTACCTGAATCTACACCGCTCCCCGACTGTTTATCGTGACGCAGACCAACTCCAACTTTCCAGTTTTCATCTAATTTTCGATCATAGTCCACTTCAACGGTCTGTTTATCAACGGAGGCATCTGTCTGGATTTCATCATACTCAACTGACAAGCCAGATGTATCACTCAACTCTGTGCGATAGCCTACGCCTGCTTTAACCGTGTCAGTATCTGTCAGGCGCCCAGGCGCGGAGAAGCCTTTCTCCCGTGATTCAATATAAAAATGGCCCTCTCCCTTCGCTTCTTCGTCACCGGTCAGGTCACTTACCGCAAAACGGCCATCTATACGCCCGGCAACAGCAGATTCACCCGTTTGTGTTTGCTCAGTAAAGGTATAGCCCCCGTCATCCGATCTGAACTCGCGGAAACCCCTTCCTTTGGTATTTGCGATCTCAACACTCACCTGAGTACGGTCTGATTTCCGATAAGTCAGGTCAACACCGTGTAAGCGCTGCCTGTTACCGTCCAGTTCTTGATTACTGGCTGTAATGCCCACTTTAACTTTGTCATTAACCCAGTGACTTACCCGACCGGAGCTGGCCATATCCGATAAATCTGAGGTACCCGGTGTATATTCATAACTAACCACCAGATAGGCCGCATGCCCGGACAGTGAACCACTCTGAACCAATTGGGAGTTATTCACAGTAGAAAGCAACGGCTTACTCAGTAAGATCCGCCCCTGAATAGCGTCAATATCGTAATCATTTCCAGCCGCGAGAGCCTCGCTGGAAATCACTTCACCGGAATCCTCATCACGCACTTCAATGCGCACTTGCTCACTGCCAGTCGTAATGTCCTGGTGTCTCAGGAAGTATAAGGAACCACCAGTACCGCGGAAGCTATCGCGGGTTGAGATTGTACCCGGTTCGGCAACGAAAACTTCAGCCTTCGTTTTCGGCTCGTCATGCCCTGTACTCTCAGCACTGTTGTACTTAACCCGGGCACCATACAGTGACCGTTCAACCTGGGTCAGCTTGGTGTCCTTTTGCGAGGTTTTAAAGTTCCCCCACATAATCTGGGAGCGCTCGCTTTCAATCTTGGCATACAACTTACCCTGAGTCGGCGCATCCTCTACTAAAGAAGAACCATCTCCGAAGGTTGGCCAATGCCGGGTAGTATCTAATCGACGCAGCAGCGCACGTGGATTTTTCTCATCCAGCGAGGAGAGCAATCGGCTAAGTTTCTCCTCTCCCGTATCAGCACTCGCTGTTAGCGTATAGCGTTCATTCAGCGGGCCTTTTACATAAAAAGCCAGACGACCATCGAGATAGGTTTTACCATCTTTATAGTGATGATTATCCGGGTTTAACAGCTCGGCTGCCGAGGTTGTGCTATTACGCCCCAAAGTTAAATCAGCCAGACCAACAACAAACCAGTCATCATCGGCTATTGCCAGATGACGAAGGTAGCGCTGTTCTCCTTGATCAGGCGAACGCGTCAACACCTCAACACGATGCCCTCCTTCCGGCAGAATCTGTTGAGCTACTGCATTACCTTGCTCATCTACCGGCACTGACTGCCCGAAAATGTAAAGGCGATCAGAAGCATTCAGGTTCTTCACATTGACTGTCACTATACCGCCATCAACAGGAATTCGCTCCCGGATTAAACGGCTTTCACCATAACCTGCCAGTTCTTCCGGCTTGGAAGCTTCGGGCTGTTCAGCCACAACCCACAGTGGGAGTTTCTCAGTTTCATCATAATGCTTCTGGCCATCATAGACGCGCAACTGATAAAACAAATCACCTTTGGTATCCTGATCGTTTATCCACTCACCCTGCAACTGGGCATTAAGAGGCACTTGGGCGATCAGTTTATCCCGCTGGTCAAAAATCAGAACTTCTGCTGACTCAAGCCAAAACAGATAGTTGCTATACCCCTGAAAACTGACACGACTACCTGGTGTGATGTGCCGTGTTGAGCTACTGACGTTCAGGCGTTTATCCAGATTGCGGTTGTCATAGCGTAATTGGATATCATTATCCGCCAATCTCAGGTCTTCACAACGCTGCTGATCAGCCCCGGTTGGTTTATTACTATCCTGTACCGGCTGACCATCCACACTGATCTGGAAGGCTGATGGGCTGTCAGTTACTTGCGAACAAGCGACTACCGGTTCAGGCGCAGCTTGATACCATACAGTCAACTCCACCCGACGGTTCAGGGCGCGGCCCTTTTTTGTCTTATTATCAGCTATCGGGGAGTTCGGCCCCTCACTGGATATCTCAATTTGGTCATCCTGCAAAGACAACCTAGCCTTTAGCAACTCTGCCGCTGAGCGCGCACGCTCCAAACCCAGATTATAGTTGCTTTTAAACAGGCTCTTGGTTCGTTTGCTCATACTCCGGCTATCGGTATGCCCCGTCAGACGAACTTTAACAATGTTATGTTCCCGAAGTTGGGCAATCAAGTTTGCAATAGCCTGAGACTGTGCAGTTTCCAAATCAGACAAGCCCGATGCAAAACGGAAATTCAAAGCCTGAGGGTGGGCGGTCCTTTCTTGGGCAGCAGTCCTTTTTGCTGACTGGGCCGGCCCATCAGAGACGGCACCCCAGAGCGTATAATGCTGTACGCTTAACTGACGCTCCTGATTTTTCTGGAAAGTGTGAACAAAGACCTGACGATCATCATCCATTGCACCCCGGCTGGCAGAGTCTTTATGAGTTGGCTCTGCCGCAATAACGCCAGGGTTATATGCACTCAGGCTAACAATAGCGAGTGTTAAAGCAGTAGGTTTCAGCATTAGACGTGGAGTTAACTGTTTCATTGTTTTGCCTCGACTGTCAGTGAAGGCTCGATAATTTCTATCTCTATTGCGAGATCGTACTCGGGAGACTCGTCTTCCGATAAATTAGAGTCCCTTTCTTCCTCATCATCCTCTTGCCACAACGCTTCAATCAAGCCAGCCAGTTTTTCGGCCCGCGACTGTGCATCACCCACCGCTACATCGGAATCACGCTGGTAGCCTATACGTAGAACAGAAGGCTGCTCTTTCAATATTTCCAACAGTTGTGTTATGCCATTTGCATACGCTGCAGATAGCTCATCGTCCTGCCAAATACTGTCATCAACATCCAAACGGATAACTCGGTGAATACCTGCGCCAAAGTTGAGTTTGGCGATTTTGCCTCGGGTCATACGGACAACACGAGGGTTTTCAGTCGTAACCCTGTAGCCGGATGGCAAGGTATTGGTATCCAATTTAAGGATAAAGTTACTGCCTTTTAATTCATCGGGCGTAGCCGCACAAGTCACATGATAACGACCGTGCTTGTCAGTAGTGATAAGTTCACCATTTACTGTAGCAACCCGAACACCAGGCAGACCCGGTTCACCCTCATCCTGATAGCCATTGCGGTTCTGATCATCAAAGACCTTGCCAATTATATCGCTGCAGTCAAAAGTCGGGTCTGGCACCAGACGAACTGTTGCCGTTGCGATATTCGATATGCGATAGCCCGACAAGGAAGCCCAAGCCTGGTTGACGTACTCACCCTCACCGACCCCGGTACCCGGTAGCAATAATAAGTTGATGGTACGCGTCGCCCCCGCAGCAAAGCTGACATTGTTCCAAGTAAGGGTACGGCCACTAATAACCGGCTCACTTGGCACAGAATCAATCCGAGCTGAATTAGCAACGTATTTAAAGCCAGGCGGTGCCTGATCCGTGATAGTTACATTAGGCAAAGCAACAGTCCGTCTGTTAGTTGCCGTGATGGTATAAGGAATCAATTCACCCTGGCTGATATTATCCTTGGCGGCTGTTTTGGTCACTGCCAAAGCCCCTTCCAGTATAGGGTCAAGCGGGATGTGGTTGTTCAAAACATTAGCCGACGGCAACCCCGGATTCAGATTAAAGCCAAAGTAATACTGGGTTGTATTCGCACCACCGGCAAAACCTGCCGAAGTAGCCGGGCAACTGCCCGCAGCATGACTGGCGGCGCTCAATGCAGGTGCAGCATTATTGTTTTGTACCAATGCAGGGTCTGGCGCAACTGCCACAGCCGGCACATTGGTACACGCCGGTATAATGGAAGATGCTCCCTGGATATAACCAGTAGGAGAAACAACAGACAACGTGTATTCCCCTGCAGGCGCAGCAGCATTAAGTAAGAATTGATACCAACCATTCGCATCTGTGGTCTGAGTCTGGTTCGCGCTGCCGCCAAGCAGATGCAGATTCGGATCAAAGCCTGCTGGACCATTCAGGGTCACCTGAGCTCCGGCAACAGGCTGTCGCGTAACCGCATTATAGACAACACCACTCGGGTCGATCGGCAGACTCTGCTCAGTAATATTATCCCCTGCGGACAAAGTCATACTAGACAGTGTGAAACCAGTTGTCACCGCCCCTGTGGGGTTAGAACTGCTATTCTCGACGCCCGAGGTATAGCCAGAGTTGCTTTCATTAGGGACAGGCCTACCCAAATTCCGCCCCGAAACAGGCTCACGGAATTCAATTTCATACCCACTACTCGGCGATAGGTTAGTAAATGAGTAACTGCCGTCACTGCCGGTTGTTGTGGTTTTAAGCGTCACACCATTGCGTTTCAACAGTACGACCCAACCTTCGATATTTTCTTCACCTGGATCACGTACTTTATCATGGTCAGCATCGCGCCATACATGACCTGACACAGTGGCTGACTGACTGATCGGAGTCGGATCCGTGTCAGTATTATTACCGGTCATACTTGATGGCTCGTTACCACCACTGATAGCAGTATTAGCGACAAGAGTGTTTCCGGCAAGGCCGTTGGCAACAGAAACGTCGATATGGATATCTGCACCGGCACCGCCGGCAGGTATAGCCGTGCTACTGGTACAGGTAACAACCTGACCCGCAATAGTACAGTTCCAATCCCCGTCAGTACGGACACCTGTCGGCGTAATGCCTGGCGGAATATTGGTAACAATAGTCACGACCCCTGAACTGTCAGCATTTCCAACATTGGATGGTTTCACTGTGTAAGATCCACCCGTGGAACCTTCACCAAGCGTAGAAGGTGTATGAGAAAGATCAACTGCCAAGTCAACTATCCCCGGAGCCGTCTCAGCAAACAGGTTATTCCCGGCGACAGGGTTAGCCGCAGACAGGGTTATACCTGTAATGCTACTTGGTGTTGTTGCTACACCGGTCGCTGTGCCACCGCCACTGCCAGGAGTGGTAATACCATTAGTCGTTTCAGATGGCTGATTCGGTTGTGTCAGAGTATAAGTACCCGCTGGCAAGCCAGTGAAGGTGTAGTTACCATCGCTATCCGTTGTAGTAGTCTCTGCACTAACCGGGTTACCGTTTTCATCGACACCGGTCAGATTGATCGTCTGACCTCCGATACCGTGATCACTGCCATCTACAGAGCCATTATTATTAAAGTCAATAAAGACTCTTCCGGAGACCCGTCCATTCTCAGGCATCTCTGCAAAGTTATTATTTCCAGCCACAGTATTCGGCGGCAAAACGATACTGCTAATCACACTTGGCTGAGTCGTCGGCGCAGATGCCGTACCTGAAGTACCACCATTGCCAACACTACCCGCTGTTGTCAGACCGTTAGCCGTATTTGCTGGCTGATTCGGCTGACGCACACTGTATGTGCCCGGAGCTAGGTTGGTAAAGGAGTAATTACCATCAGAATCAGTGGTGGCCGTCGCTATAACATTATTGCCACTATCAAGCAGTTCAATCGTCTGGCCAGCTATTCCCGTGTCATCAGCACCGTTATTCTCGCCATTATTGTTGCTATCAACAAAGACCTGACCACTGATGGTAGAAGGCGTTATCTCGGCAAAGTTATTCTCTGTACTTCCGCTGACCTCCAATGAGCCACCATCATTATTTATAACGATGGAAGTGATCTGACTGGTTGTCGCAGTCGGGTTGCTGGCGGAACCAGCGGTTCCCGTACTGCCGTTGCTGGCCACAATTGAACCCGCTGTTGTCGAGCCATTCAAGGTTCCACTCGGCTGGCTAGTCTGGCATACAGAGTATGTTCCTGCCGGAAGCTGGCCAAACAGGTAGCGACCAGACGCATCGGTACTCGCCGGGTTAGTAACACCGGCAATCGTTGCCAAAGCACCCGTACAGTCACCACCGCTCACAAGGGAAACCTGTGTACTGACGACGGGCGTATCTGTACCCGCAGTATAGACACCATCCGGAGTAACATCGTTATCCAGGAAGACACGTCCACTGATGTAACCCAATCCACTCACAAACAAGCTACTGTTTGTAGGTGTCTGGTTATTCCCCGCATCTGTTTGCAAATCACCCGCAGGGATGTTGTTGATATATTCACCGCTCGCGCTGGCAGTTACATCAACAGAAATAGAGCAACCGCCGACTGGAATGGTCGATCCGTTTGCATAGGTGACACTGCTCGAGCCCGCGGCCGCAGTGACATTCCCCGGACAAGTTTTACTCAAGTTAGGTGTACCCGCCACCAACATGGCACCCGGAGCTGCCGGTAAACTATCGGTGAAGGCCGAAGTCAAAGTAATGGCCGAGGCATTTTCATTCACTAAACGAATCGTCAGCCTCGAAGTGCCACCACTTAGGATAGACGACGGACTAAATTCTTTTAATACAGACGGCGGCGTTGCAATAATCAATCTGGCTGTAGTTTGCTCGCCGTTGCTTACACCCTCATTCGTATTAATAGCTGCGCTAGGGATATCGTTGGTGTAGGTACCCGGCACATTGCTTAAAACATTAACAGTAATTGTACAGCTACTGCTGGCATTGAGTGTCGCGCCAGTTAACTGAACCGAAGCTCCCATAGCTGGCGCGTTAAGCACACCGCCATTACAGGTTGTAGAAGCATTCGGGATCGGTGCAATCAGCAAATTACTCGGCAGGTGATCCGTCAGATTCAAGCCCGATACCGATTCCGCATTTGGGTTCTCGATGTAAATCGTCATCGGAACCGCACCGCCTACTACACCGCTTGCCGTGCCCGTTGTGAACGTCGCCGGATTCCCTGAATCCTGAGTCAGATTATTAAATGCAACATGGATTGGCAGGGGTGCCTGCACCCGCACAGTGTCTGAAGTCGGCTGCGAGTTGGTTACAGTGCTTCCACCCGATTCAGCCGTAACACCACCTGCTGGAATGGTATTAGTGTGATCACCTCCTGTACTGGAAGTAACATCAATCTCCAGATAACAAGTCGCCGGTGTATTGCCCGCTGCAGCAGCCAAACTTCCGCCGCTCAAGGAGACAGTATTTGCTGTCGAAGTCACACTCCCGCCAACACAGGTGGTCACCGGATTAGGACCTGCCGGAACAGTCATATTCGCAGGCAAGGTATCGGTAAAGGCTATATTGGTCATACCTGACTGCGTTGCATTATACAGGGTAACTCTAAGACGACTGCGCTCACCCGCCTTAATAGCCCTAGGGGTAAAGGATTTAACTGCACCGATACTACTCTGAGCCGCCTGACTAATCGAAGCTGGGTCAGTGTCAGTATTGTTACCGGTCATGCTCGACGGCTCATTACCGCCGCTGATAGCAGTATCAGCAATAAGAACGTTTCCGGAAAGACCAGTACCTACAAAGACATCGATATGGATATCCTCACCTGCACCGCCTGCAGGTATAACCGTACTACTGGTACAGGTAACAACCTGACCCGCAATAGTACAGTTCCAATCTCCGTCAGAGCGTACACGAGTCGGCGTAATGCCCGGTGGAATATTGGTAACAATAGTCACCACTCCTGAACTGTCAGCATTTCCAATATTGGATGGCTTGACTGTATAAGACCCATTAGTGGAGCCTTCACCAAGCGTAGAAGGTGTATGAGAAAGATCAACTGTAAGATCAACCACACCCGAAGCCGTTTCGGCAAACAGGTTATCCCCAGCAACAGGGTTAGCCGCGGACAGGGTTATACCTGTAATGCTACTTGGTGTTGTTGCCGCATTAGTCGCTGTACCACCGCCACTGCCTGGAGTGGTAATACCATTAGTTGTTCCAGGTGGCTGATTCGGTTGTGTCAGAGTATAAGTGCCCGTTGGCAAGCCAGTAAAGGTATAGTTACCATCACTATCCGTGGTGGTCGCTGCATTAACCGGGTTGCCGTTATCATCAACACCGGTCAGGTTGATCGTCTGACCTCCGATACCATGGTCGCTGCCATTTGCAGAACCATTGTTATCAAAATCAATAAAGACTCTTCCGGAGACCCGCCCATTCTTAGGCATCTCTGCAAAGTTATTATTTCCAGCCACGGTATTCGGCGGCAGAACAATACTGCTAATCACACTTGGCTGAGTTGTCGGCGTAGATGCCGTACCTGAAGTACCACCATTGCCAACACTACCCGCTGTTGTCAGACCGTTAGCCGTATTTGCTGGCTGATTCGGCTGGCGCACACTGTATGTACCCGGGGCCAGGTTGGTAAAGGAGTAGTTACCATCAGAATCAGTGGTGGTGGTCGCTACAACACTATTAGCACTATCCAGCAGCTCAATCGTCTGGCCAGACAGCCCCGTATCAGCAGTACCGTTCTTATCGCCATTATTGTTTCGATCAATAAAGACCTGACCACTAATAGTAGAAGGCGTTACTTCGGCAAAGTCATTACCTGCACTACCACTAACCTCCAATGAACCACCATCATTATTTATAACGATAGAAGTGATCTGACTGGTTGTCGCAGTCGGGTTACTGGCTGAACCAGCGGTTCCCGTACTGCCGTTGTTGGCCACAATTGAACCCGCCGTTGTCGAACCATTTAAGCTCCCACTCGGCTGGCCAGTCTGGCATACAGAGTATGTTCCCGCTGGAAGCTGACCAAACAGGTAACGGCCAGATGCATCGGTACTGGCAGGGTTAGTAACACCGGCAATCGATACCAAAGCACCCGTACAGTCACCACCGCTCACAAGGGAAACCTGTGTACCGGCGATAGGTGTATCTGTACCCGCAGTATAGACACCATCCGGGGTAACATCGTTATCCAGGAAAACACGCCCACTGATGTAACCCAACTCACTCACAAACAAACTACTGTTAGTAGGTGTCAGATTATTACCCGCATCTGTTTGCAGATCACCCGCTGGGATATTGTTGATATGCTCGCCGGTTGCGGTGGCAGTCACATCAACAGAAATAGAACATCCGCCGGCTGGAATGACCGATCCGTTTACATAGGTGACACTGCTTGCACCCGCGGCTGCAGTGACATTCCCCGGACAGGTTTTACTCAAGTTAGGTGTACCCGCCACCAACATGGCACCCGGAGCTGCAGGTAGATTATCGGTGAAGGCCGAAGTCAAAGTAATGGACGAAGCATTATCATTCACAAAACGAATCGTCAGCCTCGAAGTGCCACCGCTCGGAATAACCGACGGACTGAATTCTTTTCGCACAGACGGCGGCGTTGCAACAATCAACTTCGCTGTAGTCTGTTCTTCGTTACTTACACCCTCATTAGTATTAATAGCTGAACCAGGAATATCGTTAATGTAGGTACCCGGCACACGGCTTAGCACATTAACAGTAATTGTACAGCTACTATTGGCATTCAGTGTCGCGCCAGTCAGCCGCACAGAGTCACCCACAGCTGGCGCGGTAAGCACACCACCACTACAGGTTGTAGAGGCATTCGGGGTCTGTGCAATCGATAGACCATTGGGTAGATAATCCGTCAGACTCATCCCTGATACCGGTTCCGCATTTGGATTCTCGATATAAATCGTCATCGGAACCACACCATCCACCACACTGTTTGCCGTGCCTGTAGTAAACGACGCCGGATTCCCTGAATCCTGAGTCAGATTATTAAATGCGACATGAGTTAGCAGAGGCTCTTGCACGCGCAAAGTATCTGAAGTCGGCTGCGAGTTAGTTACAGTCGTTCCACCCGATGAGGCCGTAACCCCACCTGTTGCAATGGTATTAGTGTAAGCACCTCCTGTACTGGAGGTAACATCAATCTCCAGGTAACAGGTCGCCGGTGTATTGCCCACCGCAGCAGATAAACTTCCATCGCTTAATGAGACCGTGCTTGCTGTTGAAGTTACACTCCCACCAACACACGTGGTCACCGGATTGGGTCCTGCCGGAACAGTCACATTTGCAGGCAAGTTATCGGTGAACGCAATATTACTCATACCTAACGGTGTTGCATTATACAGAGTGACTTTAAGACGGCTGCGCTCGCCCGGCTTAATCACGCTGGGGGTAAATGCCTTAACTACACCGATGTTACTTTGGGCTGTCAGACTGGTTGACGCCTGAGCGTTATTAGTCAAGCCCTGATCGGTTGATACAGCATTTACCGGAATATAGTTGGTAACGCCCCCTATAGACGTAGAAGTAACATTGGCACTAAACGTACAACTTTGCCCGGCACTTAACGACACACCTTCAAGTTTCAGGAAAGCACCACCCGCCTGCCCGGAAACAACACCACTCGGACAATCGGTTGTGAGTGCTGGCGGGGTCGCAATGATCATCCCGTTAGCAGCAGAACCGGCCTGACCGTCAACGGTGAAGTGGTCAACAAGGCTTAGATTAGACACAGCAGATGCGCCATTCGTTACAGTAACCGTCAATTGGCTGATCTGCCCTGGGAAAGTCAGAATACTCGGCGCTGATGTTTTAGCAACCGTGATATTACCGCTGGACGCAATATTCGTTAGAACAGCACTAACGGGCGTTGTATTTATGATCCCGCCATCTGCTGTAATATCCCCTGCCTGCAACGTATTAGTCCAGTTACTATTACCCGTTACAGTTACATTAAAGAGCACATCACAGGTTCCATTGCCAGGGACTGTAGCCCCATTAAATCCAACAATACCGCTACCCGGAGTAGCGCTTGTGAATCCGGTGGCGCCTGCGCAAGTTGTATGGGCATTAACCGGATTGGCCAATGTCATACCTGCAGGTAAATTATCAGTAAACGACAAATTCGTCAGCTGTACCGCACCTGAATTGTTCAGCGTAACCCGTACTGTACTGACACCCCCCGCACTCGCTGCATTTGGCGTAAATTCTTTGCTGGCACTTAGTGAGCCTTTGTAGGTCAAGGTCGCTTGATCGGTGTCAAATTCAGCGGAAGGCTGTGACGTACCATCAGCCAATGTTTGAGCAGCCGCCACCCTAGCAGTATTTGGATATTCACCCGCAGGGCCAATCACATCAACACTTAAAGTACAGCTACCCGCACTACCAGAGCCATTATCACCCCGCGCAGGCACAGTCGCGCCATTCATCGCTATCGAATTTGCGCCAGGCACAGCTGTTATCGTCGGAGAGCCACAGGTAGTCGACGCATTTGCCGGCGAGGCAATCTGCAACTGGCCCGAGCCACCTTGAGAATCCACCGGGAAAGTATCTGACAACGATACATTAGTCAGAGGGTTAGCCGTGTTATTAGTCAGCACAAAGGTTAACGTCGCTATGGTACCTTCCGACAGCTCTACAGCCGTTGAGCCATTAAAGCGCTTGGTTGCAGAAGCAAAAGCAGTTTCAACAGGATTATTTGTAGAGCTGGCAGGCGCCCCATTACAGCTAGTACCATTGTTATAGCAAACATCGCCCGCTTCCAATGTATTCGCCGCAATCACCCCACCATTAACATTGGTCATTGCCCAGAAGACAACATTACATACAGCTGGAGAGTTAATACTCGCCCGCGCCGGTACAGTCCCAATCACCAGATTGGCGGTTGAAGCCCCAACAGCACTATTTGCGGTAACACCGCTACAACCTGCCCCATTAATTTGTGGGGTAAAGTTATTGCCGCCGATATTACCATTCAGGAATGTCAGGCCTGCAGGCAACGTATCATTAATTGCTAGATCACTGATCGCCGCGTTTGTATAGTTCCTGACTGTAACTGTATATTCCACCGGGTTACCGGGGGCAGCCCGCGCAGGCCTGACCGACTTCGAAACCCGCAAATTATCAGCAACCAAAACCGATGCCGTACGGCCACGACTGACAATATCGGCATCACCCACATCAACAGCGCCTGCTGCAATTGTATTTGTGTAGGTAATCGGAACCCCGGGTGTTGCGACCGTGCCGGTAAAATTAACAGTGACCGTACAGAAGCTTCTTGCCGGAATAACACCACCCGTCAGTCGAATCCCCGTATTATTATCAATCGCTGCTACCGTACCCCCATTACAGGTTGTTGATTGGCTTGTAACCAAAAGACCGTTTGTATTGTTAGTATCAACACCATCTATAGGTGAATCTTCAAAGGTGCTAACTGTCAGGTTAGAATCACCATTATTAAACAGCCTAATTGTAAGAGAATCACTCTCTCCATGAGACAAGCTACTGTGAGCAAAGTTTTTTCGAACATCTAGCGGAGAGCGAACATTGACACGAGCCGTTGCGTTGGATTGCGCAGGAATGCCAACATCGGTGCTAAAATCGGTATTGCGATCAATAACATTGTCTCTCCCTACACTGTAATTACCGTTTGTGGTGACACCCTCCACATCCACACTGATAGTACATTGCCCATTTGTTCCGCCAACAGCAGCTGGTATTGTACCGGTAGCAGACAAGGAGGTAGCACCAGCAACCGGACTAAAGGCCGGATCGGCTCCACCATTATTACAACTGACAGCAGCATTGGGTGGTGATGCAACCTCAATAATGGAAGTTCCAGCCACGACTGGAAAACTATCTGTAATATTAAAACCCGTAATCGCAACCGGGTTACTATTAGACAAGGTAATGGTTAACCGGGTGCCATCACCGCCGAGTGTCACTGTAGATGAAGCAAAAGACTTCGTGATCGCAGGCCTATCCAACTCACGGACATTTATGCTTTGACTCACCGCACCCACGTTAGCAACCGCAGAGCCATCATCACCTGTCACAGCTCCATCATTGATTGTGTACGTATAAGTAGCTTCGTCACCTGTTGAAGTCTTCGCTGTTACAGGGATTTGGATGGTACAAGCCCCATCGGTATTATTAGCACGGGCGGGAATAACACCGTTGACAAGCGAGATTGCCTGGGTTCCTAGATCGGCAGTCAAAGTCCCACTTCCCGCAACATTAGATGACGTTAATGGGTCATGACAGGTGTAGGTAGCAGGGCCCGAGACAAACAACCCATCCGATAATGAGACAGGAAGACTAAGATTATTACTGAACGCCACATTATTGATGGCGGACTGACCGTTGTTATTGGAAAGCGATATCTCCAGAGTCGTCGTTTGACCAGGATAAATACTAGTAGAACTACCGCTACTCAGCGTGACCGAAGCACCTAATCCAGCCCAACTCTGACCCGCCCAAAAGAGCGCCCAAAAAGCCAGAAGATAAATGGAAAGTCTTTTACGGAAAAATGCAACAGGAGAAATCACGTGAGGCCTTCTACACAAAAAAATTATAATTCGTATATTAATATCACAAAAATAGGCAATATTAAAAGATCAAACATTATAATAGCCTGATTACCTGAATATTATATGAACCCCATCCAGCAGGCCGGACTGCAAGGGACCTTAGCCCAGCCCCGAGCTTAAGCCAAACTAACAAGGCATTCAAAAAATCAGAAAAACCTAGAGCCACTCCAAACGTCTACACCTAAAAATCTTCACCTAAACACTCAAGCTAAATATTTCACAAAGCTCTCACTCGAGAACAACTGAACATTATGTAACCATCAGTATCCAGGCAATATATAAAAGCAATCAGCCATAGCAAGAGATCAATGACCTCACCTCAATTCCTGCCTGTAAGCAACCGCAAAGCTCAAATTGATTTTATCGAAAACATTACTCAGCGGTTTAATTCTTTATTGCTTACCAGGATCAGCAAAACAAAAGAGCAATTAAGCCCTTAATCTCTAACCCTTTAAATTATTTTATTGGCTTTATATAAGGCTCTAGTAATTTAGACCAGTTTTGCACCTTTTCTTCATATTCATCGATACAGGTTTCAGATCTTTCTTTAGGCAACCTTCCCTCCTCAACGAGGAAAGCATATTCTTTAGGGCTACTGCCATAAATATAACATAACGTGCTGTAGTGCCTTTGTTCATCCAGGCTATGCTCACCCCCAAAATCCTCATCTTGAAGCCCCCCTTCTCTGTTTTCACTTTCTATAGCAAAGAAATCAGCTGCAGTAAGCGCGATATCCTGCCCATCGGAAAAATATTCTATTAATAGAATAGTAGCGAGGGTGTCAGCAGCATCTTCCTCCTTGCCGAGGATCGGAATTCCATACATAGCAATAAAGGCATGTGCCAACTCGTGAAATATTGTATGCATTAATATGTCACTACTCGCCTCACCTATAGACAGGCCTGTCTCGTCATAGTGCACTTTCTCAAGATGGCTAATCACATCTAAAACAAACCAAAACGGTATTTCTATCTGGTTCTTGTCACCGCGCATTCAACTCCGAAGTGCACCACTCGCTCTAGGCTGCTTGTTTCATTTCTTCAAAAACGACGGCAGGCTGTTTAAAGTTGAGACTCTTTCTTGG
>PDWJ01003126.1_pt1 | contig 16236 bp, 15 predicted proteins | sample 1430881 | NCBI WGS metagenome assembly PDWJ01 (sample SAMN01162460, study PRJNA174530) | Oral metagenome, whole genome shotgun sequencing project. | biome: Marine environment; feature: Marine mammal; material: Swab sample of the gingival sulcus; isolation source: swab sample of gingival sulcus... | reverse complement strand
TTGGCAACTCGCCTCTGGTCAAAACAGCCTTGTATGGCCGTGACCCGAACTGGGGCAGAATTGTGGCCGCTCTTGGTCGCAGCGGCGCGGATTTTCACCCGGAACAGGTCTGTGTGGCTATTGCCGGAAACACCATTTTCAAGGCGGGAACTCCTGTAGGAGGAGATTGGGATACTGTGCTTGCGCCAGCCCTAAGCCACAGTGAAGTGGAGATCTCTCTTATACTGGGAAATGGTGCAGGTTCCTTCTCTTTGCTTGCTTCTGATCTGAGCGAGGATTATGTTCGTATCAACGCGGAGTACCGTTCCTGATGTCCATGCTGCAACGGATCGCCCATTTTCTTTTTGAAGTCGGAATGTTGAAAAAAACTCCGCGTACCGGCTACCAGTTTTTGGGCAGCGGTCAGGAAAATGTGGCCGAGCATTCCTTTCGCACGGCCATCATCGGCTATATTCTGGCCAAACGCAGCAAGGCGGACATTGCCAGAACAACCTTTCTCTGTTTGTTTCACGATGTGCATGAGGCCAGAACAGGTGATTTTAACTATGTAAACAAGATATATAATACCTGCAATGACAAGGCGGCCCTTCACGATGCCCTGGCCGGAACAGGGCTTGAAGCGGATGTCACGGGATATTATGAAGAACTCACCGGGCAAAAAACCCTGGAAGCCCGGCTGGCAAATGACGCTGACCAGCTTGATCTGATCTGCAATCTGAAAGAACAGCTTGATCTGGGCAATTTATACGCCCAAAAATGGCTTGACTGCGCTATAAAACGCCTTCAAACACCAGCCGGCATTGAAATTGGGCAGGAAATCCTGCGCACCGACCAGAGTGACTGGTGGTTTTCACAACAAACCCAGGACTGGTGGATTACAGGCAAGAAAACGTGATGAGTTTTTTTTCTTTTTGGAACAAATTTGAAAACATACCGATTTTGCCCGCTGTCTGTGTCTGGACAGGCAAAATAACAGTTGCTTGTGTTCAGCATGCCGGAGGAATGCTCCTGCTCTTTTTTTCCGCCTTGCGCGGCCTGTTTCGGTCTCCACTGCGTATTCGTCTTTACTTTCGCCAGATGGAATTTATTGGGGTTAATTCTTTTTTTGTTGTTTTACTCACCGGCCTGTTTACCGGCATGGTACTTGCTTTGCAGACCTATTACGCGTTTCGTATGTTTTCAGCCGAAAGTCTGGTTGGGGCAACTGTTGCCCTGTCCATGACCAGGGAACTGGGGCCGGTTATTACCGCGCTCATGGTCACTGGCCGCGCGGGTTCAGCAATGGCCGCAGAAATTGGTTCCATGCGCGTCACGGAACAGATTGACGCCTTAACTGTCATGGCCATCGACCCGGTACAGTACCTTATTTTGCCCCGTTTGATTGCAGGCCTGATCATGTTGCCGTTGCTGACCATTATTAGTAATTTTATTGGAGTGGCAGGTGGTTATCTTGTAGGAGTAAAACTACTTGGCATCAACGCGGGAATTTTTATGAACAGGATTTACGAAATGGTCGGCAGCAGCGATATGTACAACGGCCTGATCAAGGCAGCTGTTTTTGGTCTGCTAATGGCTCTGGTTGGCTGTTACTATGGATTTCATACCACCGGCGGAGCGGAAGGTGTTGGCCGGTCAACAACGAACTCTGTGGTTACGGGTTCCGTACTTATTTTGATGAGTGATTATATCATGACCGCTCTCATGTTTTGAAAAAAGCAGGAAAACGGATAGTTCATGCAACAGACCAACGCGCAACATCCTGTCATCAGTCTGCAAAATGTCTGGAAAAGTTTTGCTTCCCAGACAGTTTTGCGTGGACTTGATCTTGATTTGGCCGGCAATCAGATCAATGTCATAATGGGGGCGAGCGGCGGCGGGAAAAGTGTGTTGCTTAAGCACATTATTGGGCTGATGAAGCCGGATAAAGGCCGGGTCTTTATAGATGGTCAGGAAACCACTTCTTTGCATGAACGGGATATGGGGCCGGTACGGCGTAAATTTGGGATGCTGTTTCAGGAAGGCGCGCTTTTTGATTCCATGAATGTAACAGAAAATGTGGCTTTTCCCCTGCGGGAACACACCCAAAAAACAAAACCGGAGATTTTGGATATTGTTGCCAGCAAGCTGGCTGCTGTTGGGCTCAAGGACATGGGAAATAAAATGCCCTCAGAGCTGTCCGGCGGAATGCGAAAACGGGTTGGTCTGGCCCGCGCTTTGGCGCTTGATCCGCAAATTGTGCTGTTTGACGAACCGACCTCCGGCCTTGATCCGGTCATGTCCGCGGCCATCAGCGAGTTGATTACAAAAATCCAGAAAGATACCGGCGCGACCTGCGTGGTCATCAGTCACGATATTGGGGCGGCCATGGGTATCGCCCATTCAATGGCCATGCTGTACAAGGGAAAAATTATTGCCCAGGGAAGCCCCGCACAGATGCGGGAACTGGACAATCCGGTTGTGCGCCAGTTTATTCAGGGCCGAATTGATGGCCCAATCCAGGTGATATAAAGAGGAGAAAAAAATGAAAAACTCCGCCACAGAACTGAAAGTCGGCCTTTTTGTTCTTTTGGCTCTGGCCGCTTTGGCGTACATGACAACAAAGATCTCCAAAGGCGAAAGCTCAGGTGCAGATATTTATCATGTCAGCGTGTATTTCAGTAATGTCAGCGGCCTTAAAACAGGGGCGCCGGTTGAAGTCGCTGGAATTGAAGTTGGTCATGTAGCAGCGATTTCTCTTGTTCAGAATCAGGCCGATGTCACCCTGGCTCTGCGGCAGGGACTCAGGGTGTATGCTGACAGTCAGGTCAGTATCCAGACCAGGGGCGTTCTTGGCGACAAATTTGTTGTTATCAGTCCCGGAACAAACGCCTCCCCAGAAATAAAAGCAGGTGGCCGGATCGCCCATTCATATACCCCTGCAGATATGAATGCTCTTTTTGACAAGGTTGGCCAAATCGCCGATGACCTGAGCCTGGTGGCCAAAAGTTTTGCCAATTCCCTGGGAGGGCCGCAGGGCGAACGCGAACTGTCTGAAATTGTGACCAACCTCAAAGAACTCACGGTCGGGCTGAATACGATGGTTCAGGCCAATATGGACGGAATTGCCAGTATTGTCAGTAATCTAAAAGAGTTTTCCGCAGATATGAAAACAATTTCCCATGACAATAAACAGGGCATCCAGAATATTGTTGCCAACCTGGACCAGGCATCAGTCAGGATCAATGCTGTTTTGGCTAATCTGGAGGACAGACAAACCACACTGGGACGGTTAATGACTGATAAAAAAATGGGCGCGGAGCTTAAAGCGACCATGGCCTCACTGACCAATATCTCCAAAAAGATTGACGAAGGCCGGGGAAGCCTTGGGCGGCTTGTCAATGATGAGGCCACGGTTGAAGAACTGAATCAGGCCCTGAAAGGGGTGAATAAATTTCTGGCCAAGCAGGACAGATTCCATACAGATGTTGACTTTTCCTCGGAGATTTATTCCACAGGCGACGTGAAATCGTACTTTTCTGTTAAACTCAGTCCGGCTCAGGATAAGTTTTACATGCTCTCTGTCAATAACGACCCCAAAGGACGGCGTGAAAGACAAAGAACAGAAAAAGAGACATGGACCAATGGCGTGTACGGGCAGTATGTTGAAGAAAAAACAGTTACCAATAAAGATGATTTGAAATTTTCACTCCAACTGGGCAGACGCTGGGATGATTTTGTTTTGCGCGGAGGTATCATTGAATCAACAGGGGGAATTGGCGCGGACTATTATGTATGGAAAGACCGTATCAAACTCAGCACGGAATTTTTTGATTTTACCGATGACCATGACCCGCACTGGAAAGCAGGGGGGAAACTGTTTTTTCGTAAAAATTTTTATATAAATGCGGGGCTTGACGATATACTGGGAGGTTCGGATAACAGGTCGTTTTTTGCCGGAGCCGGACTGTATTTTTCAGACGAAGACCTGAAATATCTGATAGGCAGCGTTCCCCTGCCCAAATAAACAAGTGCAATACACCGAAGCAAGAGACCAGTATACACTCTGATTTTATTGAAGACTTTGTGTAAGATTTTTTTAAATTAGATAGTTAAGCATGTTTTTGGCTGTTAAAAATTGACAAAAAGATTTTGAGAGGATTCTTTGAGTACCCGGTCTGTCAATTCTACCAAAAGGAGAAAAAAATGACCTACACCATTCATCCCATTGTTATGGGCACAAAAATTTTTGATAAAGGCATGATGACCTTTCAACATGAATATGGGGAGTCATACACAATCCCGATTTATTGCTGGTATCTTGAGGGCGGTGATAAAAAAATTCTGGTTGATACCGGAGAAATGAGTCCGATCGCCTCTGAAGACAGGGAAAAACGGATTGGCGGCAAGATATATACTTTTGAAGAGGGACTGGGCAAATACGGCCTTAAACCGGAAGACATTGATATTGTCCTGCATACCCACCTGCATAGAGACCATTGCGAAAATGACTGGAAATGCTCCAATGCTACTTTCTATATCCATGAAAACGAGATGGAGCATATCCACAATCCGCACCCAATGGATCACCGCTATCAGCCTGACTTTCTGGAAGATATAGAAGAAAACGGGCAGATAAAAACCATAAGCGGCGATACGGAAATTGTTCCCGGTATCACCATGATCCATACCCCCGCGCATACCAAGGGGGGAATGTCCGTACTTGTTGATACCCCAAAAGGCAGCGTTCTGATCTGCGGATTTTGCACCATTCTGGAAAATCTGTATCCACCCGCGAACATCAGAGGCATGGAAATGGAGGTCATTCCTCCCGGCACCCATGTGGATGCCTATCAGGCCTATGATATTTTGCTCAAGGCCAAATCCATGGCCGACCATGTCCTGCCTTTGCACGAACCGAAATGGGCGAGTATGGATACAGTTCCGGCCTGAAACAATGACCTTTGATTTGCCTTTTTGCATTTCAGCACTTGACCTGTTTGGCACGGTTGTCTTTGCTGTTGCCGGTGTACTTTCCGCCGCGGACCGTGACCTTGATCTCTTTGGAATTATTGTTGCGGGGACAGTTACAGCTATTGGCGGCGGTACATTACGCGATCTTGTTTTGGGCCGCCTGCCTGTTTTTTGGGTTCTTAATCCAGAGTACCTCTGGTTGACGTTCAGTGCCACCATCCTTACTTTTTTTCTGGCCCGCAAATACCATATGCCGCGCAAGATAATTCTGATCGCCGATGCCATTGGCCTGGCTGTTTTTACGGTCATTGGAGCTGAAATTTCTCTTTTACATTTTCATCCGCCGATCATTGCCGTTGTCACCGGCGTTCTGACCGGCGTTTTTGGCGGCGCGGTCAGGGACGTGTTTATTGCCCAGGTCCCCTTGCTCTTTCGACGGGAACTTTACGCCACACCGGCATTTTTAGGAGCAATCCTTTTTGTGGTGATACGCCTTTCTTTCCCGGATCAATCTGTCCTTGCCTATATTCTGGCCATGGGCACTGTCTTTTTTGTCCGGCTTTATTCTATTTATAAAGGCCTGCATCTGCCCCGCTTTTTAACCATTGACCAACACGAACGGGTATGAACGAGCCGGTATTGGTTATTGGTGCCGGGCCGGCTGGCCTGCTGGCGGCCTATGGAGCGCGGGAAACAAAATGTCTGGTACTGGAAAAAATGCCCAGGCCGGGTATAAAACTCGCCCTGACCGGCAATGGACGGGGCAATCTGACCAATCTTTCTTCGGTCAGAAAAATTCAGGAAGCCTTTTTTGAACATGGCGGTTTTCTGCGCCCGGCCCTGCAAAATCTCAGTCCCAAAAAACTGCGCTCCTTGTTTGCCACCCTTGGGCTGGCTACTGTTGTGGAAGAAAACAACAAGGTCTTTCCGGCTTCCGGCCGGGCTCAGGATATTGTGGACTGTTTGCTTGCCGCGCTAAAAAAATCGCAAATCCAGGTTTTATGTGGACACCCCGTACTGCGAATCTGTTCAGCAAAAGGACAGGTTTGTGGAGTAGAGTACAGCGCAAAAGGAAAAAACACTTTTTTACCGGCCAGAGCTGTTATTCTGGCCTGTGGGGGTACGGCCTGGCCGCAAACAGGCTCAAATGGAGACGGTTACTCTTTGGCCCGTGACCTGGGACATTCTCTGACACCCTGCCTGTCCGCGCTCAGTCCTTTGCTGACAGATTCTGGCCTGATACAGCCATTACAGGGCCTCAGCCTGACAGGGGTGAAAGTAACTCTTGTGTTCAATAACAGGCCTGTGGCCCATGAACAGGGCGATGTTCTTTTTACTCATTTTGGTCTTTCCGGGCCAGCGATTCTCGATATCAGCCGTGTCGCGTCCAAGGCCCTGACAGACAAGCAACAGCCAGCGATCCTGCTTGACCTGTTTCCTGATCAGGATATCACCGAACTTGATTCCATTTTACTTCAACGCATAAAGGAGCACGGAAAAAAGCAGATGCTTTCCTTGCTGTCAGGCCTGCTGCCTGCCCGCCTGGCTCAATTTATTCTTTCTCACAATCAGATAGATTCGGATTTGCAGGCTGCCCGTCTCAGTGCCAGCAAGAGAAAAGCCATTACAAACCGGCTCAAAAACATGCCCTTTGTCATCACCGGGATTCCTGGTTTTAAGCGGGCCATGCTCACCTGTGGGGGGATCAATCTGGAAGAGGTCAACCCGCGTACTCTTGAGTCCCGTCTGGTAAAAGGGCTGTTTTTTGCTGGAGAACTCCTTGATCTTGACGGGAAAAGCGGCGGCTATAACCTGCAGGTGGCATTCGCCACTGGATTTCTGGCCGGACAAAGCGCGGCCAAAAGAGAAAAATGCGAAGTTCTTTTCTGATTTTCCCTGCCGGGCGTTCCGTCGTTTCTACATATCATTCAGCTTGCCGCAGATAGGCGAGAAGTTCTTTCCCCGCTCGTCTGACCCCAATGATATTTCTGGCTGACGGCCCCAGCCCCAGTTCGGCAAGAGGGCCAGTGACAAAAATATTTTTGTCCCAGAGAATACTTTGTTGCAAAACAGGATAGCCGCATGCAGCTGTGGGCAGGCTATGTTCCCTGACCAGAGTATCAATCATCTTCCCTCCTGGTCGCTGTTCCTTAAACCCTGTGGCCAGAACAAGCTGCGTGGACTCCAGAATTTTGCCTTCTTCTCCTGTAAGGACAATGCTTCCGTTTCGGAACGATGCCTGGGTAATACAGGTCCGAAGATGTTGAATCCGGCCCTGGGTGATTTTTTTGTCCAGATCGGTATATATTTCCTGGGGAACCGATCCCTTGTTACGGGCTTGCTGGATGATTCCCCTGCGTTTGAAATATGGAGTTTTATTATATCCTTTCAGACATTTGGGACCGACCCAACAGGGGTCAAAGTCCAGATTATGGAGTTGGATGGGATGACGGGAACAAAGGGTTACTTTGCCTGAAAAATCACGCCCAAGAGCCAGAGCAAGCTGGGCAGCCGTAATTCCCCCTCCAATGATTATGGTATGCTCGGCATCCGGCAGCGTCCTGCGGTCAAAGTGGGGATCAAAAATATGATACACAGTCTCGGTTTTGCGCCTTAGATTCACGGCCCAGTCCGGCCAGGAGGCCAGATCTGAATTGCCCAGGCAGAGTAGAAGATGCCTGGTCTCAAAATCTCCTGCTGTTGAACTGACCAGCACCCGGTCGTCTTTGGGGGTGATGGCCGTGGCCTGTCCCATAATTCTGATGGAATCAAGTTTGTTTTCCCTGATTACACGGTCGCAGTGGTCGTTAAACATGGGCAGGGCCGGACGGTTGTAGTTGGGGATAAAAACAGGGCTGACTGCTCCCTGCCATGTTTTGGCAAAATGGTAGAGGGAGAGGATGGGGATATCCAGATTGTGTACAGACGGAGAACGCAGGTACCGCATCCCGCAATTAGCCGTATTCTGCCGCCACCGTTGCAGCGGTAGTTCAAAAGGATCCAGGACTCGGATATGCTGGTGCTCCACACCTGCTTCCTGAACAAGAACATTGGCCATGTATGTCCCGTGTATGCCTCCGCCAATGATCAGCCAATGGAGCATGTTGTATCTCCTGGTTGCGAGAAGTGAGAATTTTGGGGTTATGTGTTGTTTTTAGGGCAGAACCTTTTTTATAGCAAGGCGTAGAAGAAGGGGGCACCTTTCTTTTTGATTTTGACATGATAAGAATATTGTTTTAAGTCCTAAGCATCTTTTGTCCATACAAATAAATATGTTGCTGGTTAGTCGACAAGCCTTCGGTATAATCGGGCTGGTTTGTATGAGAAAAGATAAAAAAGAGGTTGCAAGTTTGTTCTTAATTTTTGGGACAGGAACGGCATGTATTTTAACCTGGTTTGCAGAGAAAGAAGCCATAAGGATTTATCCTGCAACCAGTTGTATACTGTAACATTCTGTAAGGAGGATGTATGTTAAAAAAAATTTTTTATCTTGGTCTGTTTGTTTTTTTGCTCTCTTCTCCAGCCTTCGGGGGGGGGCAGGAAGCTGCTGATACGAATGCAAAGGAGTTGGCAGATACCACGAATAAAAAGGATAAGAAAAATCAGGAACCTAAAGCTTGTCGGCTTGATCCTGTTACGGTTGTAGGGACCCATACAGAAATTGAGGAATCAATATATCCTGGATCGATCAACGTGCTTAAAGTGGATGATATTTTGGGAGGCTCAACTATTATTGACGATTTATCCAGTATCCCCGGATTTGAAAATGGTGGAGGAGTAGGAAGAACTATTGGAGATCAGTTCACTATCCGGGGATTTGGCTATCAGTCAGAAGAGCGGGTAATCATTAAGCAGGACGGTATTCGTCGTTCGGCAACAATGTTCTCCAACCATATTTCCTCGTTCAGAACAGAACAGGATATTTTGAAAGAGGTGGAAGTTGTTAAGGGAGCTTCTTCAATTATTCATGGAGGAGGAGCCATCGGAGGCATTGTCGGTATGACAACAAAGGATGCTCGTGACTTTCTTTTACCAGGACAAGATATCGGAGCTCAGCTCAAGGGCCGTTATGAATCCAATAACCACAGAAGCGGTTCTGTGGCCTTTTACGGCGTTCCTTTTGATGGAAAATATGAATTTTTGATGTTTTTCAAAAAAGGGGAAAATGGGGACATCAAGATGGCAGAACATAATCAGGATGATACGAATTTTGACGAAAATTTTTATTCATTCTTTTCAAAATGTGGCCTGAATCTGACTGATAACCAAAAAATATCGCTTTCTTTTTTCAATCTGTATCAGAATGTGAAAACTGTCTGGCAATCCATTTATTTCAGTACCTATCCAAAAGATGGCCCGGTTAAAGGCGTGCTGAGTCAGAAAGACGCGGTTTTGAAGTATGAATTTGCTCCGGCGGATAACGAATATGTTGATTTGAGTGCCTCCCTTTTCTGGTCGGAAGGCTATTATGACCGTACTGCTGATTATAAATCAAGAGATATGCTTATAGATTACAAAAATGAGGATGTGAACTATGGTCTGAATGTAAAAAACAAGGCCCAGTTCTTTCTTGGTGGAGTAAAACAGAACCTGCTTGTTGGGGCTGATTTTGTTCGGAGGGAGGAAGATGCTATTTTCCTTCGTAATGGCTCTTTGAGCGATTTTGGTTCATTACCGAATAGATATGACGATTTTGGCCTCTATGTTCAGGATGAATTTTTTCTCTTTGGAGAAAAATTGATGTTTCTGCTGGGTGGACGCTATGACCATTTTAAGCGTTCTGTCAGTTCTCTGGATGAAAAATATAGCGAAAGCCGTTTTTCTCCTCGTTTCGGCTCAGCTTTCCAGCTGTTTTCGGGTTTTCATCTTCTGGCAAATTATTCTGAATCGTTTCGGGCTCCAACTCCGCATGAAACCTCTTCAAACGGCCCTCTCAATCCCCATTACTGGTATCTGCCCAATCCGGACCTGAAACCTGAAATCGCCAAGGAATATGAGCTTGGTTTTTCCTATGTCAAAGAGGGGCTGTTTAACTCTGCTCTGGATCTGTTCTTTAAGGCTGTTTATTTTAACGGAAAAATTAAAAATATGATTAGCTTCAAAGAAAAACCAGAACTGGGAATGTCTCCTGACGACTCCCCTTATGGTTCCTACGCAAACGTGGAAAAAGCCAAGCGGCATGGAACAGAAAGTCAACTCCGCCTTGTTTTCAAAGGGATTCATCTTGATAGCAGTTTTGAACATCTTAACCAGTACAATTCGATAACAGGAAAAAAAGTTCCAAACGGTTTTGCTGACAAGTTACGGATTGGTCTGGGGTATACCTTTGACAGTATCGGGCTGACCCTAAAAGGAGATGTGTCTCACTGGTTTCGTCCTGATCAAAATCCTGAATTCAATGTTTTCCGGGGAAAAACATATTATCGAGTCCGGGAAGATTTTACTATTTGTAACATCATGGCAAAATGGGCCCCCAAACAGACAGATTCCTGGCTGAAAAATACAGAATTCGCTGTAGGTGTGAATAATATCTTTAATGACAAATACATCAACGCTCGCAACTATGAAGATACCAATCGGAGTGGGAAAGGACGGAATATTTTTGTCAGTCTGAGTAAAAAATTCTAACTGTATTTCATTATGAACCCTAAAAAAACGCCTCAATTTGAGGCGTTTTTTTAGGGAGTATAAAACCGGTTTCTAATTTTATCCCCACACATTGAGTTCCGGTGGTGGAGTCTTGTGTATCCAGTCTTTTAGTTCGGCCGCGGTCACGGCCGTGGCCCCCAGTTGTCCCACGGCAAATCCAGCCGCGTAATTGGCCAGGATACAGCTTTTGAGCAGATCAAGTCCTGAGGCCAGGGCTGTGGCCAGGGTGGCAATAACTGTGTCACCCGCACCGGTCACGTCAAACACCTGCTGGGCAATGGTGGGAATATGATAGGCTTTTTCCTCGCCCTGCAAAAGCAGCATGCCTTTGGCTCCCAGGGTAACAAGCAGGTTTTCCAGCCCGTAACCGGCAATCAGTTTTTGTCCGGCCCGGCGTATATCCTGTTCATTTTTGGGGAGTATGCCGCTTGCGGCCATGGTTTCCTTTCGGTTGGGAGTCATAATGAACGCCTTTGGATACAGGGGAAAATTGGCCGGCTTGGGATCAATCAGAATCCGGCAGCTCCGTTTCTGAACAAGACTGTTCAGACAGGTTTGCAAGGCCGGAGTCAGCACGCCCTTACCGTAATCTGAAACAACAACAATATCATTTTTTCTGACTTCCGTTTTCAGGTGTTCACAAACAGCCTCTTCCACCTTGCCTGTAATCGAAGCCAGGCTCTCCTGATCCACCCGCACCACATGTTGGCCTCCGGCAATCACTCTTGTTTTCAGCGTTGTTTGTCGTTGATTGTCCGTAAGCAGACAGCTCTCAATTTCCTGTTTTTCCAAAATATCCCGCAACTGCTGTCCGTTGCTGTCCTGTCCGCACACACTCAGCAACCAGGGGGTACCGCCCAATGCCTTGATGTTCCTGGCCACATTTCCCGCGCCGCCCAACAGACAGGTTGTTTTATCAATACTGACAACCGGAACGGGCGCTTCAGGTGATATGCGTTCAACACTACCCCACTGGTATTGATCGAGCATGATGTCGCCGACAACAATAACCCGGCCGGACTGAAAAAGATCAATGGCCTCATACATAGCTTTGGTCACGAACAGCTCCTTTTGAATGGACAAAAAAATTATGGCCTGTTAGCTGGGAACATGGTCTGCCCCTGTAACAGACTTTCCAGTCGGGCCAGCTCTTCCGGGCTGGAATAATGCAGGCTGATACTGCCTTTTTTGGCTGTGCCTTTGACCTTGACCGGACAGGGCAAACAGGCCCGAAGTTTTTGGGTCAGTTCTGCCTGAAAAGAGGGCATTGGTTTGGGAGTGGACGCGGCCGTTTTTTTCAAACGGGCAACCAGCTTTTCAGTCTGGCGCACATTGTATCCGTTTTGAATGATCTGCGCGCAAATGCGTTCCTGTTCAGCCCCGTCTTCCAGAGCCAGCAATGCCCGGGCATGACCGGAACTTATTCGACCCTGCCGCAGTTCCTCCATCACCTGCGCAGAGAGTTGGAGCAGGCGCAGGCTGTTGGCCAGGGCAGAGCGGCTTTTGCCCACTTTTTGGGCCAGTTGTTCCTGACTGAAACCAAAGCGTTCCCGCAAGGTTTGCAGGGCCTGAGCTTCTTCCACCGGATTAAGGTCTTCCCGTTGCAGGTTTTCAATCAAAGCCAAAGCCAGAGCCTGTTCGTCATCAATTTTTCGCACCAGAGCTGGAATTTTTTTCAGGCCTGCCTGTCCAGCCGCCCGCCAACGCCGTTCTCCAGCCACTATTTCGTACATGTTGTTTTTTTCCTTATGCGGACGCACAAGAATCGGTTGCAACACACCGTCATTTTTAATGGACAGACAAAGTTCTTCCAGAGCCTGGGGAGAAAAATCCCGCCGTGGCTGGTCAGGATTCGGGTGTATGACCGTTAGATCAAGATGAACAACATCTGCTGCCTGTGGAGTTATCTGACTACCAGGCAAAAGCAAATCAAGCCCTTTACCAAGTCCGCGTTTTTCTCTCATTTTTTCCCCTTCATTTTACTTTCGCAAAATCTTTTGTTTGTCGGGTTGCCAGTTTTATCTGCAGACAGTACATTTCGTTTTGAAGTTTTTCAGACATCTCAACCTCGATTTTGGAGCCAATATATGCATCGAGCTGATATTCAAAAATTATTTGATACAGAAGGCAACCTCATTGGAGTCTTTTTACCTGCCCCGATATGGGAACAGGTCGCTGAAACAGTGGAAAAACAATGTCAAAAAAAAGATGCTCCCCGCCCGGAACCGCTTTCTGATTGGGACTTGTTGTGCAAATACTGGGATTTCAGCTATCCTGTTGAGACAAGTGTTCGCTGTGATTTGTGCGGCAACTCCACTCAGGACTGGAGAGAAGACGACCCCCGTAAGTTTTTGCTGCTCACTGCCAGTCTTGGCGGTCTGGTCAGCTGGCGTTGTCTGTCCTGTTCTGCTCGGGTTACAAAATATCATTTTAAGGAAAAAATCAGTTGTTCCTGTGAACCGTATATCGAAAAAAAATAAAGGCTACGCCTTTTCCAGCCAGTGCAGCATTTCCTGGGCAAACTCAAGATATGCCTGCGCACCGGTTGATTTTACGTCATATAAAAGAACTGGTTTGCCAAAGCTGGGAGCCTCGGACAGGCGAACATTCCGCGGGATTTTTGCAGCAAAGGTTTTATCTGGAAAATGGGTGCGCACCTCGCCTTCAACCTGATGCGCGAGCTTGTTGCGGGAATCAAACATGGTCAGCAAAATTCCCAAAATTTCCAGGCCGGGATTGAGACGTTGTTTGGCCAAAGAAACGGTGTTCATCAGCTGGGCCAAACCTTCCAGGGCGTAATATTCAGCCTGAAGCGGGATAATAATTTTGTGCGCGGCGCACAGGGCATTCACTGTAATCAGGCCCAGTGATGGCGGGCAGTCCAAAAGGATAAATTCGTATCCTTCCACATGCTGCAAACAACGGGACAGAAAAAATTCCCGCTCTTTTTTGTCGGCAAGTTCAATATCAACACCAACCAGATCGTTTGTGGCCGGTAAAACATCCAAAAAATCAAGGTCTGTCTGGCGGATAGCCCATTTTGTTTCTTCAGGAGCAAAAAAGACCGTGTACAGATTATCTTCCTGTCTGTTAATTTGCTCGATACCAACTCCACTGGAGGCATTGCCCTGATAGTCACAATCAACCAGCAGCACTTTTTTCTCCATCACCGCCAACGAGGCTGCCAGATTGATTGCTGTTGTTGTTTTTCCTACTCCGCCTTTCTGGTTGGCAATGGCGATATGCAAAGGTTTTTTCATTGTTGCGCTCTATTGCGTTTCTTGTGTTTCACGTGAAACATTTTATAAAAGAAGATTGGGCTTATCAGTTCTGGTGCTGACGCAACAGTTCCTCACAATCTTTTTGAGACAGGCCGCGGCGTGCTGCCTGCCCCGCCAGATTTTCAACAGCATCTGACTCCCGTAAATAAAGAGGCAAGAGAGGTTCTGCCAGAAAATCCTGATGCAGAGCTTCTTGCCACAGAATCTGACAAGAAGCAATATCTAATTGTGGTGGAAGGAGCGTGCCGGGAGCTGAATAGTGGCCAAAAAAATCCGCATTTCGGCGTAAGCCGGAACCCAGCAGAGCAAAAGGAACTTTTCTGGAACATAAAAGTGTATCAGCCTGTTCCAGTGTCAGGCATTGGGGGGCAGTCAACGAAGTACAGTCGCTGCGCCTGAAACCCTGCATGGCAACAATACCCCGACGGGCATACTGAAGCACCCAGATTTCAGGATGCTTTGTTTCGCGGGCAGCTCCCGCGGCCAGAATATGCAATAAATTCAGACCGGCGCAGGGGATACGCAGACCTGTGAGCCCCAAAATTGTGGACAGGCCGATACGGATTCCTGTGAAACTCCCCGGGCCAGTCACGCAGGCCACTGCGTCAAGTTCTTTGGCTTTCAGGCCCAGGCTTTGTAAGCCTTTTTCTATTTCCGGTACCAGTGCGGCTGTTACACCTGTATCCAGATGCACAGAACGGGAATAGGCAAGCCGGGAGCCACGGCCAAGCGCAAGCTGTATGGAACTGTCCACACAGTTACAAACCAGCAGGTTCGCGTTACCGGGCAAGACGCATGACATCGTTTATAACCGCCAAGGCGGTAAGAGCGACCAGAAAAGAAATACCCAACTGCAGACTGAAGCGCTGCCATTTTTCATCCAGAGTTTTTCCGGTTAGCCCTTCAATCAGCAAGAAAAAAATATGGCCGCCGTCCAGCACTGGAATCGGGAGCAGGTTGAGCAGGCCCAGGTTAATGCTGATCAACGCTGTCAGCAAAAGCAGGTTGCTCACTCCGGCCTGCGCCTGGTCACTGACCATCTGGGCAATCATAATCGGGCCGCCAACCGTATCCAGCGGCACAACCCGCTCAATGAGCTTGATCAGTCCCTGTACTGTAAGGGCCAGAATCTGCCAGGTTTGTATTGCTCCTTCTCTGGCCGCGCGAATCGGCCCCAAATCAACTGTAATATGGTCGCCGGCGGAAGTAATGCCAATAAGCGGCGTGGAAACAGTTTCACCAAAAATATTTTTCCGTTCCTGCAGGCGTGGAGTCAAGGTCAGTTCCAATAAAGTGTCACCCCGGCGTATTACCATATGCAGCGGTTGCCCGCCGTGACCTTGAATGGTTTGGGCCATCTGTTCCCAGTTCACCACCTCTTCTCCATTCAGGGCAGTGACAATATCACCTGCCTGCAATCCAGCGGCTTGCGCGGGACTATCTGCCTGTACAGCTCCAATATGCGGCAGGATTTCAACCTGCCCGTGGGCCCAGAAAAGTCCCCAATAGATAAACCAGGCCAGGATAAAATTGAAAATCGGGCCGGCTGCGATCACGCTTATACGCTGCCAGGGAGAACGCAGGGAAAAATTATGTTCGTCTGTAAAGGGAGGCTCAGGACGCTCATCCGGTTTTTCTCCGACCATCTGCACATATCCGCCAAGCGGAACCAGGGACAGTCTGTATTCGGTCAGTCCAAAACGCCTGGCCAGTACAGCCGGGCCAAAGCCAAGAGAAAATGTCTGCACGCCAATTCCCAGAAAACGAGCCACCAGGAAATGTCCCAGCTCATGAAAAAAAATCAGTACGCCAAGGACAACCACAACAGAAACAATATTTAACACCATTTTTTCCTTTTTTTCTTTATGTTCCGTATATATTAGGCTTGTTGTTGCGTTACTGTAAAACGCAAGATTTAGTATTTATCCTGTACAAAATATGCAAAGACAGGGGCAAGTGAGCCTCTGGAGTGAGAGAACAGAATAACTGTGCCTGTCACTTTCCCTTGTACCTGCAAAACCCCTTCATTATGTCAGCAACCGATTTTGGTTTGTAGGTGTTGAAACTTTCCTCATCCACGAACACAAAATCAAATTCAAACGCAGACTGGGCCTTGTTCACATCTGCACACCATTGGGCCAGGCGCTGCATTTTCAATCAGAATTTCCATTTGCTCAATTGCGATGCGGTTCAGCTTTTTCAGGCGTTCCGACTGTCCCATTCCTTCGTTAAGGCAATGTCCCTATGGGCAAAGGTATCTCCATAACGTCCGGCCCTGGATTGGATACCGATGGCTCCGGTCGTCTCAATCCATCGTTTCGGGGTAAGGACAAAGTTGTTCAGGCCGGCTTGATTT
>PDWJ01003232.1_pt1 | contig 16242 bp, 14 predicted proteins | sample 1430881 | NCBI WGS metagenome assembly PDWJ01 (sample SAMN01162460, study PRJNA174530) | Oral metagenome, whole genome shotgun sequencing project. | biome: Marine environment; feature: Marine mammal; material: Swab sample of the gingival sulcus; isolation source: swab sample of gingival sulcus... | reverse complement strand
AGATTCACCACATAGCCCTTGATCCCAGGACCATACTGCCAGGGGCGTTAGGCCCATGATCAGAATTAAAGCTCCCAAAGCTGCGCCGGATTTTAAGTCGCCATCAAGGCACGCCAATGGACACATATTCGATATATGTGTCCGTTGGTGTAACGCCGGGGGCAGCTTAAAAGACAAGCAGATGGGAGGTTTTATTCTGATCATGGGCCTTAATTCATTAAAAAGTTTTGACTTTATTCATCAACCTGTGTTAAATGCTTTTTGTATATATCGTGATAGATTGTGCTTAATTAGGTGATGTTCAATAATTCGACTGAAGTTCGCTCAGTTAGGCCCATGGCCAGAATTAAATATCCCACAGATCGCCGGATTTTAAGTCACCATCAAGGCACGCTAATGGACTTTAGGTTTGATAATTGATGAATCGGCTGCAATCCCATGAAAATGGCTCCAATTCCCCCAAATTTTATGTCAATAGTCCCGCTATTAACAGAAAATTTGTGAAAATGGGTTCTCATTTTCATGAGATTTCGCTTCGATCCCCTAATTATCAAACACGCTCTTAAGAGCTTGTTTGGTAATTGATGAATCGGCTGCAATCTCATGAAAATGGCCCCACTTCTCCCAAATTTTATACGAATAGTCCGACTATTAACAGAAAATTTGTAAAAATGGGTTCTCATTTTCATGAGATTTCGCTTCGATCCCCTAATTACCAAACAGGCTCTAAGTTCTATTTCCCGATACATAACCATTCCCATGGGTAATTTTTTACGAACAGCCATGGGCCGACCTGGTCTTTCACCAGGTTCACCCACAACGAATTATGAAATAATCTAAGTCAGTTGTATAGTTCTCTCATATATGATCTTAACCATACGGAGGAAACATCATTGAACGATTTTTTAAAAAATATGAGAAATTCCGGTAAAAAGAAAACTTCGCCCGTTAGAAAAAACATGGACAACGAATTCGTGACGCCTGGAGAACGGCGAATTCCAAATGGCAGGCGGCACTTGACCTTTAACCGGTCAAATTCCATTCCAGAGAAAGAAACATGGAAACAGGAAATCAGTGACATGATCCCGGTTATTGCCGAAAACACCGCGCAACTGGCCAGGGAAGTGGGCCGTATGGCAAGGGTAAATGAGATGATCATGGCATCCCAGATACGCCAGCAAAATGCCATGGCTGATTTTTTTGAATCCCTAAAAACACTGATGACACACAGGCAAAGCCCGGATGAGATGCAGACAGTAACAACCAGCTATGCCTTGGGCACCCATTACACCAAGGATGATATCATTTCCATTATTAATAAAATGCGGGATCAGGGCGCCACATTTTCTATGATTGCTGAATATTTAAGCGATAAAGGTATTCCGACCTTTTCCGGCAGGGGAGACTGGCATGCCCAGACCATCCACAGGCTTTGCAAACAGATTTAATCTTTAGTCCGTTCGCAGTGAAATTGTTAAGTCTCAGGATTAGTTTAATATTCACAACCGTATAATTTTTATATATGCTATTCCCCATCTCTAGATTTTTTTGCAAAATAAGGTTTGTCTTTACATTTAAGGAGGACAAAACCTTTTTCAAGCAGACAATAAATATTGGAGGGGATTATGGCAAAAACCACTTACTGGGCAGACTCCTACATAGAAAAACGTTGCAGTGCCCAGGACGCCCTGAAACAGATCCGGCCTGGTCAACGTGTATTCATAGGTTCATCCTGTGCTGAACCTCAGCATCTTGTCAAAGAGTTATCCGATATCTCCGCAAGATTCACAGACCTTGAAATCGTTCGTCTGCTCAGCATTGAAAGCGGACCGTTGACGCTTATCGCGAATACGTCCCGCTCCCAGCAGTTCAATATCAGATCCTTTTATCTGGGATCCTGCGATCCCAGCATTTTCAGCAACAATCGAAGGTTTATCACACCCGCAAGCCTGTCCCAGATTCCGTACCTGTTTAAATCCGGGCTCATGCCGTTGAATGCAGCCCTGATCCAGGCCACGCCGCCCGATGACTTTGGGTGGATGAGTCTTGGTATTTCTGTGGACATCAATCTTTCGGCCTGCGAAACCGCTGATATTGTCATATGTCAAATTAACCCGCAAATGCCCCGGGTCCTGGGCAGAAGCTTTATCCATGTCAATGATGTTGATTTTATTGTGGAACATGAGGATCCGCTTTTAACCATCCAGCCACTCACTGAAGATGGGGCGGGTAATATCATTGCCAAGCACATCTCACGTCTCATTGAAGACGGTTCGACCCTCCAGACAACGCTTAGCCTGAGCACTGAAGCAATCATGGAGGCGTTATCAGATAAAAATGATATTGGGATTCACTCACAATACCTGTCCGATGCAATGATGCACCTTTTCTCCATGGGGGTGATTACAAATAAAAAGAAAGGGTTTAATAACGGCAAGCTTGTGGCCGGTGCCGCTGTGGGCTCCTCCCTGCTCTATGAATTTCTTGACGATAACCCCTCTATTGAATTATACCCCTCAGATTATATCAATAATCCGGGAATAATCGGCCGCCATAATAAAATGGTCACCCTGAATTCAGCCATGGCCATTGATCTGACCGGACAGGTCGCTGCCGATGCCCTGCCGTTGAACAATTACACAGGCATCAATGGGCTGCTTGATTTCACCCGGGGGGCAGCCATGTCCAAAGGAGGAAAAGCCATCCTCATGATGCCCTCCACCATGGATGACGGGAAAAAAAGCCGCATCGTACCCTTTCTAACAGAATACGCCGTGGTGATTCCACGGGGAGATGTCCAGTTTGTGGTAACAGAATACGGACTGGTGAATCTTTTTGGCAAAACGCTTCAGGAACGTGTCATGGCTCTGGTATCCATTGCCCATCCGGATTTCAGGGATGAGCTGTTTGCCTCGGCCAAAGAGATGGGGCTGATTGACGGTGACCGCAAATTTAAACAGGGCATTAAAGGAGTCTACCCACTTAAATATGAGGAAACCATTGTTATAAAAGAGATTCCCATCACATTCAGACCGGCAAAGCCGGTGGATGAACGGTTTATCCAGGAGCATTATTACACCATGAATCGTGGGGATATCGTTTCCAGATTCTTTCATGAGAAAAAAAGCTTTTCCCATGATCAAATTGATAGCACCTATGAAATTGATTATATCAATGATCTGACCATTGTGGCTACGATAGGCGAACTGGGATTTGAAAAAATTATTGCCGTGGGCGAATATTTCAGAAACACTGTCATTAACATGGCTGAAGTGGCGTATTCCGTGTCAAAAGAATACCAGAGCATGGGCGTTGCAAACATCTTACAGAAAAAACTCAATCAAGCCGCGATTGACAACGGCATTAAAGGATTGATCGCCTACACCTCTCCGCAGAACCAAAGCATGGTCAAGCTTTTTCACAAACTGCCATATAAAATCAACTCTGAAAAGGATCATGACATGGTTATCCTAAGCTGCCTGTTCAATGAACCTAAAGATGACGACGACGGCGGCAAGGCGTTGGGCCAGGCAATATTATCAATGGGTTAGAGCCATATTTTTCACTTTTTCATTTTCTTACCAGCAACGCCACGGATTCAATATGATGGGTGTGGGGAAACATATCCACGGGTGTGACTTCCAGCACGGCGTAACGTGATGCCAGGATTTCAAGATCCCTGGCAAGAGTGGCAGGGTTGCAGGAGACATAAACAATTTTACCGGGAACATGGGCCAGCACATGGCCCACCACATCTTTGTGCATACCGACCCTGGGCGGATCAATGATGATCACATCCGGCTTTTCAGGCACCTGTCTGAAAACATCCTTGATGTCTCCTTCCAGAAAAATGCAGTTGTCAATGCGGTTCAACCTTACATTTTCCCTTGCGTCCACCACAGCAGCGTGGACAATTTCAATCCCGTAGATCTTTTTGGCCTGGCTGGACAGCCAGATGGGAATGGTGCCGGTGCCTGAATAGAGATCCAGAACCGTCTGGGATCCATCCAGGCACGCATATTCACTGACCTTTGTATACAGTTTTTCGCAGGCCCGGGTATTGGTCTGGAAAAAAGAGTTTGCCGAAATTTTAAACTGGTAATCCCCAAGCGTTTCAATCAGATGATCTTCCCCATGGATAAGGATCTCTTCTTTGCCCGTGGAAATCCCGGATCGGGCATCTGCAATATTATTGACGATACAGCGTATCTGACTGAATTCTTTTACAAGTTGTCTGCTTAAGGATTCAATGACATCCATTTTTTTTTCACTGGTCACAAGATTGACCATCCATTGATCCCGGGCCATGGAATGCCTTAGCATAACAAAACGCCAGAACCCCTGGTGTTTGCGCAAGTGATATGCAGCAAGCCCGGATTCGGCCACAACGCTGCGGATGGTTTCTAAAATATCATTTCCCAGGGCCGGCATGATATGACATCTGCGAATGTCAATCACCTTGTCAAAGGTACCAGGCACATGCAGTCCAATGCCAAACCCCTTTTTAACGGATTCATCAGCTAGTTCTCCGGGCATGAGCCAGCGCATGGAAGAACAGGAAAATTCCATTTTATTGCGGTATTCGTAGATATCATCCGAAGGCACAACATCTGTGACCTGGACATCTTTTAAACGCCCGATGTGGGCCAACGACTCCACCACATGGCGCTTTTTGTATTCAAGCTGGCGTTCGTAAGGCAGCTGCTGCCATTTGCAGCCCCCGCAAAACCCGTTATACTCGCATCTTGCCTCCCGGCGCAGGGGAGAAGGATGAACGATCTGAATCAACTTTGCTTCGGCCCAGGATCTCTTTTTTTTGACAATTTTTACAAAAACCCGGTCTCCGGGCACACAGCGGTCCACAAATACGGGAAACCCATCGGGTTTGGCAAGCCCTTTTCCCCCAAAGGCAAGGTCAATGATCTCAAGTTCGTAGGTTTTTCTTTTTTTAACGGGCATTTTATACTATATTTTGTGGTTCTATATGGTTAACTTGTTGAAAAAGTCGGTAAACATACAAAAATATGAGTACAAAAACAAGATGAAAATAATGCAGACAACGTTTACTGTTGATGGATTAACCCTGAAAGCCACCCTTCATCTTCCCCAATGCCCCATGCCGCCGCTGGTTGTGGGTTCTCATGGTCTTGAAGGCAGCCAAAACTCTGCCAAACAGATGCTTTTGTCTAAGGTTCTGCCCGCAAATGATATTGCGTTTTTCCGGTTTGACCACAGGGGATGCGGTGACAGCCAGGGCAGCTTTATTAAGGACACCAGTCTTGAAACGCGCACACGGGATTTTTGTGCGGCAGTGGACCATGTGCTTGACATGGGGGTGACATCAAACCGGATTGCCCTGTTTGGCTCAAGCATGGGCGGCGCCGCCTGTATCAACGCATGGCAGAATCTTGAACGTGCGGGATTCAGGATTCAGGGTGCGGTGTTGTGCGCATCTCCTGTGAACACCCGGACCATAAAAAGGGTCCCCCTGGCAGGAAACGACAAGCGCCCTGCCCTTTCTGTGAATTTTTTCAAAGAGAACCTTTTGTATGATCTTTCCGACCAGGCAAGGGCATTGCACCATGTCATGATTTTCCATGGCAGTGCCGATGGGGTGGTTCCGGTGGAAAATGCAGAGATTCTTTATGCAGCCATGCAGTCCCCCAAAGAGATGATTCTCTATGACAGCGGCGATCACCAGATGACAGACCCGGAGCATCAGAAAGATTTTGAGCAGAAGATGATTGCCTGGTATCACTCTATATTCCACCCTGGAGACGCTGAATTCTGAAAAAATGCAAAGACCAGAGCAAAATATGGTCTGTCAGCGGATGTATCTACGAAAATTTGTCGTATCATACAATCCGGCACCATGTGTCCGGTGCAGTAACGGCGGCATCAAAAAAATTATCCAGTGTTGACATTCAGCGGCAATTGAGGCATAAAAATGCAGCCACGGCGGACCCCAAGTTAAGAAGAACAGGGAAGGAAAATACCCAAAGGCGGTCCCGGATCAACACTTGTGGTCATCCGTGATGAAAGTGGTTTGGCATCCTGAATGTGCCAAAAAGTCTGTGCGCCCGTAGTGCAGTGGATAGCACGTCAGCCTCCGAAGCTGAAGATCGCTGGTTCGATTCCAGCCGGGCGTACCATCATTATTAAGCCCCATAGCCCCATGCAACTCGATAATCAAGTTTTCAGTCAATTTGTTCAAATTCAAGAAGGATTAAAAATTTTTCCAACACCGAAGTGGGGCAGATTAACAAAAACGGGATTATCCAGTGAAGCCATTCCATAAAACAGGTTTGCGCATCGGACTGATCTCCTACCGATCTAATCCCCATTGCGGGGGACAAGGTGTTTATATCCGGCATTTAAGCCATGCCTTGTCCGATCTTGGCCACCAGGTGGAAGTCATTGCCGGCCCCCCGGATCCTCTAGTCAATGCCGGTGTCAACCTGACCATGCTCCACACCCTGGATCTGTACAACCCGCAAAATCTGTTCAGAACACCATCTATTGAGGAGCTCAAAGACCCTGTCAATCTCATTGAATGGCTTGACGTCTGCGCCATGGGGTACCCTGAACCTATGACATTCGGCATGCGGGTGAAACGCTACATGAAGGGCCGGACAAATAGCTACGATATTATCCATGATAACCAAAGCCTTTCCTATGGTGTCTTGTCCCTTGCCCGGGATTTGCCCGTAACCGCCACCATCCACCATCCCATAACCGTTGACCGGCACCTGGCAGTCAAAGCGACCCGGTCTTTTTATAAAAAACTCCAAATCCTTCGCTGGTACTCTTTTATTGGCATGCAAAAGCGCGTTGCCCGGAGAATACCTGCCATTATTACGGTATCTGACAGCGCCAAAACAGATATTGCCAACGCATTTAACATCCCCGCACCAAGACTGAAAACCGTGCCCATCGGTATTGACCTGAATCATTTTTTCCCCCTGGATCATGTCAAAAAAAAGCCCGGAAGGCTCATTGTCACCAACAGTGCTGATATGCCTTTAAAAGGCTTGTACCATCTGCTTTACGCACTGAAAGGGGTATTAAAACATAAAGAGGTTTCCCTGACGGTTATCGGTGCGCCCAAAAAGAACGGCGGCATTGAGAAATTGGTTAACACCCTTGATCTTGGCCGCCATATCCACTTTACCGGCCGCATTGACCACCAGCAATTTGTCCGGGAATATGCCAAAGCCCAGATTGCGGTGGTGCCCTCAATGTACGAAGGATTTGGTTTGCCGCTTGGAGAGGCCATGGCCTGCCGGGTACCGGTGATTTGCACCACCGGCGGCGCATTGCCTGAAGTGGCCGGGGATGCGGCAAAACTTGTGCCCCCCGGAGATGCCAAAGCCCTTGAAAAGGCGATCATTGAATTACTTGATGATGAAAATCAGCGTGAAGCGCTGGCCAGCCGGGGATATAAACGGGTAACCACTCAATTTACCTGGGAAAAATGTGCCATACGAACGGTCCAAGTCTACCAGGAGGTGATCAATGATTACCATGGACTTTAAACGGCTTGGCATTGCCCCTGGTAACCGGGTTCTGGACATCGGGTGCGGGCAGGGACGACACACCATCAGGGCTTGTCAGGAACCCGGTGCGGTCTGCATTGGTGCGGATTTCGAATTTGATAACCTCATCGCCACCAAAGGTAAACTTGAATTTCACGAGGGTATAAATGACCTGTCCTGCCGGAACTGGGCGTTAGCCGTCATGGACATCACGGCGCTTCCGTTTCAAGATAATAGCTTTGATGCAGTGATCTGTTCGGAGGTTCTGGAACATATTCCCAATGACGAAAAAGCTGTTTTAGAGTTGATTCGTATTGTCAAGCCGGGTCAATTACTGGCCATCAGTGTCCCCCGGGCCTGGCCCGAATGGATCTGCTGGCAACTGTCAGATGAGTATCACAACGCCAACATGGGTCATGTCAGAATCTACACTAAAAAAGAGATTATTGGAAAAATCCGGGGCAACGGCCTGAAATACCTGGGGTGTCACTATGCCCACAGCCTGCACACCCCCTATTGGTGGCTCAAGTGTCTTGTGGGCCCCACCCGCACGGATTCGATGGCCGTAAATCTCTGCCACAAGCTTCTGGTATGGGATTTGATGAAAAAACCGGCATTGACCACTTTTGTTGACCGGCTACTGAACCCGGTGCTTGGCAAAAGCCTGGTTCTGTATTTCAAAAAAACCGCTTTGAAAAGCAGTTAACACAGATTTGCTATAATTTTTTTCACGAAAAATCATCAGAGATAATGATATCTCTGGAACAGAGCAAAACCCTTAAACACAGCAACTTTCATTCAGAAACCAAAGCAGGTTTACCCTTGACATAAAATTGGGGGGAGTTTATATCCTTCTATCAATTGCGTAAATTAACCCGGTGACAATGGAAAAAAAAGCGTTGCACACAGTGAAACAGACCATAAAAAAAAACCGGAAGCAGCTGCTGGACAGCTGGTTCCGTGCCACCATCAATACCTATCCTGAAAAATCTGCAATGGTTCTGGGCAAAAAATCCGATCGTTTCGACAACCCTGTGGGGGCTGTCACCCGGGAAAGCCTTGAAGATGTTTTAAACCTTATTACAGAAAATTTCAGCAGGGAAGGTCTTGAAAAAGCCCTGGACCCGGTCATCCGCGTTCGTGCAGTTCAGGCATTCGACCCTGCAAATGCCGTAAGTTTTGTGTTTGAGTTAAAGGAAATCGGTGAAAGTGTTATTGAACAGCCTGATATAATTAAATTTTACCGCCTTGTGGACGAAATAGCCCTGGCGGCGTTTAACCGGTACATGAAATGTAGAGAGGATATTTTCCTTTTAAAGGCCACGGAGAGTAAACGACGCATCCACCGGGCCTTTGAAAGGGCAGGTTTAGTAGCGGAGCTGTCAGAGGATGACCTCTTAGGCTCCAAAAAATCTTAACATGTATGGCACGATAATATACGGACCATACATCAAATAATGAGGTGGTTATAACATGAATCAAAGGTACTTGATCCCCCTGATTACTGTCTTTCTGCTCTTCCTGTTGGCCTATACAGGGGTTGAGGGACTCGGGCTTCAGGTGGTCTTTGGTGTACTGATTCCGTACCTGGCAGTTGCCGCATTCCTGTTTGGCTTTGTGATCAAGGTCAAAGGGTGGGCAGCCTCTGCCGTGCCGTTCAGGATCCCTACAACCTGCGGCCAGCAGAAATCCCTGCCATGGATCAAACAGAACGCCATTGACAACCCGAACACATCTGCCGGCGTTTTTATAAGAATGCTCCTGGAGATTTTTGCTTTCAGGTCATTGTTTAGAAATACAAAGGCGGCGTTTAACCGGCATGCGTCCAACAGGCTCTCCTATTCCTGGGAAATTTTTCTATGGGCAGGCGCACTTGCATTCCACTATGCATTCCTGGTCGTTCTTCTCAGGCACTTTAGATTTTTCACTGCGCCTGTTCCCGGATGCATTCAGTTCCTGGAAAATCTGGACGGCATTATACAAGTTGGTCTTCCCGGCCTGTTTATTTCCGGACCTGTGCTTCTGCTGGCAGCACTTTTTCTTTTAGGCCGCAGAATTTTTGACGCAAAAGTCAGCTATATCTCCCAGGCTGCTGATTATTTTCCCCTGTTCCTGATCATCGGTATTGCCGTCACCGGCATTGCCATGCGCTATTTCACAAAGGTGGATATCATCGGCATCAAGGAGATGACCATGGGACTGGTGACCTTCCACCCCCATATTCCCGAAGAGGTGGGCGGGCTGTTCTACGGCCATCTTTTCCTTGTGAGCATCCTGTTTGCCTATTTTCCCATGAGCAAATTGATGCACCTGGGCGGTATATTCCTAAGCCCCACCCGGAACATGGCCAACAATACCCGGGCCCAACGGCATGTTAACCCCTGGAACTATGATGTGCCTATCCATACCTACGAACAGTATGAGGACCACTTCAGAGACAAAATGATTGAAGCCGGCCTGCCGGTGGAGAAAAAGGAGTGATAGATGGCTGACGAACTTACACCGGATGAAGCATTAGACAAAATTGACTATCGTCCCCGGTCTAGCTCCGAGCCCAGAAACTGGCTGGACACTACCAAATCCGTTCAGATCCGGCCCGGTATGTACTGCTATGCAGCTAAACCGGAAAGTGTTGAAACCTTAGGCCTTCCCAATGCACGGGAATGGAATCCCATAGAGGATGACTGGAAACTGCCGGATAACTGGCAGGACATCCTGCACGAAGGAATCAAGGAACGGCTGGAGCGCTTCCGGACCTTTAAAGTATTCATGGACATCTGTGTGCGTTGCGGTGCCTGTGCAGACAAATGCCATTTCTTCCTGGGAACCGGCGATCCCAAAAATATGCCGGTGCTCCGGGCCGAGTTGCTGCGGTCTATCTACCGCAACGACTTTACCACGGCCGGCAAAATCATGAAACGCATCCCAGGGGGCAAGCGTTTGTTAGGTGCCAGAGAGCTGAGCCTGGATGCCCTTAAAGAGATGTGGTACTACTTTTTTCAGTGTACGGAATGCCGTCGATGTTCAGTATTCTGTCCCTACGGCATTGACACGGCTGAAATCACCATCATAGGCCGTGAGCTGCTCAACCTGTTGGGTCTGAACATTGACTGGATTGCCACGCCGGTTTCCAACTGTTACCAAACCGGCAACCATTTAGGTATCCAGCCCCACGCCTTTAAAGACATGCTGGAATTCTTTGTTGAAGACATTGAAGATATCACCGGGGTTGACTGTACACCCCAGTTCCAGAAAAAAGGGGCTGATATCCTTTTTATCACCCCTTCCGGTGACGTATTTGCCGATCCCGGCACCTATACCTGCCAGGGGTATATGATCCTGTTTAAATATCTCAAAGAGAAATACGGACTGGATGTCACCTGGTCAACCTATGCCTCCGAAGGCGGTAACTTCGGCTTTTTTACCTCCCATGAGACCATGAAACGGCTCAATGCCAAAATGTACGCCGAAGCAAAACGCCTGGGTGTCAAATGGATCCTGGGCGGGGAGTGCGGCCATATGTGGCGCGTGATCCACCAGTACATGGACACCATGAACGGCCCTGCCGATTTCCTGGAAGTGCCTGTGAACCCCATCACCGGCACCCGGTTTGAAAATGCCGCCTCCACCAAGATGGTCCACATCACCGAGTTCACGGCTGACTTGATCCGGCACGGCAAGCTCGAACTGGATAAGAGCCGCAACGCCAACCGCGTCATGACCTTCCATGATTCGTGCAACCCGTCCAGGGGCATGGGGCTTCTGGAAGAACCCCGGTATGTCATTAACGCCTGCGTGGATCAGTTCTATGAAATGCCGCCCAACACCATCCGGGAGCAGACCTTTTGCTGCGGTTCCGGCGCCGGGCTCAATGCCGGTGAAAACATGGAATTGAGGATGGCAGGGGCCCTGCCCCGGGCCAATGCGCTGAAATATGTCCATGAAAAATTCGGGGTCAACACCCTTGGCACCATCTGCGCCATTGACCGGGCCGCCCTTTCCACCCTCTGTGAATACTGGGTTCCGGAATGCGAGGTGGCAGGTGTTCACGAACTGGTGGGCAATGCATTGATTCTGCCGGGTGAAAAGGAGCGAACCGAGGACCTGAGAATGGAACCCCTGCCCGGGGTAGAGGAGGAATAAGATGAGTAAAAACATGATTATGGCAGGACTTGTGGTCTTTGTACTCGCTGTTCTTTCTCCGTTCTGGTTTAACCTGATCACAAGCACACAGGCAGCACCAAAGCCCCAACTGCTGGGCAAGGCTGCTGAAGCCAAAAAATGTGTTCTGGATAAATATGAAATGCGTGCAGAGCATATGTACCTGCTGGATGTGTGGCGGGATTCTGTTGTGCGCAATGGGTATCGCCAATATACCCGACCCGACGGCCAGACCTTTAACATGAGCCTGTCCACAGGTGAAAACTCCTGTCTGGGCTGCCATGAAGACAAAGCAAAATTTTGTGACAGCTGCCACGACTATGCCTCTGTGCGCCCCTATTGCTGGGAGTGTCACACCAACCCCAAGGAGATTGAATGATGATAAAGAGCAGAAGAAGCTTTCTTAAAGTAGCGGGTATTGCTGCCATTGGAATGGGTGCTGCTCCGGTAATGAACCTTGCCGCATCAGACTCCCACGGCAGCGCCCAACCGACAACAGCGCCCAACGACGAGGCCATGCATGCCAAACGCTGGGGTATGGTGATTGATACCACCAAGCTGACAAAAGAGGTGACCGAAGCGGTCAAGGCGGCCTGTCACAAGGCCCATAACGTACCCGATTTCAACATAACACCGGACCCGGAAAAGTATCCCGACATCCGTCCGTTCAGACAGGGACAGGAGATTAAATGGATCTGGGATACACACTTTCACTATGCCTTTCCAGATAAGGAAGATGAATTTCTGGCTGAAAAGTTCCACCATCTTCCTTTCCTTGTGACCTGCAACCACTGCAAACACCCGCCCTGTGTCCAGGTATGTCCCACCCAGGCGACGTTCAAGCGGGAAGACGGCATCGTGATCATGGACTACCACCGCTGCATCGGCTGCCGGTTCTGCATGGCAGCTTGTCCTTACGGCTCAAGGAATTTCAACTTCAGGGATCCGCGTCCCTTCATTGAAACGACAGCCCCGGGTTTTCCCACCCGTACCAAGGGTGTGGTTGAAAAATGTAACCTGTGCGCCGAACGTCTGGCCAAAGGAGAGCAGCCCCACTGTGTGGAAGCAAGTAAAGGGGCCATCGTTACAGGAGATCTTGAAGATCCTGATTCTGAAATCAGACATCTTCTGGCCGAACATTATACAATCAGACGTAAACAGTCCCTGGGTACCGAACCCAGTGTTTACTACATCGTTTAAGAGAGGCGACTATGCTTGAGATAGCTATTAAAGGAAGTAAAAAATATTGGTTGTGGCTTGGCCTTTTGCTCGCTGTCATGGGCGCAGGCGCCATTGCCTACATTGATCAGTTCCTGAACGGTCTTGTGATCACTGGCATGAGCCGGGATGTCTCCTGGGGATTTTACATCGCCAATTTTACCTTTCTTGTCGGCGTTGCCGCAGGCGGTGTTATGGTGGTCATTCCCTATTACCTGCATGATTACGAACGGTTTCACCGGATCACCATTTTAGGTGAATTTCTGGCGGTCGCCTGCCTGATCATGTGCCTGCTGTTCATTGTTGTGGACCTGGGCCAGCCCATTCGGATGCTGAACGTGCTGCTTTACCCCACCCCCCACTCCATGCTCTTTTATGACATGATTGTGCTCAACGGATACCTGTTCTTAAACATTGTTGTGGGCTGGAAGGTGCTTGAAGCGGAAAGAAATCAGGTGGAACCGGTGTGGTGGACCAAACCCCTTGTGTATGTATCCATCCCCTTTGCCATCGGCATCCATACCGTAACCGCATACCTGTACTGCGGTCTTCCCGGCCGCGGTTTCTGGCTGACCGCCATCCTGGCGCCCAGATTCCTGGCATCTGCCTTTGCGGCAGGCCCTGCGTTTCTGATTATTCTCTGTTACATCATCAGAAAATTCACCAAATTTGATCCGGGCTGGGAAGCCATGCAGACCTTGTCCAAAATCGTCTGCTACGCCATCATTGCCAACCTGTTCTTCTTTGCCTGTGAATGTTTCGTGGTTTATTACTCCGGCATTCCCAGCCATCTGTCCCATACCCAGTACCTGCTGTTCGGTCTGCACGGCCACAACATGATGGTCCCCTGGATGTGGAGCGCCCTGATCCTCATGAGTATCGGCGCGATTCTCCTGCTGATTCCCAGACTGAGAAATAATTACGCCCTGTTGCCTGTCACCTGTGCTATGATCTTTTTCGGTGCCTGGATTGACAAGGCCCTTGGCATGATTGCCGGTGGTTTTATCCCTTCTCCCCTGCACCATGTGACGGAATATGCCCCCACACTCCAGGAAGGGATCATCTCCCTGGGTGTATACGGTACAGGCCTTTTTGTACTGACCATTCTGTACAAACTTGCCACCACAGTTAAAGAAGAGGTTCGCGGATAGTTCAAAACCGTTTATCTGCAATGTTCAGCGAATTTTCAAGGGGGCTTTTTGACAAAAGCCCCCTTTATCGTTGGAAAGGAATTCCCCTTGGGCGCATCTGTTTTTCAACACCTCATTGTCACCCCGCAATCCGTTGTGGAAGAGATGAAAAACAGGATTCTTGCGGCCCTTTTCGCCGGAGAGACCAACCGGCTCAAAGCGCTGCTGAACCACGCCGTAAACAGGGCAAAACACCCTGAACTTGGCGAAACAGATGAAAAGTATCTGCGCCAGGCATTGGCCGCCCTTGTCAGGCACAAACATCTGATCGACGATCATTCTGATCTGAAAACACAGACCCGGCATCTTAAACGACTGCTGGCAGACAAAGTCCGCCATGCCAATCCAGGACATATCGGATATGACATATGGAAAAAGCGCCTGGATCTTGCCCCATGGCAGCACCCTTACATATTCAGCCAAGCCATTACCTTCCAGATGACGTCGGGCTGCTCCAATTTCTGCCGCCGCTGTAATGAGTGGGCGCTGCCAAACGTCCGGGACCATTTCAGCTTTGATGCGGTAAATACATTCATTGACACATTTCTGGCGTATGGGAACAAGGACTTAGCACTCTACGGCGGATCAGATCCCCTGGACTGGTGTGATCATCCCCATGACATCACCCATGTGCTCAACCGCCTTGGAAAAACCTGCCAATTCAGTCTGCTGACCAAAATACCAAGGGGAAAGGAAGAGCTTGCAACATCATTAATAAAGACCGGCATTCCGATCTCCGTGAGCCTGACCGGTCGCAACCGGGACAGAATTTTCAGTCTTGAAAAGCAGATGGGGCGCTCCTTTACCAAACAGCATGACACCAGCGATCTTTTGATCCCGGCCGGCCTGGATGAAGACTTTTCCACGGTCAAGCCCTCCATCACAGACAGCTATGGCACTGAAATCTCCCTGGACGGTTGTTTTTCCGTCATACCTGCATTTACCAGTGCATTATATCCCTTTGGCCACAAAAAGATCAGGATCACGGCCCAAAGCGCATTTATCCCCAAAAAAAAGATCGGCCGTCCTGCCCTTCTGGTGGATTATTTCAAACCCCTTGAAGTGGTCACCCCGCAGGGTCTGTCGACATTACCGGCGCTTCTGGACGTCCAGGTGGAAAATATTCTTTGTGATAACGGCCGGGATGAACTCACCCCGCCGGGCATGAGAAGTATCCGGGAATATTTTGATATTTTTTCGGACAAGGCACGGCTGAAAAGAAAATCCCTGACCCCTTCGGTGCTCAAACGGATAAAAGAGAAGTATCTGCACACAACCCGTTTCCACGACCGCGCTTTGGTCAAGCAGGCAGCCATGAAAAACGAAATCGTTGACCATGTCCGGTTTACAAAAAAAGAGATCGTTGCACAGGCCCGGATCAGCACCCTCTCTTTCTTCCTTGCCGCAATTTGTGCCTATATTCAAAGCCAGCCCATAACATGCCGGATTATCCGTCATCTGACCGAACAGGAGTATATACAGCTTCAAAAATTGTCCAGGAACCGTGCTTTGATGTCTCCCATTGCAGAACATCTTGAAAACCCGGACACAGACCCATGGCTTCTGTTCAGATATTATGCTCTGACCCTGCTCCACAAAGGGCCTGTAAAACAGGTAGACCAGTTTATCCGGGAGTGTCCTGGAGCATTTCATCCGGAAAAGGACCGGGTTATACCAGCGAGTTCAGACCAGCATGGTTTGAGAAATCTGGATGAATGCCACTTGCTTTTTAACCCCTGAATGCCATATAGAAGGTTTTTTGATTGATTCAGATCCTATTCCTGTAGCCCATTCTATAGAAAAGCATAAGAATAATCCCGAATATAATGATTGTATCTGGGCACTTGTAGAGGTTAATTTAGATAAATTGTCTTTAAGGTCAAAAAGAGTTAATATCACTATGCCAGAAAGGCTTTTGAACTCTTTGGATTATTTTGCCAAAAAACGTGGGGAAACTCGTTCAGGCGTTTTAGCTCAAGCCGCCACCCAATATATGGCATCCCATCAATAAAAATGGCTAACGAATAAGGATAAATCGTTGAGGTGCGACCGGCATGGTCATGAACTAGCTGGTGTAAGTCCAGCCATAGCCCTTGAAAGGAGGGAATATGCAGGCAAAGGCAAGGGTGCCCGAAGAA
>PDWJ01003124.1_pt1 | contig 16245 bp, 9 predicted proteins | sample 1430881 | NCBI WGS metagenome assembly PDWJ01 (sample SAMN01162460, study PRJNA174530) | Oral metagenome, whole genome shotgun sequencing project. | biome: Marine environment; feature: Marine mammal; material: Swab sample of the gingival sulcus; isolation source: swab sample of gingival sulcus... | reverse complement strand
TTTAGCCAAGTTTCGAGGTTGATCTACATTACAACCCCTTAGAACCGCAATATAATAAGACAATAACTGCAAGGGCACAACGGTCAAAAGATGACTTAAAGATTCGTCGATTTCGGGAATTTCTATGTAATGGTCAGCTGTTTTTTTAAGAAGCTCATCACCTTCGGTTATTACGGCTATTACAATTCCTTTTCTGGCTTTTATTTCTTGAATATTTGATATTATTTTATCATAAGTTTTGTCTTTGGTTGCAATAAAAACAACGGGCATATTTTCGTCAATAAGCGCTATTGGTCCGTGTTTCATTTCGGCGGCGGGGTATCCTTCGGCATGTATATAAGAAATTTCTTTTAATTTTAAAGCACCTTCTAAAGCAACAGGAAATTGATAACCTCGTCCTAAATACAAAAAATTAGAAGAGTTTTTGTATAGTTCTCCTATTTTTTTAATTTTATCTTGCTGTTTAAGTAATTGTGTAATTTTATCAGGAATGCTGTATAGTTCTTTAACTAATTTAATAAATCTTTTTTCGGGGATAATTCCTTTTATTTTACCTAATACATAAGACATCATGGTAAGCACCGTAACTTGTGCCGTAAAAGCCTTTGTAGAGGCAACACCTATTTCGGGACCTGCATGAGTATAAACACCCGCATCAGTTTCTCTGGGAATAGTAGCTCCAACAACATTACAAATACCCAAAACAGTAGCTCCTTTTTGTTTAGCTAAATGAATAGCAGCAAGAGTATCAGCAGTTTCACCACTTTGACTTATAGCAATAACATAATCATTTTTATCCATAACAGGTTCTCTGTACCTAAATTCAGAAGCGTACTCAACCTCTACCGGTATTCTTGCAAATTCTTCTATAAGATATTCACCTACAAGTCCGGCATGCCAAGAAGTACCACAAGCTATAATAATAATTCTTTTAGCATTAGCCATATCGTTTATGACATTGGTTAAACCTCCTAATTTTATATCTTTATAATCAGAAAATATTCTACCTCTAAAAGTATCTTTTATAGATTGAGGTTGTTCAAAAATTTCTTTAAGCATAAAGTGCTCAAAACCATTTTTTTCAATAGCATCAATTCCAATATCCAGTTTTTCAATTTCGGGTTCTAATTTTAAGTTATCAACAGTTTTTAGAGTTAATTGTTTTTTAGAAATTATAGCAAGATTGTCATTATTCAAATAAATAACACTTTTTGTATATCCAACAATTGGAGTAGCATCAGAAGCAATATAATATTCGTTATCTCCAATACCTATAACAAGGGGGCTTCCTTTACGAGCGGCAATAAGTTTATCGGGTTCATTTTTGCACATAACAACAATACCATAAGCACCAATCACTCTTGTTAATGCAATTCTGACAGCTAATTCTGCTTCTATATTATATTTTTTATAAAAATATTCTATTAAATTTACAAAAACTTCTGTATCTGTTTCTGACTCAAAATGATAACCTTTATCTAATAATTTTAATTTTAGAGTATTATAATTTTCGATAATACCGTTATGAATAAGGGTAAAATGTCCGTTATTGGAAGTGTGTGGATGAGCGTTACTGTCATTAGGTTCTCCGTGTGTAGCCCAGCGTGTATGTCCAATTCCTATTTTGGCATTTAATTCTTTAGATTTAAGGTCTTTTTCCAATTCTACTACTTTCCCTTTTTTTTTGTAAGTAGATATTTTTTGGTTCTCAAACAAGGCTATACCTGCCGAATCGTAACCTCTGTATTCTAATCTTTTTAAACCATTTAATAATATAGGATAGGCTTTTTGTTCTCCTATATATCCAACTATTCCACACATTTTTATTTCTTTTAATATTTTGTATAAGTTATAACTAATTTAGGAGGAGTTTTATTTTGTCCTGTATTAAGCACAGACCTTTTAAAATCCTTTCCTGCGTTTATTATACTCAAATAGACACTAAGTTCATTTTTATCAAAATCACCATCTATCCAATCTTGAATAATTCTGGTAACATTAAAACTATATTCATTGCTGTCAAGTTCTGCTCCTTTGTAATTTTGTCCGTAAAAAAAGTCTTTAAAAAATACAATTTCTTCATCTTTATTGTAAGCGATAAGCCACATTTCGTTCAAAGGAGACATATTTCCGTATAATTCTTTTGGAGCAACATTAAATTTCAGCTCTGCTTTATTAACAATTATATTTTCAAAATTTGATAATCCGGGCATTTCAAGTTTTATTCTTGTTCCTGCCATAGATTGCAAATAAGAAACATTATTCAATGCCTGCAACTCTTTTGCTCTGATTGTTTCAACTTTTACCGCATTTTCATGTTGCGTCATATAACTTCCTGCCGACACAACAACTTCCTGAGAATGTATCACTTGAACATCAAGCGTAATACTAAGCGAAACAGGCTCTTTTGCAATATTAACATGTTTTACGAGAGAAGCATATCCCAACATTGAAAATTGAACATGAAAATGCCCCTGCGGTAAATCCTTAAATTCATAAAAACCATTTTTGTCAGAGAGGCAAGTTTTTTGCAATTCAGGAATATGAACATAAGCACCTGCAATTGCTTCGGAATTTTCAGTATTTTTTATATAACCGGATAAAGCCGATTGTGCATTTGCATAAAATGTAATGCAAAATAATATTATGCTTAGAATATATTTTTTCATATGTTTATTTTTATAATATTGAAATTTAACAAGTTGTAGTTTTAGTATTTTAAATTCTATCTATTGAGTATTAGCTTTTGGTCTTTCGTTTTTTGTTCTTAACCTTTGGGTTTTGGCAAAGAAATAGTCGATACTAAAAAACGAACTCAAAACGAATAACTCAAAACTCATAACTAATTTTTAATTACTTGCGTGAGGGCTGTGCCATTCATCATTTCCCATTTGCAAATCTCTTCTTCAAAAGAAATTTGCTGTTGCACTCTTTGCAAAAATTTTTGCATACCTTTCGAGAAAAAAGGCTTTTGGCTCTTAGCCCTTAGCTTTTAATAAAAATAAGATAATAAGTTGTATTTTTTTAGATTGTTTCTTCTACTAAGATTCTGTCATTACATTATTTTGCAAGTTAATTACATCAAAACAAGTTGCAAAGCCTCACCGAAGCCTTACCATACTTTTTTATTCTTGTTTTATTGCAATTGAGTTGCTTATTACGAAGGTCTAATACGCAATGAGTAAACAATACAAACATCTTGGTTTTGAAATTACGTCAAAACTAAAATTGCTCGCAGAATGACATTTTATCCTATTTTCGGACAATCTAATGTTACAAGCAAGGCGGGGCTCTTAATAAAAAAAAGCAAATTCGATATACAAAAACAATTACCTTTGGCGGAGGCGTGTCAATATTTATACCGATAAAATCTAAAAAACTTAGGGCATATTGCTGTATATCGTCAGACTGACCAAAAGAATAGTCATCTAATTCACAATTGGTGTGAAAGATATTTATTTCTGTAGTTTCACCGCGCACATGATAATGCGAATGTTCAATAAAACTATAATGTGCAGCTTGTAAAACAGAAGGCACAATAAAAGACAACAATAAAAATATTGAAGCCCCGTCCGTAAACCTTATTCTGTTTTTTATTAATTTCACGGCGGCAAAGATATATTTTTTATAAAAACGGTACAGAAAAATTTTATATGCTTTTTTGCAAAATAAGCCCTTATATATTCAATAGATTATTACTTTTGCTCGAAAAGTTTTATACGAAATATTTATAAAACGTTTGATTATTAGATAATAAAAAGTTTATAATGAGGAAAATCTTATTGCTTATATCGATTTTTTTGCACGTTTTTATACTTGGACAAGCACAAGTTCCGGTAAAGATTTCAGAAGAAATAATTAATTTAAGCGGCAAGAAGTTTTATCTTCACAAAGTAGAAGCCGGCCAAACGCTGTATTCGATAAGCAAAGCCTATAAAACAACACAAGAAATAATTAAGGCTCAGAACAAATTACTCTCCGATAACTTAAAATCGGGGCAATTATTGAAAATTCCTTTTACCGAAAGGCAAGAAACGAATACATCGCCGGATTTCTTCTACCATAAAGTGAAGCAAGGTGAAACACTCTTTTCGCTCTCGCAGAAGTACTATATTTCGCTTGAAGAAATAATTGAAGCCAATCCGATTGTAAAATACGGCTTGAAAACCGACCAAATATTAAAAATACCCAATAGTTTCAAAAAGGATAGAGAAGAATATTTTTTATATACCGTAGAAAAAGGAAATACCTTATTTTCAATATCCCAAAAATTTAATGTTTCGCAGGAGGAACTTATTAAGCTGAATAAAGGCATTGAAAACGGGATACAAGCCGGCGAGAGCATTAAAATTCCGCGTCTTGAAGAAAAAATGCCCGAAAATGATACAATCCCGCATTTAATACCGGATTCAACACATCAAGACAGCAGCATACAAAAAGGGCTAAATGACCCGCTGTATTTTACGGATGAAACTATTACGCCCTGCCACCAATTTCAGTATAATGAAAATATGACTTTTAATATTGCTTTGTTATTGCCTCTTTTTATTGAAGAAAATCTCAAATTCGTAAATAAATATCAAAATGAAAAAGACCCCTTATTTTATAAAAATACCAAGCAATTTACGGATTTTTACGAGGGCGTACTGTTGGCAATGCAGCAGGCAAAAAGCCAAGGCATATCTATAAATTTGAAGGTCTATGACACGGAAAACGACAGTTTGAAGGTTGAAAATATAATGAGTTCCTTAGATTATCCGAACATCGACCTTATTATAGGTCCCGTTTATACCGACAATGTTAAAATTGCCGCAAAATATGCAAACAGACATCGTGTTAATTTAGTTTCTCCGCTATCAGGGAAGCTCTCTCAATTAGAAAATAATCCTTTTGTTTTTCAGGCAGTTCCGTCAACACAATCACAAATCGACAAATTATCAAAAATACTAAAAGCAAATACCGACAGCACAAACATTATTTTGGTGTATAACGGCAGTGAAAATGAAAAGCAATTAATTGAACGTTTTGAAAAAGCCTACCGGGATTCTTATTACTCCTCATATCATGGCACCGACACATCTTTCTATAAAATCATTCGCTATGATGCAGATATAAAAAAAATGGATGAAGAGCAGCAAAAAATCAATAAAGCGTTAAAACCGGGTTTTCAAAATATTGTTTACATTCCCTCAAACAATGAAGTGTTTGTTACTCAAGTTATTGATAAGCTCTATGCAGCCGATAAATCAACAGATATTAAAATTGTAGGCTCCGAGATGTGGTTCCGATTTCAAAATTTTAACATATCCACTTTTCAACGATTATCCTTTAATTTTACGTCCTCTGTGTACACAGACTACAAAGCCCCAAAAGTTAAGGATTTTGTCAACTTATTCAGGCTTAGCTATAAAACAGAACCGAGCAAATATGCCCTTGAAGGCTATGATATTGCCCGGTATTTTACAAATACGCTGCAACAATACGGACGTATTTTTCAATTTTGCCTGACAAATCAAGAGGATGCTCCCGCTTACAAAGGTTTGATTTATAATTTTAATTTTGAACGATTAAACGCAACCGGCGGATTTGAAAACAAGGAATCTTTTTTGTTAAAATTAAACAATACCTTTCAAACAGAACAAACAAATTTTAAAGAATAAATATTTTTATAGAAGTATGTAGAAAAATTTTCTTATTTTTGGTACTTCATTTATATAAAATTATTCAGAATTTTGGCTCATAAATTCAATATAAGTTTTTTAACCCGACTTATTTTAAGTTTCGGCATTCTTGTTATCGTATTTTTTATAGGCTATATCAACATATATAAAATACTTAAAGAAAATGAGAAAATTTCCGACAAGATTCATCAAAATATTGAACCGTCAATGCAATTTCTAAAACGACTTTCTTTTCAAGCATTAGAAAGCAATCAATTTATAATTAATGATTTAACCGGGCATGATGCGTCTGATATATCCAATAAGCTGAAATTGTCTAAAATTATTGAAAAAGAATATCCGCAATTAAAATATGAGCTAAACCGCTTGTCAAAAAAATGGGGTGCGAGTAAACAGCAAAAGCTTAAACATATTTTATCTTTAACCGACAATTATTACTCTGAAATATCAACAATTCTAAAAGGAACCAATAATATGTCCGAAGGTACATTCTCTGATATTTCAGGCTATTCAGCCCAAATGCAAGAATATAATAAACTCCTTAAAAGCTCTGATAATATAAAAATAGAGATTGATAAATTATATGAAGAACAAAACAATTTATTGCTTTCTTATAATTTAAAAAATGAAACATTGTTTAAAAATTTTGGAAACAGCATTTTTCTATCAGTAACTGCCTCATTAATAATTATTATTGTGATTGCACTTCTGATTGCCTCAACCATTATTTTCCCCCTAAAAAAGATTAACAATATCATTCTAAAAATATCAGAAGGAGAGTTGCCACGCGAAAAAACAAAAATATCAAACAATGAAATAGGACAAATGTATAATTCTCTAAATAACTTAATCAGAGGTTTAAAAGAGAAAGTACAATTTGCAAAGGAAATCGAGAAAGGGAATTTCACCGGTCATTTTAACATCGGCAGCAACAAAGACCTACTGGGAAGTTCGCTATTAGCCATGCGCAACAGTTTGGCGGAAGCCTCAAAACATGAAGAAGTGAGGAGGAAAGAAAACGAAGAAAGGAGCCGTGCGGCACAAAGACTATCCGAGTTCAACGACTTAATACGCGAACACAATAAAACCATTGAGGATTTTTCGCTTATGAGTATCATGCAACTCACTGAATATACAAACTCGCAAGTAGGCGGAATTTATCTGCTGAATGAAGAAAAGCCGGAAGACTTGCACCTTGAATTAAACGCATTTTATGCCTATGACAGACAAAAATTCTCAGAACAAAAAATATATCCGGGCGAAAATTTAGTAGGGCAATGTTTTCTTGAAAAAGATACGATTTTCATTACGGATATTCCCGCAAATTACATAAAAATATCTTCGGGTTTAGGCAAAGAAAACCCAAAAAGCATTCTGTTGGTTCCCTTAATTCTAAATGAAAAAGTTTACGGAGTACTTGAATTGGCATCCGTTGATATTTTCTCAAAAAACCGGATAGAATTTATCGAACGAATTAGCGGATTAATGGCTTCAACCATTGCAACTATACTTATTAATATGCAACGCTCGATTCTGCTGGAAGCAAATAAAGAAGAAGCCGACAAATCCAAAACAGAAAAACAAGCGCTCCAAAATACCATTAATGAGCTGACAATTAGAAACGAAAAACTAAACGAAGAAATACGCTTCCTTTCGGAAAAAAACAAAGAACAAAAACAGGATAATCCGACAAGTCCGGAAAAAACTGTTGAGTAAACATCTAATTCATAAATCATTAAGGGGTAGGATTTTAAAACTTTTAATAAAGTCAATCTCCCTACACCCTCTTGGAGAAGAGGGATTTTGCTATTGCGCTTTTTGTTTAATCGGCTTTTGGCTCTTGGTCTTTGGCTTTTAGAAATAAAAAATAAGGTAATAAGGTTGATTTTTTTGATTATCTTTTTCTACTAAGGTTTAAACCGACAATAAGGTTTTTAACAATTTGTAGTTCTCAATTTTCTTCCAACTTCCAACTCCCAACTCCCGGCTTCCAACTTAATTAACGTGAGGGTTAGATACCACCCCAAAAAAGTTAGATACTTGGCTTTACTTTTGCAAAAATCTCAAAATGCGGGCTAAATTTTCGTTTTATAGAAGGTTCCGGAACCGATTATTGCCGGCAAAGCCAAATTAATAAGCCATAGAAATACCGTTGCCGAAAGAATGCCCGGAATGTTTGCCGTGAAAAGCCCCAAAAAAAGTATGGAACTCATGCCGCGCACACCGACTTCAAAAACAGATAATACCGGAATTAAGGAACTGAATAAATAACTTAAACTTATTCCGATTAAAGCCTCATACCACAAAATTCTAACATCAAACAAATACAGTAGAATGATAAATTGCGTACAAAAAACAACATACCTTAATAAACTGTATAAAAGCACAATAAATAACTCCCTAACGGAATATTCCGAAAGAATTTCAAGATGTTTTACGCCGGCGGATTTTGGTCTCCACTTTTTCAAAATCGAATATACATATTTAATATTAAAAAGCAGCATAAAACCGACAAGAAGCAATGCGACAGATGCAATTTTTAAATAAAATATGAGTTCTGCGTCCGGCTTTTCCGTTTTATCCGCAAAAAAGAATAAGAAAAAGATTCCGCCTATCACCCCGGCAGACAAAGTAACCAACATTTGCGATAAACTGCCGGCAGCAGTTGCAAAAAGTGCTTTTCCCCTGTGTTCTTTCTTTAAAACAAACACTCTGCCGGGAACTTCTCCCACCCTTGCCGGAGAAATTAAGGCAAATGCAATTCCCGTCAATACAGCTTTAATTGCCGTAGGCAAAGATACATCTTCGATTTTTTTTATTAAAAATTTCCACTTCACACTCTCAACAATCCAATTTACGGGCATCAAAAACAATACGAAAAAAAACAGCAAACATGTCTTAAAGTCGCAATTGGGGAATTTAAAGTTTAAAAGATCAAAATCTTTAACTTTAAAGTATATAAATACAAATGTTAAAATTGTAAGAACAATTTTAAGCATGAATAAAAAAATATGGTTTCTTTTTTTTTTCACCCTAAAAAAACAAGCTGTTTCCTGCACCCGGTAATTATAAATTATCGTCCTTAAAAATAATTTCTTTAACGTATAATTGCAAACTTTTCTTGCCCCGAAACTCATTTAGACTTATGGAATAACAAATATCAAATTCGATTCTGGGTATTGCCGATATTTTAGCATAATATTCGGGAGCAACCGAAAAAGCAATGCCTTGCATAATTGTTCCGTCCTCATCACAAAGTTCCAATTTGAGATGTTCCATATTAGCACCCACCATTTTTGAGTTTCCGGTATCTTTTACATTTTTTGTCATAAAAACCGGAGACATATTACCCGGTCCGAAAGGAGCCATTTGGCGCATTATGCTGTAAAATTTTCGGTCTATGTCGGCAAAATTTAATTCGTCATCAATTTTTATTACGGGGATTAATTGTTCTTCGCGAATGGTTTCGGAAACATATTTCTCAAAACAAGCCGAAAAAGCCGGCACATTTTCAACTTTTAAGGATAAGCCCGCCGCAAATTTGTGTCCTCCGAAACTTTCCAACAAATGGCTGCATGCCTCAATGGCATCATACACGCTATAATCAGAAACAGAACGGGCAGAACCCGTTGCCAATCCGTCAGATTCGCCCAATACAATGGTCGGTCTGTAATAAGTTTCGGTCAGGCGAGAAGCCACGATACCCACAACCCCCTTATGCCAACTCTTATCATAAACAAGCGTTGTTTTTCTGTTTCTTAAATCAATATCATTCCCGATAATACGCAAAGCATCATGCGTAATTGTTCTGTCCAACTCTTTACGTTCCGTATTAAAAGAATCGATATTTTTTGCATATTTATAGGCAAATTTCGAATTATCCGAAACCAAAAGCTCAACTGCCGACATGCCGGACTCTATTCTTCCGGCTGCATTTATGCGAGGACCTATCTTAAATACACAATCCGAAATACTTAACTTCCCCCCTTTTATTCCGGCAATATTTTTTATTGTTTTTAATCCGGTAATCGGATTTTCGCTTAATTTTTGCAAGCCGTAATAAGCCAAAATTCGGTTCTCATTAACCACCGGAACAATATCCGAGGCTATGCTGACTGCCAATAAATCAATATATTCCAACAATTCCTCTTGCGGAATATTGTTTTGTTGCGAAAATGCTTGCAGAAGTTTAAAGCCTACTCCGCAACCGGACAAGTCCTTATCGGGATAGGAACAATCTGCCCTTTTGGGGTCTAAAACAGCAAGGGCATCGGGCACTTTTTCGCCCGGCGTATGATGATCGCAAATAATAAAGTCGATATTTTTTCCATTGGCATACTCGATTTTTTCAACGGCTTTTATGCCGCAATCCAGCGCAATAACCAAAGAATGATTTTTTTCTTCCGCATAATCAATTCCTTTAAAAGAAATTCCGTAACCTTCGCTGTATCTGTCCGGCACATAGTAATCGATATGCTTAATATATTTTTTCAAAAAAGAATAGACCAAAGCCACCGAAGTGGTTCCGTCCACATCATAATCGCCGTATATTAAAACACGTTCATTTTGCAAAAGTGCTTTATCCAAACGAGCAACAGCCTTGTCCATATCTTTCATTAAAAAGGGATTGTGCAGTTTATCCAATGACGGACGGAAAAATTGTTTGGCTTCATCATAATTTTTAATGCCTCTTTGAGAAAGCAGATTTGCCAATACACGATGAATCCCCAACTCATCTTGCAAACGATTTATTACAGTTTCATCCCCCTTTGCTTTCAGTATTACTTTTTTTTTCATTAAAACTTATTATTAAATCGTTTTTAGTCTTTTTATGCTCATTTAAAGTGATATATGCTTTGCAGGAAGCAAAAATCAGGGCGTAAAGATAAAAATATACGGTCAGTTAAATTATATTTATTAAAATTTATTAAAAATAATATGCTAAAAAAAGTCGTTTTAATAGCTCTTATAAACAATATTTTTTAAAAATTCCGGTTAAAAGTATAACTTTACCGCTTAAAATAAAAACATTGAAGAACAAGAAACTTATCATCATTTTAACATTCTTTTCGCTTGCGGTTTTTTCTTGCTCAACGGAAAAGAATACGGCAATAAGACGATTGTATCACAACACAACCGCCTATTTTAATATTTATTTCAATGGATACGAAAGTTTTAAAAACGGGCTGAAAACCATTGAAGAAACACCGGAAGACTACACGCAGCTACTGCCTGTGTATAAAGCCGAACGCAAGGATATTCAAAGCAATGTTTCCGGCGACATGGATAATGCCATAAAAAAAGCGGTAAAAATGATTAAAATGCACTCCATTACCGCAAAACCAAAACGCAAAGAACCCAAAAAAGGAAAACGCGGCTACAAACTGACCGATAAGGAAAAAGAATTTTATGCAAAAACCGAATACAACAAATATGTGGACGATGCCTATCTGCTCATAGGAAAAGCACATTATTATAAAGGTGATTATATCGGAGGATTAAAATCATTACACCTTATTATTAATAAATTCCGAAACGATGAAATAAAATTTGATGCTTTGTATTGGATTGCAAGAATAAAAAGTGCCGAAAAAAACTATGCCGAAGCAAGCAATTACCTCAAATTGATTACGGAAGACCCGAAACATCCGGAAAGGCTGGACAAAGATATTGATTATTGCCATGCCGATATATTTATAAAACAAAAACAATATGCAAAAGCCGTAGATAAACTTGCACACATCATTTCCAAAACAAGAAAGAAAAAAGAAAAAGCGCGTTTGTATTACCTCACGGCGCAATTGTATCAAAAAATTGAAAAAGGCGATAAATCCATTGAGCTTTTTACCAAACTGATAAAAATGAATGCGCCTTACGAGATGATTTTTAATGCAAAAATAAACATGGCAAAATCTTTTTTAAGCAGTTCAACCGACTCAAAAGAAATACGAAAAATTCTCGGTAAAATGCTTAGAGACAACAAAAACATTGATTTTCAAGACCAAATTTACTACGTCTTGGGCGGCATTGAACAAAAAGAAAATAATGAACCGCTTGCCATAGAAAACTATAAGTTGTCCGTAAACAAAAGTGTTTCCAACGACAACCAAAAAGCACTTTCATACCTTAAATTAGCGGAAATATATTTCAAAAACAGAAAATATATGGCAGCCGGAAATTATTTTGACAGTACCATGAGCGTATTAAGAAGTGATTACCCGGACTATGAAAGCATCTCCAAAAAAGCATCCAATATTTCCGCACTCACGGATAATCTGAAAATCATTATTTATGAAGACAGCGTGCAAAGAGTGGCGGCAATGGATTCAACCGAGCGTAATGCCTATATAGCGGCTCTTATTGCCAAAGTAAAAGCCGATGAAATAGCGGAAAGAAATGCCGGACAAAGCTCTTTCCGAAATAATGAATTTATTCAAGGAGATTAGAGGCAAAATGCCGTTGCGGGGAAATGGTATTTCTACAATCCGCAAGCTATAAGCATCGGTAAATCAGAGTTTTTAAAAGTATGGGGAAGACGAAAATTGGAAGACCACTGGCGAAGAAAAAACAAAAAAACCGTGTTCTCGGAAGATGAATTGGAAAGCAATGAAACGCAACAAGATTCCGGGCGGGTAACCGATAATAAAGACCCGCAATACTATCTTCAAGATTTGCCTTTAACAGACTCTTTAATTGCCCTTTCCAATGCAAGAATTGCCCAAGCCTATTTTAATTCCGGCGTGGTTTATGACAAAAAGATGCAAGATTTTCCAAAATCCGAAGAATCTTACCAAACATTAATAAAGCGTTTTCCAAAAAATGATTTGGTTTTGGAAGCCTATTTTAACCTGTATTTATTAAACACAAACAGTATAAAAAACAAATCGGCAGCCGAAAAATACCGAAAGATTATTTTACAAAATTATCCTTACAGTAAATATGCGCAAATTCTTTCAGACCCGAATTATCTGGTAAAATTGGAAGAAAATAAAAATACAATCAACAAGCTGTATAAAGAAGCATATAGCGCCTATAAAAAAAGCAATTATTCGGAAGTTATTGCCAAAACAAACGCAGCTTTCAAAATAGATGAAGCAAACTTCTTATCTGCCAAATTTTTATATTTAAAAGCAATCTCCGCAGGCAGTATGGGACAACGAACACAAATGAAAACCATGCTGGAAGATATCGTAAAAAAATATCCGAGAGACGAAATAAGTCCGAATGCACAAGCCGTGATAGACTTGTTAAACAGCGGAAAATACGACCCCAATTATTATACGAATGAAAAAGATTCTGCCTATTACTATATGGCAATAGTCCCCAAAGACGATGCAGCAGTCAATAAAGTTAAGTATGTATTAACCACCTTTAATGCAATCACTTACCCGAAAGAAAATTACCAAACCGCTTTATCGGAACTAAACGAAGAATCTTCTGTTTTAATCGTAAAATCCTTTTCGGATATTCAAAGCTGCAAAAATTACTACGGAAAATTGGAAAGTTCGGAAAAATTCAGAGAATTGCCGACAAACAGTTGTCAATCTTTTATTATTTCGTCGAAAAACTTTGAAAAGCTGAAAAAACTTCCGATTACGGAAAAATTCATAAAATTTTACACTACGAACAGAACCGCAATGTAAATGACACTGATTGCCGTAGCGCTTGCCCCCGTAATTGTTTTGCTCTTTTATATATACAAAAGAGACAAATACGAAAAAGAGCCGAAAAAATTATTGTTAAAAAGTTTCCTCTTCGGAATAATTTCTGTTATTCCGATAATTTTTATTGAATATGCTCTGAGTGATTATTGGGAGGCAAAATACGCCTTTGAAAAGAAAACGATACAAACGGCATTTTACGACTCCTTTATTGTTGCGGCTTTCACCGAAGAATTTTTTAAAATTCTTGTATTCTTTATTTTCATTTGGAACAATAAAAACTTTAACGAAAAATTTGACGGTATTGTCTATGCCGTATATATTTCAATGGGTTTTGCCACAGCCGAAAACATATTATACGTTATGCAAAATGGTTTGGGAACGGGCATACTTCGAGCATTTACGGCAGTTCCCGCACATGCCGTTTTTGCCGTTACTTCCGGATATTTTTTGGCTCGGGCAAAATTCAAACCCTCCGGAAAAAACAGTTCCCTACTTTTGGCATTGCTTGTGCCCATACTCTTACACGGCTTATATGATTTTTTCATCCTTTCGCAAATTCCCTTTCTACTGCTGATATTTGTCCCCTATATTATTTTCCTCTTTATCATTGCACTTAAAAGCATGAAAAAACTTTCGGACAGTTCGCGCTTCAAGCATTAAACCACATATTAGCATAAAAAAGACATAGTTCTTATGTTTTTTTATTGTGATATTGGCAAATGAACGAGCTACATATCGTCAAAAGGACTTTTTACATTGCCTATAAAACGTTTTATTATAAAAACCTCATAATATTTGTGCTATATAGATAATCTGTTTACTTTTGTGTATATAATAATGTTGTGCAACATTTTAAAAAAACAAAGTAACTTAATGAAACACCCTTTCAAGCCTTCGAAAACCAACATAATTTATGCTTCAATAGTTGCTATAATTATAATTTTCTTTAACATCCGAATTTATGGTTTTGATGCCTATACTTTTGGAATGAGCATTGGTTCTATTATTGGAATAATTCTAATTCCGACATTAATAGCACTTCTCTTTTGGTTTATACTTGGACGAAAAGAAAACGGAGGAACAACAACATTTAATGTAGTACTCACATTAATGCTTTTAGGTTCTATTAGTGAATTTGGACAAATTGCAAAAGACCCACAAAAGCCGATAGATGATTTGCAAAAAGCAGTTTCTGAATATAAAGAAAGTACTTTAGCTAATCCAGATTCAACAGATTCAAATTACAACGAATTGTCAAGCAGTGTAAAAAGTTCAATTGATGACTTAATAAAAAGTAGCGTTGGAGAAGAAAGAAAAGTTTGGTTAGCCTTGAAAGACTTTTTTAAAAAATCTGACAGTACTAACGTTGAATGGAATAAAGCTTACAATGCGTTTGCTGAACCTCGAATTTTAGATTTTAATAGATTAAACAATAAAGAGGAGTTTGAATTCCAAAAACAAGCAGTTCAAGAATACATTAATCAATCAGACAATTTAAAATCTTTTGTAAAAAACAGAGTTGATTATTTAAAAGAACAGACTAAAAGAATTGATAAAAGCAATAAAGTTTATAAAGGCTTTATAATAGGATTGACCAAAAAAGATTCAATACAAAAACCAATTTTTATGTCTTATATCAATGCTCACATTGAATACGGACAAGGAATAAAAAAAATAATTGAACTTTTAGAAAATGAACAAGGTAAATGGAATTATGATAATGAAACTGAAACCTTGATATTTGAAAATTCGGAGTCTCAAACGACATATGAAAACATTTTGAATGAAGCTATTTCAAATGAAGAAATTGTGAACGAACTATCCGATAAATTAGTAGAAATAATGTAAAAAAAACGTTGCACAACAATAGCTTCATTTGATTGCCAATTAATTGATTCTACGTGTTGATTAAGTTTTGATAAATATAGAAATCAGGCTGTTTTAAGTTAGCTTTAGAACTACTTCGTGAATAATGTGGGTTAAGCCGGGATTAGCATAAAAAGATGTGATTCTTATGCTTTTTATTGTGATATTGGCAAATGAACGAGCTACATATCGTCAAAAGGATTTTTCACATTACCTATAAAACGTTTTATTATAAAAACCTCATAATATTTGTGTTACATAGATAATATGTTTACTTTTGTGTATATAATAATGTTAGCAAACATAAAAAAAGAAGCTATAGTTAAGGTTGGCAACCTACTATGAAGAAATAGAATTAATAACTAAAAAAATAAAGAATATGAAATACATAATTTCCATTATTATTTGTATAAATAGTCTACTTTCAATTGGACAAACTCCGGCAAATGACCCACATTGGCAACTAGTTTGGGAGGATAATTTCAACACTCTTAATACCAACATTTGGAAAGTGGAGAATAATTTTGACCATTACTCAGGTCTAGCACAAAACTTTTCAGAAGGAGAGCCACAGGTATATACTAATAGAACAGATAATGTATTTGTATCAAATGGCAACTTGATTTTAAGAGTAAAAAAAGAAACCTATACATGCCCTAATTCCGCTCTTAATAATTGGGGATGCTCACGACAGGACAAATATGGTGTGCCTTACAACTACACATCTGGATGGGTTGAAACCAAACAAGCATACAATACACAATTTGGCTATATAGAGTCAAAAATAAAACTTCCCAACGGATATGGTTTTTGGCCTGCCTTTTGGACTTTTGCAGGAAGTGGGATTTCGGCAACAAATGCAGCTGAAATTGATATTTTTGAAATGCTCGGAAGTAATGATAAAGCACCAAATATTATGGGCACAAATATTCATAAGGAATACTGTGATGAAAATCAGCCTGATTACCCCGAGTGTGCTAATATCCCAAATTATAAATTAAATTTAATACCAACAAATTTTAATTATACAAGTT
>PDWJ01003123.1_pt1 | contig 16250 bp, 14 predicted proteins | sample 1430881 | NCBI WGS metagenome assembly PDWJ01 (sample SAMN01162460, study PRJNA174530) | Oral metagenome, whole genome shotgun sequencing project. | biome: Marine environment; feature: Marine mammal; material: Swab sample of the gingival sulcus; isolation source: swab sample of gingival sulcus... | reverse complement strand
CAAGTAGGGCTTCGATTTGAGCGTTTAGGGTTTGGTTGGTCATGCTGTGTTTTCCTTTTTTTGGGTTGGTGGATTTACACAGTTTATTTTATAGTCTCTATTAAATAGTCAAGTTTTCTAAATATGGGCGTTTTAAACATACTATCTCACCGATTCTTCAACTAAATTGTTAAATCTAGCGATGTAGACTGGGCAAAATGCCCAGCCTACGCTGGCTTAACTTGCTGTTATACTTCGTTTTTCTAGTCTATTAGTTTTATTCTGCTAGTCTAGAGCCTTATTAATACAAAAAAGGGATACTTACTTTTGGTAGTATCCCTTTCTTTATTGACGATTATCTAGCCGCCATTTTGTTATATTTGACTCTTTTACCTTGTTTATTAATCTGAAACGACTCTCCATTCAAATAAACACTAGCGACACCATTTAAAAAACCATAAGCTTTATCATATTGAGCGGGAATAACCATGTTACCTGATTTATCAATAGATCCCCATTTCCCATTGATGGCAACACTTCCCAAACCTTCGGAAAAAGACCTAACTTCATCATATTTAATGGGAATAATTACCTTTCCTGATTTATTAATAAAGCCCCATTTATCATTTAATTTAACCGTGGCTAAACCTTGTGAAAAAAACCAAATATAGTCAAATTTTATAGGAATAACCACTTTACCTGTTTTATCGATAAACCCCCACTTATCATTTAGTTCAACCCCTGCTAAGCCTTCTGAAAAAGAAATCACACTATCATATTGCACAGGCACAATGATTTTATCTGTTTTATCAATAAAACCCCATTTATCATTTAGTTTAACTGCTAACAATCCTTCAACAGGTCTACCAACTTTATCATATTTAAAAGGGATGAGCACTTTGCCCGATTTATTAATAAAACCAGACTTTTCATTTAAAACAACTCTTGCTAAGCCTTCTGAAAACTTAAAAGCGAAGTCATATTCCATAGGGATAACTATCTTTCCTGATTTATCAATATATCCCCATTTATCATTTAATACGACCGCAGCTAAACCTTCATGACATTGAGAAACATGATCATACTTATCTTTAATATCTCGGGAAATAATACACTGTTCATCAGCATTGGTTGTCTTTGTCGTATTACCTTGTTCCTTAATAACGTTACTGTCAGATATCGGCAGGCTGGCACAAGCAGTCATATAAGTAACAATATAAATAGTCAGTGCTATCAATGATGTAACTTTCATAATTTATCTGCCATAGTCTGTTTGCTCCATTTGACTAAAAAATTACTAAACAGCTTATTATACATAACTTAAATAGTTTTACTAATTTACCTAATCACACAACCTAGTAGCACAACTAAATACTGCACTAAATCTACCTCTTATCTTTTATCTCTTTATAAGGAATTAAAGAATTAAAAAAAATGCTTTACTTACAAGGTAGCGATGTAGGCTGGGCATTTTTTCCAGCTATTGCGTAATAAGTTTTGGCGTTTACGATCGTTTTATTCCATAGTTTTTAAGATTATTCTCTGAATTTATGATTTTTTACATAAAACTAAAGTGACCAATCCAAAACTTGCCACCCTACTTGCTCGGCTTTTTCTTTTAAAACATCATCTGGCGTTACACAAATTGCCACATCTGCCCACTCAAGCAATGGTATGTCATTTTTAGAATCAGAATATCCGTAGGACTTATCAAACACCACACCCTGCTGTTTTTTAGCGTCTAACCATTTATTTAAATGATAAATTTTACCATCTTGAAAGTTTGGTTTATCTGATAGCTTGCCCGTATAACGGTTGTCTTTAACCTCTAACGGGGTTGCCAATACATTTGCCATATCAATAGCAAACACTTGGGCAATACCACCAACCACAAAATCATTAGTAGCAGAGATAATGACCACTTCATCGCCATTATTTATATGTTTTGCAATCGCATTTAACCCTTTTGGGCGTATGTGTGGTTTTACCTCAGTTTCTATAAAGTCTGCCCGCAAAGCTAATAAATCTTCCATCGTTTGGGTGGTTAAAAAAGTTGCCACAAACTCATTATATTTAGTGGCATTAAGTGTGCCTGCAATGTACTGGTTGTAAAATTCTTTATTTGCTTTACGGTAGCTTGTTTCATCTACCAAACCTTTTTTAACAATGTACTCGCCCCAAGTGTAGTCACTATCAATATCTAGCAAGGTATGGTCTAAATCAAACAAAGCCAAGGTTTTTTGTACGTTCATGTTTTATCCAAAAATTAATAGGTGCTTCTTATTAAGGTGCTTCCTATTATAAAGAAGTATTAAAATATAAATAATCATTTTAGATTAAATGATAAAAAAAATTAATAAGGATTTTTAACCACACTTAGCCCTTCTTTAAATTTTTTAGATTTATCGACATAAATTTGAGCAGAACGTTTTAAAATATCAAAATGTTTTTCATCAAGGGTTTTTACCACTTTTGCAGGAGCCCCCACAACCAAAGAGTTATCTGGGATTTCCATACCCTCGGTTACTAACGCTTTGGCACCAATGATGCAGTTTTTACCAATTTTGGCATTGTTAAGTACCACTGCCCCAATACCAACCAAACTATTATCACCAATAGTGCAACCGTGTAACATTGCAAGATGCCCAATGGTAACATTGTCACCAATATCAACATTAATGCCTTCATCGGTATGGATAACGCAATTTTCTTGCAAATTAGTGTTATCGCCAAGGCGAATATTAGCGTTATCACCACGGATAACCGCACCAAACCAAACACTGGCATTTTGCCCTAAGCTTACGTCACCAATAATAACCGCAGACTCGGCAATCCAACCATTAAAAGGCATAGCAAATTTTGGGGCTTTGTCTAGGTATTTATAAATCATAAAATTTTCCTTAATTCTGTCTTAATAAAGATGAGTTTATTTATATTACTCACAACTGCTACACAAGTCCAACAAAAACCCAGCAGTCAATCTAAAAAATTTATCATTATTTTTATAGCCAACAACCGTTATTTTTTGTATAATACGAAAAATCTATATCTAAGCGAGAAACCTACGATGAAACTTCCCGACTTATCAACTGCACGTTAATAGCGAGATAATCATTTTCATTTTTTGGTTTTCTCGCTTTTTTATGGCATCAAGCTTTTAATCCCTAGATTTTATAAACTATAATTTAACGTAACTGTGGAGACAACAACAATGGCAACAACCCCTGCAATTTTAGCATTAGCCGACGGCACTATCTTCCGTGGCGTGAGTATTGGCGCTGGTGGACATAACGTTGGTGAGGTTGTCTTTAATACAGCAATGACAGGCTATCAAGAAATATTAACCGACCCAAGTTATGCTAAGCAAATGGTGACACTAACCTACCCACATATTGGTAATACAGGCACTAATAAGCAAGATGTCGAGTCTGGTAATATATACAAAAACAATGGTCATAAAGTTTGGGCAAATGGGCTTATCATCCGTGATTTAACCATGGCAACAAGCAGCTTCCGCAGTCAACAGTCACTAAGCGACTACTTAAAAACACATAACACCGTTGCCATTGCAGATATCGATACCCGTAAGCTAACTCGCCTACTACGTTCAACAGGTTCTCAAAATGGTTGTATTATGACTGCTGATGCAGACGGTAAGCTTGATGAAGCAAAAGCCGTTGCCTTAGCCAAAGAGTTTGCTGGTTTAAAAGGTATGGATTTAGCAAAAGTTTGCTGTGATAAAGATGGTTTTGAATGGACGCAAGGTTCTTGGGTGTTAAATAAAAATGGCAATGGTCAGGGCTTTAAACAACTTGGTACAGACATTGAACAAAAGTTTAATATCGTTGCTTATGACTTTGGGGTTAAAACTAATATCCTGCGTATGCTGGTTGACCGTGGCTGTCATATAACCGTTGTACCAGCACAAACACCTATTGAAGAGGTACTTAAACCCAACCCAGACGGTATCTTCTTATCAAATGGTCCTGGCGACCCTGAGCCATGCACTTATGCCATTGATGCAATTAAACACTTAATTACCCAAACTGATATCCCTGTATTTGGTATTTGCTTGGGTCATCAACTATTAGCATTAGCAAGCGGTGCAAAAACAGTTAAAATGAAGTTTGGTCACCACGGTGCTAACCACCCTGTACAAGATATAGAAGCAGGTACAGTAATGATTACTTCTCAGAACCACGGCTTTGCAGTGGATGAAGACAACTTACCAAATAATATAAAAGTAACCCATCGTTCACTGTTTGATGGCTCTAACCAAGGTATTGAACTAACCAACAAGCCTGCTTTTAGCTTTCAAGGTCACCCAGAGGCAAGCCCAGGTCCTCATGACTGTGCAGTGTTGTTTGATAAATTTGTAGCAAATATGGCGAAGTGATAATAATGAAACAGGTTTTCCAACAGTCTTTAACTATAGGATTATGTACCTTATTTATGGGCTGTTCTACCAATGTGACTAATCCTAAAAATACAACTATTGAAAGTTTAGCTCAAGATTTAACTTGTGATAAAGTCGATAAAAAACTTGCACTGGCTTTAAAACAAAGCTTTGAATTTTCAGGCTATAACCATTCTGACAGCACGACAATAGATTCTGAAAAAACAGAAGCTGCCAATCAATCAGCTGCCAAAATTTTAACAACTTATACACAGCAGGCTAACAGCATTGCATGTCAGTTCCCTAATTCTGTTAAAGAAGGGTTAGCAATTGCAACCAGTGATGATAAGCGATTTCGTGCTTACACTTGGGATGAAAATACAGGTGGCACCATGCACTTTTATTCTGCCTTAGTGCAATACATTGATGATGATGGAAATTCACATGGGTTGTATGAAGCGTCTTTGTTGCCTGAAGATAAAAAAATAAATAACCGAGTTGCAGGCAGGTTATATGACTTAGCAACGATACAAACTAGTGGGCAAACTAATAGCAATCCTGTTTATATATTAGCTTCAAATTCTATCGGTTCTAACATAGATAGAGCCATTATAATAAAGCTATTTCAGATAGAAGGTAATAGCTTAAACAATCCAAAATTAATAAAAACTCGTACGCGAGTTACTGATGAAATCTCATTTTCTTATGATGCTTCATCACTCTATGTCAATAATATAAACAACAAGCTTTTTGAGTTTAATTCATCGAATAACAATTTTAGCTTTCCCGTTGTGTTAACTTCGGATCAGTTTTATTCAGGCGAAGTGACCAAAAAACGTATTGTTTATCGCTTTGATGGGCAATATTTTAAACGAGTTGAAAGTTAACTTATTACATATTACATGGTGAAAATAAATTAGGTGGTATCTTGAACAAAATAATAAAACAGTCTGTAGTTGCAAGCTTCATTGCATTAAGCTTAGTAAGTTTTGCAGCTACTGATTTCACAATTAAAAAATTAGATACTGCCGAATTTATACAATCGGCATACTCTCATGATGATATTAATAACTTAACGACACAAGAAAAAATTAAGCTGTTAGCAGAAAAACTACGTCTTTCTGATTTTTCAGTTAGAGCAGTTGATGATAAAAATTTTATAGATGCACTTTCTAAAACCTATGCTAAAAAAGAGGTAGAAAAACAATGTGTGTTTGATAAATTTGATAGAGAAGATTTTAAAAATAGATATTCAAATTACGCTGTAATATTAATGGAAGAAAATCCTGAAATTCTTAATAATAGTTTTGAGGATTTAGATTTTCTAGCTAAGCTAATGAATGTTTTTTATGAAGATGATGAAGAAATTATATTTAATAATGGCAGCCTTAATGATTTTCTAGCGTCGCCAGCTTTTGAAAAATTAACTGCTTCAGATACAGAAAGGTTAATAAAGATTGTTCAAAATAAGAAAAATACATCATTATTAAGTGTTATTGGATTTCCTGCACGAATTGAACCTAAACATGCAGAAAACTTAAGAATCTTTGTCCAATATGATAAATTTTCAGAGTTACTAAACTTAAATAGTCCTTCTAAAAAAGCCAAGTTAGATAATGACCTTGAATATTTTGATTTCTCTTCTTTTTCATTTCTCAATTTATATGTTTATACAGCACTATCTGCAGGTAAATGTGGATTAAACAAATAATAAACTACAATTTCATTAATACTAACCAAAGGTAACACCATGCCAAAACGTACAGACATAAAAAGCATTCTTATCATCGGCGCAGGACCAATTGTAATTGGTCAGGCTTGTGAGTTTGACTATTCAGGTGCTCAAGCCTGTAAAGCGTTAAAAGAAGAAGGTTACCGAGTTATCCTAGTTAACTCTAACCCAGCCACCATAATGACAGACCCTGTAATGGCAGATGCTACCTACATCGAGCCAATCACATGGCAAACGGTTGAGCAAATTATCGCCAAAGAACAGCCAGATGCTATCTTACCAACCATGGGTGGGCAAACCGCATTAAACTGTGCATTAGATTTAGACAAACACGGCGTATTAGAAAAATACGGCTGTGAGCTGATTGGTGCAACCAAAGATGCGATTGAAAAAGCCGAAGACCGTGACCTATTTGACCAAGCCATGAAAAAAATTGGCTTAGAATGCCCTCGTGCCGACATTGCCGAAACCATGGACGAAGCCTTTGCCATTCAAGAAAAAGTTGGCTTCCCTTGCATTATCCGTCCATCATTCACTATGGGTGGCTCTGGCGGTGGTATCGCCTACAACAAAGATGAATTTGTCGAGATTTGTACCCGTGGGTTTGATATGTCACCCACCCATCAACTATTAATTGATGAATCACTCATTGGTTGGAAAGAATATGAAATGGAAGTGGTACGTGACAAAAATGACAATTGTATCATCATTTGTTCTATCGAAAACTTTGATCCAATGGGCATACACACGGGCGACTCTATCACGGTTGCACCTGCTCAAACACTAACAGATAAAGAATATCAAATCATGCGTAATGCCTCATTGGCAGTGTTACGCGAAATTGGTGTAGAAACAGGTGGTTCAAACGTACAATTTGGTATCAACCCTGTAGATGGTCGCATGGTTGTTATTGAAATGAACCCACGTGTTTCTCGCTCATCGGCATTAGCAAGTAAAGCCACTGGTTTCCCAATTGCAAAAATTGCAGCTAAATTAGCAGTTGGCTATACACTCGATGAGCTACAAAATGACATTACAGGGGGCAAAACACCAGCCAGCTTTGAGCCATCTATCGACTATGTGGTGACTAAAATCCCTCGCTTTAACTTCGAGAAATTTCCACAAGCAGACAATACCTTATCCACCCAAATGAAGTCCGTTGGTGAGGTAATGGCAATTGGTCGTAACTTCCAAGAGTCCATGCAAAAAGCCCTACGTGGTATGGAAACAGGTGCAACTGGTTTTGATGAGCAAATTGATTTAACAAGCATTGAACCAAGCAAGGCATTGACAAAAATTAAAAATAAATTAACCGTACCAACACCAGACCGTATTTATTACATTGCCGATGCTTTCCGTGCTGGTATGAGCATGGATGACGTATTTGCAATAACCAAAATTGACCCTTGGTTTTTGGTGCAGATTGAAGACCTTGTTAATACAGAAGCAAAAGTTAAACAACTTGGTTTTACTAACTTAACCGCTGATAATTTACGTGCATTTAAACGCAAGGGCTTATCTGACCTTCGTTTAGCCACATTGCTTGGCGTATCACAAACTAAACTGCGTAAAAAACGTTGGGATTTAGGTGTATACCCTATCTACAAACGAGTTGATACTTGTGCTGCCGAATTTGAGACATCAACTGCTTACATGTATTCAAGCTATGATCAAGAGTGTGAAGCAAGCCCAAGCGATAACAAAAAAATCATGGTTATTGGTGGGGGTCCTAACCGTATTGGTCAAGGTATTGAGTTCGACTATTGCTGTGTACATGCGGCTCTTGCCATGCGTGAAGACGGCTATGAAACCATTATGGTTAATTGTAATCCAGAAACCGTATCGACCGACTATGATACTTCAGACCGCCTATATTTTGAGCCAATTACGCTTGAAGATGTGTTAGAAATTGTACGTACCGAAAATCCAAACGGTGTGATTGTACAATACGGTGGTCAAACACCGCTAAAACTAGCCCGTGCATTAGAGGCAGAAGGTGTTAAAATCATTGGTACAAGCCCAGATGCCATTGACCGTGCCGAAGACCGTGAACGTTTCCAACAAATGATTCACCACTTAAATTTAATACAACCACCAAATGCCTTAGCCACTAGCTTAGAAGAAGGCTTAACTCAAGCAAATGAAGTTGGCTATCCATTAGTGGTTCGTCCATCTTATGTGTTGGGCGGACGTGCGATGGAAATTGTTTATAATGAAGACGAACTTAAGCACTACCTAAAAACAGCTGTACAAGCCTCTAACGAAGCACCCGTATTGTTAGACCGCTTCCTTGATGATGCGATTGAGGTAGATGTTGATTGTATCAGCGATGGCAACGAGGTTGTAATCGGCGGTATCATGCAACATATCGAACAAGCAGGCGTGCACTCGGGCGACTCATCTTGCTCTATCCCTCCATATTCTTTATCAACAGAAATCTGCGATGTCATGCGTGAGCAAACCATCGCTATGGCAAAAGAGCTTGGCGTGGTTGGTTTGATGAACGTGCAATATGCCGTTAAAGACGGTACAGTATATATTTTAGAAGTAAACCCCCGTGCCTCTCGCACGGTGCCTTATGTATCAAAAGTTATTGGCACTTCACTGGCTCAGGTTGCCGCTCGTTGTATGGCTGGTCAGAGTCTAGAGAGCCAAAATTTTACCAAAGAAATCAAGCCATCTTTCTTTGCCGTGAAAGAGGCTGTGTTCCCATTTGCTAAGTTCCCAGGTGTTGATCCTATTCTTAGCCCAGAGATGAAGTCAACTGGCGAAGTTATGGGCGTTGGTGAAACCTTTGGCGAAGCCTACTACAAAGCCGTCACTGGTGGCAATCAAATAATACCCAGCTTATCGACAGATAACAAAGTTCAGACAGCTTTTTTATCTGTACGTAACAGTGACAAACCAGCCTTAACCAATGTTGCCAAACAACTTGCAGGGTTTGGCTTTAAGCTGGTTGCAACCGCTGGCACTTACAAGCATCTTGTAGAACAAGGTATTGAGTGTGAGCGTATTAATAAAGTAAACGAAGGTAGACCACATATTGTCGATGCCTTGAAAAATGATGAAATAACACTTATTATTAATACTACCGAAGGTAAACAAGCTCAAGAAGACTCATTCTCTATCCGCCGTACTGCGTTGCAGAACAAAGTCTTTTATGTAACCACACTAAATGGTGCAGATGCTGTCTGTAAGGCTTTTGCAGTACAGTTGCCATTTGGCGTATATAAATTACAAGACTTGCATGCCAAACGAGATATGATTTAATTTACTAAGCTAATGTAAATAAAAAGACACCATCTTATCGAGGTGGTGTTTATTTTTGTTTTAAAAGAGGATTTATTATGCAACGCTTCCCTATGACACCACAAGGTCATGCCGCTTTGGAAGAAGAGCTAAAGCAACTTAAAACTGTAGACCGACCACGCATTACTGCCGCTATTGCAGAAGCACGTGAACACGGTGACTTAAAAGAAAATGCCGAATATCATGCTGCCCGTGAGCAACAAGGTTTTTGTGAAGCACGTATCCGTGATATTGAAGCAAAACTTGGCGGAGCTCAAGTCATTGATCCAGCAAGCTTGCCAAATGATGGGCGTGTGGTGTTTGGCGTTACTGTCGTTATTGAAAACATAGATACCGAAGAAGAAAAACGCTATAAAATTGTTGGTGATGATGAAGCTGACTTTAAAGCCGCTAAAATTTCTATTAACTCCCCCATTGCTCGTGGTTTAATTGGCAAGTCCGAAGGCGATGAAGCTCGTATCGAAACACCAAGTGGTGTTGTGGAATATGAGATTATGCAAGTTATTTATCAATAAAGCTTATAAATAAAGTTGCTGATAATAGTTTGTTACTTAACCTAACATACAGCCACTAAAAAAAATCAATATCAAAAAAGGGCGTCATTAATAAATCACGCCCTTTTCTTATAACAAATTAAGTTAATTTTTTATCTAGCAATTTTTGTTATCAGCAACCTTGTTACGCACCTAACAAGCTTTGACCACAAACACGTACGACGTTGCCATTAACACCACCTGATGCAGGTGAAACAAACCAAGCAATTGTTTCTGCAACATCTACTGGCAAACCACCTTGGCTCATAGAATTCATACGACGACCAGCTTCACGAATCGCAAATGGTATTTTAGCCGTCATCTGTGTTTCAATAAACCCTGGTGCCACCGCATTAATGGTCATCCCTTTATTAGATTCTTTAAATTGTTTTGCCGTTGCATTTACCAAACCAATCACTCCTGCTTTTGAGGTTGCATAGTTCGTTTGTCCTAAGTTACCTGCAATACCAGAAATCGACGAGACACAAACAATACGTGCATTATCTGTTAATACATTGTTATCTAATAAGTATTTATTCACCCGTGCAATACTTGCTAAGTTAATGTTTATCACCATATCCCACTTTTTTTCATCCATTTTTGCCAGTGTTTTATCTCGAGTGACACCCGCATTATGGATAATTGCATCCAACCCATTATGCTTAGCCGCTGCTGCCGCAATTTTTTCGCCAGCATCTTCTGCTGTAATATCGGTGGCTAAACTTGCACCGCCAATCTCACCAGCAACTTTTTGTAAGTCTTCTAGCAATGGTGGGATATCTAAACAAATCACATATGCACCATCACGTGCCAAAGTTTGCGCTATTGACTTACCAATGCCACGGCTAGCACCGGTTACAACCATGGTTTTACCCGTTAATGGTTTGTCCCAATTAACCGCCAGTGAGTCACCAGCACCAACCCTAACAACCTGACCAGATACATAAGCAGAGCGGGCTGACATAAAAAAGCGTAATGTCGAGTCAAGGTTAGACTCCTCGCCTTCACTAACATAAATAAGCTGTGCAGTAATACCTTTTTTAAACTCTTTACCAACAGACTTCATAAAACCTTCTAAAGAGCGTTGAACAAGAGCAAATTGAATATCTTCAATTTCTTCTGGTGATCGACCAATAATAATTACTCGACCAGATTTTTCTACACGGCGGGCAATAGGATGGAAAAATTCATAAATCTCTTTTAACTCATCTGTATTTTTAATATTAGTTGCATCAAAAATGGTAACTTTATACTTATCTGCACCACCAGTGTACTCATGAACTTTTGCACCAACCTCATCAAGCTTTGCCTTCAAAGCATCTGCTTTTGTCACAAAAACATTGGCTTTTGCTTTGGTCACAACACGTGCAATAGCATCACTTACTTTGTTATCATCGCCAGATGCAACACCAATCAAAACATCTCCACTAACAAGCGCTGCCCCTTTTTTGTACCTATCTAACTTTATAGGCATAGGTAAGCCTAGATTTTTAGCAACAGATTGACCCATTGGTGATTGAACAAAGCTTCCATAACGATCACTCATCATACATTTCCTTCAATAAATAAAAATTGTCGTTTAATTAAAATCTATAGTCATAATAATGCAGTTATTTACCCCATCTTTCAAGTATTACTATGCAATATGTTTAGACTGGCTAATTCACAAAAAATCAAAAAATGATAAAACAAGCAAAACTCATGCTAAATGATGGGTTCATGCTTTACGCTTGCTAAGTAACAGACATATGCTAAAATCAGCTTATCATTTTTTGTTAAATTAACATCAAATCAATTAATAAAGGATAAACCATGTCAAACAATAACACGATTCGTAAAGTTGCTATTTTGGGTGCAAACCGCATTCCTTTTGCACGTTCAAATGGTGCTTACGCTAATGCAAGCAACCTTGATATGCTTACTGCTGCATTAAATGGTCTTGTAGAACGTTATGACTTACAAGGTAAACAGATTGGTGAGGTGATAGCTGGTGCTGTGCTAAAACTTAGCCGTGACCTCAACCTAACACGTGAGGCTGCATTAAACACAGCCCTATCACCTACAACGCCAACTTATGATATATCACAAGCTTGTGGTACAGGTTTGCAATCAACATTTGCAGCAGCAGATAAAATTGCTTTGGGTATTATTGACTCGGCCATCACAGGTGGTGTTGATACCACTTCTGATGCACCAATTGCTGTTGGTGATGGCTTACGTAAAGCACTCATCAAACTTGGTGCCGCCAAAACTGGTAAACAACGTATGCAAGCATTGATGAGTATTAATCCAAAAGATTTAATTGATGCCCCACAAAATGGTGAACCACGTACTAAGCTATCAATGGGTGACCATCAGGCAATCACCGCTTTAGAATGGTCTATCACACGTGAAGAGCAAGATGAGCTTGCAGTTAATAGTCACAAAAACCTAGCTCGTGCATACGAAGAAGGCTTTATGGCAGACTTAATGACACCATTTAAAGGCTTAACACGTGACAACAACTTACGCCCAGACAGTAGCTTAGAAAAACTTGCAACACTTAAACCAGTATTTGGTAAAAAAAACGCAAACCCAACCATGACGGCGGCTAACTCAACCCCACTAACAGATGGTGCTTCTTGTGTTTTAATTGGTAGTGAAGAATGGGCAGAACAAAATGGATTACGTCCTTTAGCTTATATTACACATCATGAAACAGCGGCGGTAGATTTTATCGGTAAGTCTGGTGTAACAGAAGGCTTATTGATGGCACCAGCTTATGCAGTATCACGTATGTTAAAACGTGCTGGATTAAGCTTACAAGATTTTGATTTTTATGAAATCCATGAAGCTTTTGCTTCACAAGTTCTTTCAACCCTTAAAGCATGGGAAGACACTACCTTCTGTCAAGAAAGATTAGGACTGGATGCCCCATTAGGGTCAATTGATAGAAGTAAGCTTAATGTAAATGGCTCATCATTAGCGGCTGGACACCCTTTTGCAGCAACAGGCGGACGTATCCTTGCTACTGCAGCTAAGCTGCTTGACCAAAAAGGTTGTGGTCGTGCTCTTATTTCTGTTTGTGCGGCAGGTGGTCAAGGCGTTACTTGTATCTTAGAAAAATAATAAAGTTTGTCTTAAATAAAAGCCCTCTACTTTCTTAGAGGGTAGATAGGCTTTGTAATTTATCCCGCTATTTTATAGCACTGATATCATAGGCAATTACGGTATTTTCTGCCATTACCGGGATAATCAGGTATTGCCCGTCGGTACTAATATCGGCCGAAGTTTTGGCTGCCTTAAATAACAGTGTGGAGCCATTGTCATCGCGGCGAAAAACATTACCATTCATCCAATCATTGACAATCAACTGTTGATTTATGCTGGTAATACCGTCTAAATTGCCGATATGTTGTGCGTCTTTGATTAAGGTAACGGCTTTGCTGTCAAGGTCAATTTGATATAAGCTGCCCAACTCTTCGGTTGAAAAGTCCTCTTTAAGACCCTTGCCCCAAGTTGCCACAAATAAGGTATTTCCTTTGATAAACAAACCATTTGGATGAGATAATTGTGCAGGTGAAATCCACGGGATTATTTGCTTATCCTTGTATTGGAAAATCCCACCAGCCAAAACATCAGTGATATAAACCACACCCTGATGGTCTACGGCAATATCGTTTAGCATTTTACTATTTGGTACGCTAATACTCTTTTCCAACTGTCCTGAATGCGTATCAATAATATGCAGTCGCTGCATATCGGCAACGTATAATTTGCCGTTACTAATGGCAAGCCCCTTGGGTGCATCTAAATGCTCGACCCAGTGCAAATCGGTTATTTCCCCTTTGTTCGATAGTCGACTGATATAACCCTGACCGTCTTTTTCGATAGGTGAGCCTTTTATATTGCTGACATAAAATACTTTTTTATCGGGATCGTATAGTGCAGATTCTGGTTCCTCAAAACCGTTGGTTTGCCAAACTTTTTCCGCTTCACCAGCGTGAGCAGCAGTAAAGTAAAAAAGTTGCGCTGTGATTAAAATAGTGCTTAACAGTCTGTTCTTTAGTAATTTCATTGTCGTCTCCAACTTATTCAATATAAAGAAAATTATAAATAAAAAGATACCTTTTACAATTATATTGTTTTTTAGTATCATTTTTAGATACTAATAATCAATAGTTGGAACATTATGTGGGATAATAAACAGCGTCAGGCAATTTTTGGCTTGTTAAAAAATGCTTTAAAAGCCAAAAAGAAAACCTATAAAGAATTAGCAAATTATATTGGCACTAGTGAATTAACGGTAAAGCGTTTGTTTCGTAATCAAGATTGTAAGGTCAGTCGACTGATTGAAATATGCGACTTTTTAGATCTTAATCTAGAGGATTTACTCACTATGCAACAACGGCAAAATAACTACCCCGAATATTTGCCTGAAGCAACAGAAGAAACATTGGCCAATGATTCTGTTGCCTTCGGTGTTTTTTTGCTGATTATCTCCAATCTGACAGAAAAGGATATTCAACATTTTACATCACTTTCCGACAGCCAATTTTATCTCGTATTACGCAAGTTGGAGCAACTGAATTTAATTGTTCTGGGTAGCGATAATCAATTTACTATCAGCGTCAATTTGCCAATTGCCTGGCGACTTCATGGTCACTTAGCCAAAGCCCTAAAGACGATTAACCAACGCTATTTGGCATATTGTTTTGATAACGAGCACCAACCGGAGCATACCTATACTTCTAATGGTCGTTTAATGACACCGGCTAGTGCGGCACTTATCCGGCAAAAAATTGATGAATTACGTACTTATTTTCACCATCTTGCCACCCAAGACCAATTGTTCTATGCTACGGAAAAATTATCTATTTATAAGCTACAAATAGCCCACAGCCCCTTCCCAGTAAGAGAAGTAGTTTTCTTCAACAAACTAATAGAGTGAACAGACCTATTGACTTTCACTACGCTATACAGCCACAGTACTTTTGGCTGTCCGTGTGTATATATCATTGTTAGCTTTTGATCAAATGAAGTTCTCCATTTTCTATGCTTCTCGTTGGTATAGAATAGCGATCTATATCACCTGCAATTGTCAAATACATATCTTTAGTAAATACATCATTACCAATATACCAAGAATGACTTTTAGTTCCTATTGCCTCAATAAAACTTTCATTTTCGTCATAGTAACTGCCGCAATTTACATTAACAGCATTCTCAGGAATGTCTGTTGGCAAGCCGATTCTTCCAACGCGCGGTGCCACTCCCACTCTTTTTATATTAGAAAGTTTTAACGCAGCATCAAAAGGATTTGAGTAGTTTGTTAATCGAACGCAATGCCGATAGATTGATGAGGATTTTGCGTTATCTAATGACATTGATTTCGCAGAGACATCTGCTCCTATAAACATTATCTGACTTACCGTCCAGTTTGAAGCAGCGATTGTTGGTCGATCATCTGCATCGTCAAATGCTTCCCTCACGACATAAGCACCCGTAGAGTGTGCCAACAAGTGAATGTTAATTTGGCAGTTATCCTCTTGCATAACTGTGAACGCTTTAATGCAATCATCCACTAGTTTTATTGCCGTTTGCTTGGCATCACTACGATCTTCAAGGTAATTCAACGTGCGATCAGCACTAGGCCAGTCAAAACTAACAATCTCTCCTTTGAACCCTTCTTTTTTTAATGACTTTTTTATCTGTCTATGCCTTTTTAGCACAGTGCTTTGACTATTGTTGTATCCGTGTATAAATACAAGTATATCCCCATACTCATTTCCATCAATATCAGTTCCAACCACTCCTTTCTTTAGTACGGTTTTGAACCAGTCTGATTTTTTGGAAACTCTATGACCGACCTCTATATTTGTCTTGTTTGAGGGAACTTCCAAGAAGTACGTTACTCCCGGCTCGTTGCCAAATTTACCTTTTTCTATATTTCTTACACAAACTACATAATCGCTCATGATTTTCTCCTTTTACGGTGATTAATACTGAAAAGCTAACGCAGAGTTCACTAGCGAACAAAACGAGTCAGGTGAAACGACTTGTTAAATATTGTTTTGCTCACGGAGCACACTCATTAACTGCTGAACTGCAGTCAATACTGTTTTTTGGGCTGTATCAATAACAATGCGCTCAGATTCCCATGGATGATATTCACGGCTTTGGACTTGCTCCCATGTTGGCAGCCTTAGCTTGGGAACATCGCTACTTCTTGTCTCGACCCGATGCCTATGCTCTGATTTATTAGAACATATAATCTCAATGTTGACGAAGTTCGCACCAGCATTTATTGCTACCTCGTTCC
>PDWJ01003670.1_pt1 | contig 16254 bp, 11 predicted proteins | sample 1430881 | NCBI WGS metagenome assembly PDWJ01 (sample SAMN01162460, study PRJNA174530) | Oral metagenome, whole genome shotgun sequencing project. | biome: Marine environment; feature: Marine mammal; material: Swab sample of the gingival sulcus; isolation source: swab sample of gingival sulcus... | reverse complement strand
ATACCTCTTAAAAACCCGCTGTAGACAACAGCCTGCATAGCATCCAGATCGTCTTCTTTACTGATTAGATGAAAACTTCGTTCAAATTGCTCGTAGTCCTTGCCCACGAGCTTTTTGAAAAAATATAGCTGCTTGTAATTATCAAATATTCCCGTTTTAACAAAGTGATTTTCGGCATTGACAGCGTTTGGTTGTTGGCGCTGAAAAGCATCATCGTAAACGACACCGGCACCGGCATCATAAGTGCGATTATTGGTTTCAAGGGATAAACTGCCATCATGAGTTTTTTTAAACGTTATGTAGAAACCTTCATCTGTATAGTTCAAACTGTCTTTATTAAAATAAAATGCTTCATTATCATTCAAAAAGAATGCCTTACCATTCACTTCTCCGAAGTGTACGCCGCTCATCTGAAAGAGTGAAAATTCAAAGCCCGCCAGTGTTGCGTTCGAAATAACCAAATCCCCTGTTTCGTGTACCGTATCGTGAGCACCGTGCCATTCACCCAACCATTGAGGCGATGAAACGGCTTTAGGAAGCACATTCGATAGTGAGACGAGACGATTGTAATACTGTTCTGCAAGACAGGCTATATCACTACAGTGATTACGCTGCTTGAGCCAAGCTCGCTGTTTTTGTCGCAATTGACTGGCGGCAACAGCATTACTTTTCATAACTTGCTGATAGACACGGGCCAGCACATCGTCCGCCGTCGAAACAAGAGGACTGGCACAAATCATCTTTTCAACCGCTGTCGATGCCTGTTGACAATCGAAACTGGCGGCACGCACACTGCTGGCAGAACACAACACAAGACAACAAATAACAACCTTGCTGATATTATATTTCATTAATCACATCCTAAATTACATATAGTTTAAAAATAGTCACGTTAATTACCATCGCCATGGGGAGATACTCCTTCTATAGTCGCGCCAAAAAATTTTGGCATGACTATTATTAGTTAACGCCAATGCCTAACCCACTTAGTTTCCCGGTTAGTCAGTTTGTTCATATCAGGACGATAATCGGGATTTGGCGTGTACCACGGTTGATTGTCCTGGTAATAACGCTGTACCTTTTTATCGCGAAAAACGTAGCCACGTTTGGCAAACGGCAAATTACGCAATACTTTGCGTTCAAATGGCGTGGCATTGATACAACTGTTAAAGACTTCGTTTTGGTAATCATCCGAATCAGATAACAATTGATCAAAATGATCGGCAACACCGGCGAAACAATAGATTGTACCCGAATTTGTACCCGGGTTTGTATCCAGGCCTGTATCCGGCTTAAACGCATCCATGTATTGCGGCTGAGGAATGGCTAAGAACAACTCGCCTTTCGGATGAAAAGACTTCTGTTTGAAAGTCAATGTCGTCCCTTCGCTGTCAAAACGCATCATTTTATTTTCGTAATATTGATAAGGTGCCGTCAGCAATCGACCATCGGACGACCAGTGTTTGGCGTCATCAAAAAAGGTGCGCTCGATAAACACATTCTTGGGCGACAGCAAATGAATATTTAAGGTAAAGTCATCAATCTGTTTATTAGCCCAACGATTGGCAGGCGTTAACAGGTAGCCCAGTTCATTTTGAAGCGCAACGTCAGCGCCGAATGTAAAACGGTATTGATGACGCAACCTGTTTTCACCCGGTTTGAAAGTTGCCTTGAAATAATAGGCATAGCGATAAGGTGTACCTTCTCCTTCCCCAATCATTATCACCCTCTTTTTAGCTTGCTGAGGAGTAATGCTGGTAATTTTCCCCTGGGCTAAATGCAGCGGATCGGCAACCAGTGCCGTTTTGTAAGGCAGCGTTTCACCGTTTCGCTCAGTAATAGTCAGTACTTCTTTGCGAACACTGATATCATTGTGCTGCAGCGGAATCAGTTGATTACCGTGCATAAAATAAACTGCGTCATTGGCATTGACGACAGCAACCAAACAGCAAGCGAGTAATAGCAATACCTGGCATATTATTTTCATGGTACCCTCCGTCATTTGTTATGATTATACCAAATCTGTAAAATAAGCTATTAATTAATAGTAACTATTTTATCAATGAAAAATCCATAACTATGAATCAAAAAGATTGTTATCAGCCCAAAGTTGGTTAATGAATTTGCCGCCAACGGCGTTGTGGTTATCCGCAATTTAGTCGACGTCGTGGCATCAAGACCAGCCTTATTAATAATAGCGGCGAAGTGCATTTTCATAAACAATACCGGTTAAAACCAAATATCTTCCCTGATAAGTTGTTAATTATCAGAAAAAAACGCATAATAGCAGGATGATGAAGGTATCCTCTTTTCCCGCCGGGCAATTAGTGCCGCGATTATTGCTGCGATTATTGCCACGATTATTGCCGCCGTTAGTCAGCCTGCTGCTTTTATTGGGGCTGGCTTATCAGGGTGCGCGTTTAGTATGGCAGTTTTTTACGCCAGAGACGATTGTCACGATAACCGAAGCCGAAACTCCCCCTGATGATGACTTGCTTGCCACCTGGCAATTGAGCACGACACTGTCATCCCAAACAGCAGCCGGCCAACCCGCACAAAGACAAAACAAGCAAAACCGGCAAAATTGGCAGGTAAAAGGCATTTATTTAGAAGACAATAACCAATCCGTGGCAATTATACAAACCGGTAAGGATAAAAGCCACGTAGTTGAAGTCGGTGATCATATCGACCAAGAGATAACGGTAGTGATGATTACCGCACAGAGCGTGGTATTGGATGTCAACGGTAACGAAACCGAACTAACGCTGCAAGATAATACCATGGCAGATATTAGTAATAATACTCTGGGCTTTTCCTTAGCAGCCCCTCCCGCAGAAACAACTCCCACAGCAACAACTCCCGCAGCAGCAACTGCCAAAACCGCCGTTAATCGTGCGTCTCAGGCAATACAGGATTTCCCGCGTTTTATTCAGCTAATGCCGCTGACTGAAAAAGGAAAGACCGTTTACCAGTTACAGACATCACAGCCGCAGGGCATTCATCTGTTAAACCAGCTTGGTTTGCAGGTTAATGATGTGCTGTTAGCTGTTGACGGCGTACCCAGTGCCGACATTAATCCGTTACAATTATTGGAAAACTTAAAAAAACAACAAAAAATCAGTGCGAAAATCCGCCGAAACGGTACAATACAGACGGTTACTATAAAATAACCAAACTGTAACAAACACATAATACATTTAGAGTAATTATATTGACCATGTTAAAACACTTGACTTTGCTGGCTTTTCTTTGTTTAACTTTACCATCCTTTGCACAAAAGGATATCCAGTTAAATTTACAAAATGCCGACTTGCGGGAATTTGTCGAAACGGTTGCTAAAATCACCGGTAAAAATTTTGTTATGAGTCCGGGAGTGCAAGGCTCGGTAACGATTATCAGCCCGGAGAAATTCAATAAACAAGCCCTGTACGATATTTTTCTCAATGTCCTGGCAGTCAACGGTTTTTCAGCGACCAAAGGCAGCGGCGGCGTTATCAAAATAGCCCCTGACGGCGGCCAGCCGTTTATCGGCTACGATGCCGTATCACAAGTCCATCAACTAGGATACGTTAATGCCAAGCAAATCGTGCCGACACTCAAACCATTACTGCCTGCCGGTACCCATATTACGGCGGATGACAAGAATAATTTATTGATACTTTCCGGACAAGCCGGCGATGTGGCCCGTGCCGTTAACATCATCAAACGCATTGATCAAAACAGCGGCGGAGATTATGATGTTATCCGTTTGCGCAATGCCTCGGCAAACGATGTGGCACGTTCGGTCAACAGCTTAATCGGCGGAGAAAATTCCCGGGTTAAAATTGTTGCCGACGAACGCACCAATTCGATTTTATTGCAGGCCCCCAAAGACAGCAAACTGCGGGTTAAAGCCTTAATCACCCATTTAGACACCCCCATCGAAAACGCCGGTAATACCGAAGTGCTTTACCTGAAAAATGCCAATGCCGTCAACGTTGCCAAGACCTTATCAACCGCTAAAAGCACTATTGTGCAAAATGCCGAAGCGGATGGACAAACCATTGATATGACTCAATCCGCCCAGCAAGACGGCGTCGATATTCGTGCCGATGAATCGACCAATTCATTGATAATTACCGCCCCGCCGGCAACCATGCGCAATTTAAAACAAGTGATTGCCAAACTGGATATTCGTCGTTCACAAGTATTGGTTGAAGCCATTATTGCCGAGGTTTCATTAAATGATATGAAAAATCTGGGTGTACAGTGGTATGCTGCCGGCAGCAACGGTACGATTCCGGTCGGCGTGATAGATTTCAATAATACGGGCAGCTCTATTTTGGGCCTGGCAGCAAATTATTACGCCCAACAAGGTCAGCGAAGGGGTAATGCCGCTATTGATACCAGCGCTGTTGCCAACGGGGCAACTTTCGGCATTGGCAACAAGCATGCCGGGGTATTAATTAATGCACTCAACAGCCTGAAAAATACCAACATCTTGTCCACCCCTTCATTACTGGTTATGGATAATGAAGAAGCCGAGTTTTTAGTCGGTGAAAATATCCCCTATGTCACCGGCAGCTACACCACTAACAGCAGCGGTAGTTCCAACCCGTTCCAAACCGTAGAACGCGAAGATGTCGGGGTCAAACTTAATATTAAACCGCAGATTAGTGAAGGCAATACCATCGCACTGGACATTTATCAGGAAGTTTCCAACGTCACCAGCACCGATGCCCAGTTAGGCCCTACCACGGCAAAACGGGCGCTAAAGACTTCCGTTTTGGTCGATAATGACCAGGTTCTGGTGCTGGGCGGATTAACCAACAGCCAACAAGGCAGTGACGAACAAAAAGTTCCTGTACTGGGCGATATTCCCGTAATGGGTAATCTCTTTAAATCACGTGCCAAGACCGATAAAAAACGTAACTTGATGATTTTTATCCGTCCGCAGATTTTGCGTAACCAGCGCAGAGCTAACTTTGCCACCCAGGAAAAATACGACCATATCCGCCAGGCACAACTCAATCATCCGCTCACGACACCGCAAAGTACGCTGCCGGCAATTGATTTAACGGAAAAATATCAGGCTAACAGTCAGGCACCTGCACCGATTTATGAGCGCAGCCGTGCGCTAAAACCTTAAAAACAGCTTATCATGCTCTCTTATCGTTTTGCCAAACGCCACCAGATTATCCTTAGCGAGCACGAGGGTCAGACAACCCTGTTTTTTGTCGGCACGTTGAATCCGCTGGTATTACAAGAGGTCCAAAAACACTGTTTACAACCGTTTGCCCTGCAGCAAATTGACGAACAAACCCTGACCAAACGTCTGGAACAGCAATACCAGGGACAAGACAGCAATACTGACGAAGCCGTCCGGGCACTGAGTGAAGAAATCGATTTAGCCGCTTTTCGGGAACAGTTTGCCGAAGCAGGCGATTTGCTGGACAGCAACGATGACGCCCCGATTATTAAGCTGATTAATGCCATTTTAGCCGACGCCATTAAACAACAAGCCTCGGATATTCATATTGAAAGTTTTGAACACCGCATTGCCGTGCGTATTCGCGTGGACGGTATGTTACAAACACTGATGCAGCCGCCGGTTGAACTCGCCCCTTTTCTGGTGGCACGGGTAAAAATTATGGCCGGCCTGGATATTGCCGAAAAACGCCTGCCGCAGGACGGCCGTATTTCCACCCAAATTGCCGGCCGCGGCGTAGATATCCGCGTTTCAACGTTACCGGTTGCTAATGCCGAGCGCGTAGTGATGCGGATTCTGGATAAAGCGGCATCGAAATTCACCTTGGCTGACCTGGCACTGCCCGAGGCATTACAGCACAGCATCCGGCAAATTATCCACCGTCCGCACGGGATTTTTCTGGTAGTCGGCCCAACGGGTTCAGGAAAAACAACAACCTTATACGCCTCATTATCCGAGCTGGATATTGCCCATAAAAATATCATGACGGTCGAAGACCCCATTGAATATTTTCTGGATGGCATCAGCCAAACTCAAGTTAACAGCAAAGCCGGTATGGATTTTGCCAAAGGTTTGCGCGCCATTTTACGGCAAGACCCCGATGTTATTATGGTTGGCGAAATTCGTGATTTGGAAACCGCAGAAATGGCCGTGCAGGCGAGTTTAACCGGCCATATTGTTTTTTCCACCCTGCATACCAATACCGCCATTGGTGCCATTATGCGCTTGCGTGACATGGGGGTTGAGCCGTTTTTGGTCGGCTCGGCACTCAGCGGTGTGCTGTCACAACGGTTAGTACGAAAACTGTGCCCGCACTGTAAAAAAACGGCTGCTGATTCTGAAACGGCGCAACACCTGCTTGGCGGTGCTGCACATTATCAGGCGGCAGGTTGTGAGCACTGCAATCAGCTCGGCTACCGAGGCCGTATCGGAATTTATGAATTGATTGATATTGATGAAACAACCCGTGAGATGATTATCGACGGTAAAAGCGAAGCTGTTATCAAAAACTATTTACAACAACGCTGTCCGTCAATCATTAAGCATGGATTGACGTTGGTTAAGCAAGGCGTCACAACCTTGGAAGAAGTCATGCGTGTGGCCACTTTATAAATAGTCAAAGGCTTTGTAAAACCACCGCCAATTAACTATCGGCAGCCTTGTAAAATTATTATAATCTACTGATAATATAGTTTATTTTATTACTGTCAGGTAAATGTCACCTAACTGTCGTCACCACTTTTAGGTACTTTTAATTATAATGTCAGCCGGTTAAAGAAGCAGCACGGGAATATACCATACCTGGACATTCTTTAACCATATTACCCAACGGAGATTGCTATGTTAATACAAAAGCTCAGATTACAACACGGCTGGTCGCAACAGCAACTTGCGGAAATGAGCGGATTAAGCACACGAACCATTCAGCGTATTGAGAATGGACAACGACCCAGTGTCGAATCAGTAAAGTCATTAGCGGCGGTCTTCGAAGTCGATTTTTCAACATTACAAGGAGCCTTAACAATGCCTACCGATTCACCAGAAATATTACCGCAAGCAGAACCAAAACCTGTTGATAATAAGCTGATATTAACCGATGCAGAAAAAACAGCTTATAAAAAAGTACGCAAAATAAAAAGATTTTACCGCCGTTTATTGATTTTTATCCTGATAATGGGAGTACTGTTTAGTATTGATTTATTTACTTCACCGGATATTTGGTGGGTACAATGGGTATTTCTGGGATGGGGTATTGGCATTATCATTAAGGGTTTGGACGCTTTTGACTATCTGCCGTTTTTTAATGCGGATTGGGAAAATCGTCAAGTCAAAAAATATATGAAGCGTTGAAGCGTTTTTGCAGCCATTGATGCGCGGCACGGTCACTGCCTGGTACCTTTCTCAGTACGATAATTCGATAATTCTCGACAAGGCGATAATTCTCATATCTTTCCCCGTCTTTTTTATTACGCAGTGAATAGATTCATGTCAGATTAAATTTATTTAATATAAAAACAGACGATTTTAAGGGGTTCTTTAGGTAAAACTTGCTGAAGTTGGGTTAGAAATATTTGACAAATAGTATACAATTGTCCATAATGAAAAGGTATATTTTTTATTAATTTAAAAAATATACCTTTTGCGCTCTGTACTTTTTAATTTATTAGCTGTATCTGCTGTATCTGCGTGGTTTAGTCATTAAAAAGGGAGGAAATATTATGAATTCAATTGTATTGGCCGTTGTGGTTATGATGGGCTTAAGCCTGATTAGAGTGCCAGTGGTTCTGGCGCTGATTCTTGCCACATTTGTCGGCGGGTTGAATGCCGGCTTGTCGATTCCTGAAATCGTCAAACTGTTTGAGGGCGGGCTTGGCAATGGTGCCACGATCGCGCTGTCTTATGGATTACTGGGTGCCTTTGCCGTGGCGCTGTCTCGCTCGGGTATCACTCATCTGTTGGGGGAAAAAATCGTCGCCATTGTCGGTGCAAAGGGCAGCGAATCCAATGTTATCTTTGCGCAAATGGTACTGTACGGTGCATTTCTGATTTGCGCGAGCTTGGCAGAAACGCTAGTCCCTGTACATATCGCTTTTATCCCCATCCTGGTGCCGCCGCTGATGGCCGTGATGGATATGTTAAAACTGGATCGGCGCGCAGCGGCCTGTTCGCTGACCTGCGGCTTAATCCTGGCCTATATGCTGTTTCCGGTCGGGTTTGGCGCGGTCTACCAACAAAACGTGCTGGCAAAAAATATCAACCTCGCAGGCGAAGGCATTGGTTTTTCCATGGATGCCTCGTCGATACCATTTGCGATGCTGATTCCGGCACTGAGCATGATTTTGGGGTTGCTGGTGGCGATTATGATCAGCTATCGCAAACCGCGTGAATATAAACTGCGGGCGGTGGCGGCACAAGACGACAAAGAACCGGTTGATCGTGACCTCAAACCGTTTCAAATCATACTCAGCTTGTTGGCGATTATTGTCGTGCTTGGTGTGCAGCTTTATTCCGGGTCGATGATTCTATCAGGGTTGATTGGCTTTGCCATTCTGAGTTTTTCGGGATCCTATAAATGGAACGAGGTTGATGATGTATTCGTGCTCGGCTTGCGGATGATGGCGCTGATCGGCTTTATCATGGTGACCGCACAGGGATTTTCAGCAGTCATGAACAATACGGGCGAGGTTCCGGCATTGGTTGAGGCCTCCACCGCGCTGATTGGCGACAGCAAAGGGCTTGCTGCCTTAATGATGCTGATAGTCGGTCTATTGATTACCATGGGCATTGGGTCATCGTTTTCAACCGTTCCGATCATCGCGGTTATTTATGTACCGCTTTGTCTTAACTTCGGCTTTTCACCAATGGCAACGGTGGCGCTAATTGGTACCGCCGGTGCGCTGGGAGATGCCGGTTCTCCGGCATCGGATTCAACGCTTGGACCAACTGCCGGTCTAAATGCCGATGGTCAGCATGATCATATCTGGGATACGGTTGTCCCCACTTTCATTCATTTCAACCTGCCGCTTATCGCCGGGGGATGGATTGCAGCGATGATTCTGTAACAGCTAATACTTCGGTCATATCTAGATAACAGTAACAATAGTTTAGGCGGAACGCCAGGTATAAACTAGGTATAGCCTGGAATGGTGCTCCGCCGTATTTTTTCTCATTATCTCTGCATAAAGCAATAATACATTCCCTATGCTCCAGCTTGCCTGACCACTTGTGAGTGGTCAGGTGAACACGCAGTAAATAAGCCTGTCCGGCTTTTAGCGAAGCTACTTGCTGTGGGATTTCGAGCACCGCGCAACGAAGAAATTCTCACATACAGGCGTTTGTGCAAAGGTTTCCGGTAATTGATTACGTTAATTTACCGTGGCAATGTTTAAACTTCTTACCCGAACCGCAAGGGCATTTTGCATTGCGATGGGTACCGGCATAAGGATGGTTGGAGGTATCCTCTACTTCATCATAGTTATTTTCACTGTGTAGTAAATTGACATGCCGGTGCTCACCCTCGGTATGTTCTACCTGTGCATTCTTCTGCAAAGTTTCCACCGGTGTCGGCTGCTCCTGGAATTGCACCTGGCTAAAGAAACGTGTTGACTCCTCGGCAACCTGATCAAGCAAGCCTTCAAACATATAAAATGCCTCACGCTTGTATTCCTGACGCGGATCTTTTTGGGCACGGCTGGCACGCAGCCCGATACTTTGACGTAAGTAGTCCATAGCTTTTAAATGTTCCCGCCATTTATTGTCCAGTACCTGCAGCGTGATAACACGTTCAAAACCTTTGCGCCATTCATCATCCACCCGTTCCATTTTGGCTTGATAGGCGCTTGCCAAGTGTTCCGACAGGTAATCTTTAATATCTTCTGCCGTTAGCTGCGGATTATCGGCAATCATTGCATCAATATCCAGTTCAAAACCGGTGTCTGCCAACACGGCATTTTGTAAACCGGTTTTATCCCATTCCGATAACATGGCATCGGCAGGAATATAATTGTCCACCATTACCGATACGGCACCGCTGCGCATATTGGCAATCATATTACCGACGTCTTCAGACTCCATGATTTCATTACGCTGACTGTAGATAACCTTACGTTGTTCATTGGCAACATCATCATATTCAATCAACTGCTTACGCGCATCGAAGTTATGCGCTTCGACTTTACGCTGGGCATTCTCAATAGCATTGGAGACCATACGGTGCTCAATCGCCTCATCCTCTTTCATGCCCAGCCGCTGCATCATCGATGCCATGCGTTCAGAGGCAAAAATACGCATCAGATTGTCTTCTAAAGACAAATAAAACTTTGACGAACCGGGGTCACCTTGACGGCCGGCGCGCCCCCGCAGCTGATTATCAATACGGCGGGATTCGTGACGTTCCGTACCGATAATGCGCAATCCTCCCAGGCTGACAACCTCATCGTGATCGGCTTGCCAGGCAGCTTTTTCATTTTGTCTGTCGGCTTCCTCTTGTGATGCCAAATCACGCAGACGCGCGACTAAATTACCACCCAGGACAATATCCGTACCACGCCCGGCCATATTGGTAGCAATGGTCACGGCACCTTTGCAGCCGGCGTTTTCGATAATATGTGCTTCACGTTCATGCTGTTTGGCATTTAACAGCTCATACGGCACACCGGTTGCTTCCAGCTGTTTGCCGATTAATTCGGAAATTTCAATGGAAGTCGTCCCCACCAGTACCGGCTGCCCGCGTTCATGGCAGTCGATAATATCTTGCACAATGGCATTGAATTTGCCTTTTTGGTTTAAAAAGATGGCATCCGCTTCATCACTACGCTGAACCGGCAAATTAGTCGGAATAACAATCGTTTCCAGATTATAAATCTGCTGAAACTCAAAGGCTTCGGTATCCGCTGTCCCCGTCATTCCCGCTAATTTATCATACATACGGAAAAAGTTCTGGAAGGTAATCGATGCCATGGTCTGGTTTTCCGACTGCACTTCCACGCCTTCTTTGGCTTCGATAGCCTGATGCAGTCCTTCCGACCAACGCCGTCCCGGCATCGTGCGGCCGGTAAATTCATCAACAATAACGATTTCCCCTTTGGAAACAATATAATCAACATTTTTTTGATACAGGTGGTGCGCGCGCAGACAAGCATTTAGGTGGTGAAATAAACCGATATTGGCAGGATTATAAATGGATTCGCCGTCTTTTAATAAACCGGCATCATTGAGCAGCCGTTCAACTTTATCATGCCCGTCATCAGTCAAGCCTACCGATTTGTCTTTTTCATCAACTGTAAAATCACCGGCGCCGTCTTCGTCGATTTGCCGCGTTAAGTGCGGTACGATATTGTTTAAGCGGCGGTAAATATCATTGTCCTGATCAACTGCACCGGAGATAATCAGCGGTGTTCTGGCTTCATCAATTAAAATCGAATCCACTTCATCGATAATGGCAAAGTGCAAATCTTTTTGCAGGCGTTCTTCAACCGTCAATGCCATATTGGTACGCAAATAATCAAAACCGAATTCGTTATTTGTTCCGTAAATCACATCGCATTCATAGGCGGCTATTTTTTCTTCAACCGGCATTTCCCCGACACAAACGCCGGTACTTAAACCTAAAAAGCCATAAAGTGCACCCAGCTGCTCGGCATCGCGGCGTGCCAGATAATCGTTGACGGTTACAACATGCACGCCTTTACCGGTTAGCGCATTGAGGTAAACCGCTAAGGTTGCCACCAGTGTTTTTCCTTCACCGGTGCGCATTTCAGCAATTTTACCCTGATGCAGTACAATACCGCCAATCAATTGTACATCATAGTGGCGCAATCCCAATATACGTACCGAGGCTTCCCGGCAAACGGCAAAGGCTTCGTTTAATAAGCTGTCTAAATGCTCACCAGCGGCAATGCGCTGTTTAAATTCAGCGGTTTTAGCCTGCAGTTCGGTATCTGATAAGGCCTGCATCTGCGCTTCCAGCACATTGATAGCATTGACATTCTTTCGTAAAGATTTAATAAAGCGGTCGTTTCGTGAACCAACGATTTTTCTGGCGATTTTTCCTAACATTGATATAGCCTGTTTAATTTTGTGATTGTTGCACAGCGCAACATTGGTATAATGGCGATATGATACCCTATTTTCAATACGCCGTCCCTGATAAGTCGAGAAAAATATGAACAATCGTTCCGCCGCCCCTGCCTCAATCTGGCATACCTTACAACGTTTATCTACTGACAATCACAGTGGACAGCACGCCTTATGGGACAGCGAGGACTATGTGGCCGCCGTTAACAGTCTGGAAAATACCAAAAAATCACTGGCTGTTTTGAAAAAACATTTACCCGAAAAATTTCATCCTTTGATTCGCTTTGCCCAGCCTAAAACTATCTGGTATCTCAATGTTGAAAAAGGCGTAACAGCAACACAGCTCAATCAATTACTGGATGAGTTATGTTTGCGTATCGCTAAAGACATCGGCTATGCCCCAAGGCTGAAAGTTATGGTCAAGGCCACCCAATGGCGCAATTCGGGGCTGCCGTTATCAGTCATTAAACCGACACCTATTCCTATACCGACACATGCAGAAGCAGCAAAAATTATTGCTGATTTTTTATCATGATACTCCGCTAAAAATTCGTAATAACTTAATTAAATTATTTTGGGAGATATTATGCGCATTGCTAAACCATCATTTCGATTAAAAAATTTGCTACTAATAAAAAAATACAACACCAACTGATTTAAAATAAAATTATAGTGCTAACTATTTGCACTTTTCCTATAGATAAACTTTAATTTCAGTATGTTATGAATTTCATCTGCCTTATATTATTACCAAATCAAAATTAGATTAAAAAAAATTTATACTTAAAGGGTTGTTTCTTTATAAAGTAAAATGATATAATTTATTTATAAAAAATAGCTCAACTAATATAGCAAGGAGTAATAATATGCCTAGAAAGAAAAATACAAACCGTGCCTTTTCCAACCTCATTAAGGTACAAGACTTACGAATGATTATTGCATTAGATGATCATGGTACGATTTTGAATGCTGCAAACATTATGGGACTGTCGCAACCGGCAATTACTAAACGCTTACAGGATTTAGAAAAAGACTTAGGTGTTACTTTATTCCATCGTATGTCACGTGGGGTTGAACCGACGCCTTATGGTGAAATTATTATTAAACATGCTCATATTATCCTCAACCAATTACGTAACGCTGAAGGCGAAGTTTCTGATTTATCTGTTGGTTTAGGTGGTCGATTATGTATTGGTATTCCGGTTGCTGCTTCTACTGATTTGGTCTCAGCTGCTATTGTAGAATTACTGGAAAAACGTAAAAATGTTCAGGTTACTATGGTGGAAGACTATAATATCCGCTTAATTCCTTCACTTAAACGTGGTAATCTCGATTTAATTGTTGGACGGTTACCTAAAAAAACACAATTTGAAGACATTAATATCGAAGGGTTTTATAAAGAAAGTTTACAAATAGTTGTACGTAATGAACATCCTTTAGCAAAAAGGAAAAAAGTCACATTAAAAGATTTGAGCGAATGGAACTGGTTAATGCCACCACATGATTCAATTATGTATACACAGTTGGAAAATTTCTTTAGGAAAAAGGGTGCTAAAATGCCAACCGTTAGTGTTTATTCATTGTCCCATGCAGGCAGCTTAAAAGTCGTTCAGCAACAAAATCTGATTGCCGCTTTCCCACAAGAATCAATTGCTAATGAAGTCAAAGCAGATCGTCTAAAAGTTTTAGATATTGATTTATCCTCTGAAGCAACCGAGGTCGGTATTATTACCCGCCAAAGTGGTTTTAGTTCACCGGCTGCCGAAATGTTTATGGACATTATCCGTAAAATTGGCAAAAGCAAATAAATCTAACTTAATTAGTGGTGGCTTGTGAACTATCTCCTTTCATGAGCTACTAACTATTTATAATAGTTATCATTAAGTTGATTTTTTGAGGAACGATTAACTAAAAAATGTTGGGATTACCAATTTTGAGATATTAGCTTATTTATCAAACATCATCTTTTGGTTTTAGTGAAGCTAAACGTGCTAAATATTTTTTGCGTTCCTGAGTAAATGACCACCATGGTAGAGGTTCTCCGCCTTCCATAAAATGAACAGCTGATATAAAAACATCAAGTACACAAAGGTCATGCTTTTTACCTGTAACTGCACATAAATCTTCGTACATCTTAAGTGGTTCCATTCCTATTAATTGCTTAGGATGATCAATATTAATTAAATGAAGATCTGTCATTATCGCTTTGCCAATATTCGGTAATGCGTCCAAACGCGATACCTTCTTTCTATCAGGGTTTTTCATATTTTTTAACTTGAAAGTGATAAAGGCAATGCCGACTTCATGCTATGTTAGCTGTACAGGTAACATACGGTCTACCTTTTGTTAATTGATTTTAATTGTAAAAATGGTTTTTCGATTAGCTGATGGTTGATATAGCTTATAATGGATGTTAAGCCTAAAACAACTACTGTAACAATAAGTAATATCATCACAGGAGAAAAACCATATGTCATTAACCAGTCAGAAAGCTTTAATTGAGGCAATAAATTACCATTAATTAAATGAATAATGGTTAAATGCCATAGATAAATACCGTAACTTAATACACCCAAAATCATCATAATACGATTTGTCCATAAAACCTTCGATATGATTTTCTGAGCAGAAGCTCCAAAAATAAATAGCGTTAATGCAATAGGAGCAAATGAATTCCACCAATAATGTTGTTGACCGATCCAATACCTTGACCAATCAACTATTGATATTCCTATACAGAGCATTAATGCACCGGCAATCATAATAAAATCACCGTACCTTATCGCCCATGAGTCATCATTTAAATTAAAACGCCAATAAGCACCTACCATACCGAATAGAAAATATTCCGGAATAGAAAAAACTTGAGATAATATCCAGATTCTTTTATTTGTATCAACATCGGCAAAGATAACTTCACCAATAATAATACGAGACGAAATACCAATAGCCAAAGCAATAATCACTAACCAAAACCATCGGTTTCTAAGAAAGAAAATAGATAATATCGGCATTATAAAGTAGAAGTTCCATTCAATAGGTAAAGTCCAATAAACACCATTAATTAAACTATTTATAGTAATATCAAAATTATGTAACATCAAAAAATGCATAATAATGTTATATACCGTATATTTGGAATCGAATAATAACCACCCACCGACAACAAAAATTATCAATTGTACGTAATATGAAGGTAGTACTCGTAAGCAACGATTAATAGCAAATTTTTTTAAATCCGGTTTTTGTTTTTTTTTATAAGCTGATAAAAATGAAAATGATAATAAAAAACCTGATAAAACAAAAAAAATGGGGACACCTAAAAAACCAAAACCATAAATCCAACGAAAGAAGTATTTAAACATAAAGCCGGCTTCATCATTTTGTATGGGTACTAATGATGAAATATGAAATAGTAGTACTAAAGTAGCAGCTAAACCACGTAATCCTGTTAAAGGTGCAAAATAATTACCAGAAGAAGTTTGCTCCTTAAAAAAAGATTTTATACTTAGCGTATTAAATAGCGGTATCATTAAATCCCATCCTATAATATAAAATTGAAAACCATGCAAAAATCCTGTACTAATGTGATTGTTAGAGTTTAATTTATTGTTTTGTCATAAAATAACAATAAATCTAACTGACAAAAGAGCAGTTTTTTATATTGTGGTATTATACGGGTGCTTAACCTATTGATGCAAAAAACCAAACGATTTTATCATGCTTTTTAAGCAGGCCCTAAGGCTAATTTCAAAACATAACTTTAAGTAATTTCTTAGTTAATGGTTTGCCAAATTAACATTAATCAATAAACTCGCTAATGTTATCGTATAAATTAAAAAATAATATTATAGCTAGCATTACTTCAATATGCCTTATTTTATGCTTTATGCGAATTTGACTATCGCATTTTTTTACAACTTTTTACAATTTCCTACATTTTTTTGACAATGTTGTTTTAGCATTTTGTCATACTAGCCTTGTCTTAATATCAACCTCACAGGAGAAACCTTATGAAACGACAATTATTGCAAACAATCACTTACTCCGCATTAGCGGCCTTAGCATTATTTGCGGGCATTGCTCGGGCAGATAAAGCTGTAATAGCAGAAAGTTCACCCGTAGCGGTTAATGCGCAACTGGCTTATCCGTTAATGCTGAAAAGCCAGGTGAAAAATAACTATCTGAAAGTTGCTTTAACCGGTACCCCG
>PDWJ01005429.1_pt1 | contig 16262 bp, 13 predicted proteins | sample 1430881 | NCBI WGS metagenome assembly PDWJ01 (sample SAMN01162460, study PRJNA174530) | Oral metagenome, whole genome shotgun sequencing project. | biome: Marine environment; feature: Marine mammal; material: Swab sample of the gingival sulcus; isolation source: swab sample of gingival sulcus... | reverse complement strand
ACGAGCCTTCCCAAAATAATATTCACAGACCTTGCATAAATCTGTGAATTTTACGTTGGCTGGATTTTTGAAAATTTCATTTAATAGCTTTTCAATTTGACCCATGTATACATGATATCAATATTGATACTATTGTCAAGGTTTTTTATGCACAACGTATGAAAACAATAGTGGTATGGGCCACCAGGGTATCATAAACCAGCTATCCATCAACAGATATTTTGCGCGAAAGCCTGCACCCAGAATTCTCTTGATCATGGATTCCAGATTCTCGGACGCTTTAACTATGGCCTCTTGCCTTCGTTTCCATGCACTGCATCTTTTATCCACTCGTTTTTTTGATGCTGCCCAACGAATTCCGAAAGTTGAGTTATAATAAACGAAAAAGGGTTTGTGTGAATATCTCTAAACACATTGAACGCCCGCTATACATAGACAGAATAATCAGGGTCAACGCATGTAAAAATTCGACATAATAAATTCAGATAGTTATAAAAAGGGCAAAAAACTATCATTTTTTCAACTGACTGAATTTACAAGAATAAAAATTTATGCCAAGCCTACATGCGATCACCCTGACAGAATAATGCCTTATATCCGAAATGATATTATTAAAATTCTGGTTGGCCAGCGCAGGGTGAGCATGGGTCGAAATGGTTGATCTGCATCCAGGCTTCGACCCGTAAAAAAAGATATAAAGATTCCAATTAGTTACTGAAAGATTTCATATAGAGGTCAATTGAATTATAAATAGTTTAGGAGCGTTGCTTTCATATTCATGAAATGTCCACATTAACCGCGGTCCAGCATGGCTTTGAGAATATGGTTGACCATGGCAGGGTTTTCTTTGAGACGGCGTGTGGAGTATCCGAACCATTGCTTTCCAAAGGGAACATAGACCCGAACCGGATGGCCTGTGGCTACCAGTTTTTGGCGCTGTTTGGGGGTGACCCCGTATAGCATCTGGAATTCATATTTATCTTTGGGGATATCATATTTTTCGATGAGTGCTTCAGCGCCATCAATGAGTGGTTTGTCATGGGTGGCAATGGCCGCGTAGATGCCATTTTTGAACATGAACTCAAGATCCTGGAGATAGTTGGCATTAATCTCGTGGTAGTTTTTGTAAGCGATATTTGCAGATTCTACATAAATACCCTTGCACAACCTGAAGTTGAGTGCTGCATCTGCAGTTTTCAGGTCCAGCATGTTTTCGATGTCCTGGCGGGTCCGTTTCAGGTATGCCTGGAGCACAAGGCCGACGTTCTTGGGGAACTCTTTTTTTAATGCCCTGAATATTTCAATGGTGTCATCGGTACAGGGGGAGTTTTCCATGTCAATGCGGATGAAATTATTGTAAGACGCCACTGTCTTTACCATATCCCGCATGTATTCAAAGCAGGCGTCTTTGTTTAGCAGCAGGCCGAACATTGTGGGTTTGAGAGAATAGTTTCCGATAACATCGGTCTGTTCGATGGTGTTGATCAGGTCAATGTATTCGTCTCGATTGGCCTTTGCCTGATCCAGATTCTGGATAAATTCACCCAAAATATCCAGGGTGACCATGATGTTTGCCTGATTTAGGGCTCTGGATGCAGCGATGGCAGACTGGGTGTTTTCACCGGCAATATAGTTTTTGGACACCTGCCAGATGAGTTTTTGGGGAAAGTAGGGAAGGACTTGGCTGATCAATTGATTTAACATGACGGTCTCCTCAAATTGAATGGTTTAACCATTTTTCAGTAGGTTAAATATGTCTGTATTTAAATACGTTGTCAAGGATTTAATTAAGCGTTTAATAAACCCGTTAGGTCGCATTGAAACCTGATGCGAGATGAACTTGATGTTGCACTCAAAGGGGGACTATGTTAATTAAATCGCCTATGAAACAATATGTGATCGATGGCTTGACACTTAAGGACTATGCGGCATTAAAAGACTATCTGGACACCCACCTGGATTGTGCCACCCTCGGCGGTATTTACTGGCTGGAACTTGCACCGGAATGTTTAACGGCGTTACAGGCCGAACACACGGGGTGCGGTCCCCATGTGTTTGCGTTAATGCTGGAAGAATCCTATCTGTCCTGCGAATTGCTGGTGAGAATTAAAACCAATATTAAATGTGATTGCATGGGATATGCCACAAAATTACAGCTTGAATGGCTTGTGGACTGGACCGATGCGGTGTTGGAAAAATTATCCATCTGCGTTTAATTTGGGGATTGGATATTAAAAAATGTTGAAGATCATCCCTTTGGGGGGACTGGGCGAAATTGGCCTGAATATGATGGTGGTTGAATACGAAAGTGTAATTTTCATCATTGATGCCGGGCTGATGTTTCCCGAAGACTATATGCTGGGCGTGGATATTGTCATCCCGGCCATGGATTATCTGCGGGAAAATCGTCAGAAAATTGAAGGGATCATCCTTACCCATGCCCATGAGGATCATATTGGTGCATTGCCCTATCTGTTGAGGGAGATCCGGTTGCCGGTGTACGGCACCCCTTTTACTCTGGAAATTGTCCGCAATAAACTGATTGAATTTGATCTGAACACCCGTGTGGATCTCAATGTGGTAAATCCCGGTGAAGTGCTGAGCATTGAGCCATTTGAAATTGAATTTATCAGGGTCAGTCATTCCACTGTGGACGGGGTGGGGTTGGCAATTGATACACCTGAGGGCGTGGTGGTCCATACCGGGGATTTTAGAATCAGCCATTCCGGTGACAAAATGAAAAATACCGACATTTCCAGTTTTGCCCGATGGGGGGAGAAGGGGGTCCTTGCCCTGATGTCCGACTCCACCAATGTGGAGGTGGAGGGGTATACCATGTCGGAGCAGGAGGTGGCGAAAAATCTTGGGAAAGTTATCTCATCCGCTACAGGCCGCGTCATTGTCGCCCTGTTTGCCTCCAATGTGTTCCGGATCCAGCAGGTTATTGATATCGCAAGACGCAATAACCGAAAGGTGACGTTCAATGGTCGGAGCATGGAGCAAATCACCGATGTGGCCATCCGGCTGGGATATATCCAGGCCCCGCCGGGCATGATTGTGGATGTCAAGCAGATCCATAAACTGCCACCGGATGAGGTGGTTATCATTACCACCGGAAGCCAGGGTGAGGCCATGTCTGCCTTGTCCCGTATGGCCTCTGGCGTGCATAAGCATATCAATATCAGGAAAGGGGATACGGTGATCCTCTCTTCCAAGTATATTCCGGGCAATGAAAAAGCGATCTCCAATATCATCAATAAGCTCTATCGACGGGGCGCAGAAGTGGTCTATTCCAAGGTGGCCCAGATCCACACCTCGGGCCATGCTCATCAAGAAGAGCTGAAGATGATGATTAACCTGACCCGGCCTGAGTATTTTATTCCAATCCACGGAGAGTACCGTCACCTGGTGGTTCATGCACGGCTGGCAGAAAAGCTGGGGCTGGAGCGGGACCATGTGATTGTTGCCGAAGACGGGCACGTGATCGCCTTTGATCGGGAAAATGGTGGCCGGATTGATGGCAAAGTTCAAACCGGTCGTATTCTTGTGGACGGCAAAGGCATCGGAGATGTGGGGCGGTCGGTCCTCAAAGAGCGGCGAGAGCTTTCCGAAGATGGGCTGGTCGTGGTCATTATGATCATTGACGAGGAAACCGGGGTGGTGCTGTATGGGCCGGAGCTGGTGTCCAAAGGGTTTGTGTTTGATTCGGCCACAGGCTATCTTGTGGATGATGCCCAATGCGTTATTCTGGAGATTGTAGAAGAATATGAAGCCGGCCTGGAATCACGGGTGGAACTGATTCGTAAAAAACTCCAGCGGGCCTTGAAACAATATTTTTCATTTGCCATCAAACGCCGTCCTCTGATTGTCCCCATTATCATTGAGGTCTGATTTCCAGGGCATGAAAAAAGAACTTTACGGCATTTTTTTATTTTTTCTGATTATCCTGACAGCGGTCAGTCTTTTTTCCTTTCATGCGGCTGATCCCAGTGTGGGAAACGGCGTGAGCCATGTGCCAGATAAAATTCACAATCTGTTTGGGCTGGTGGGCGCACATACTGCGGGATTTTTTGTTTATCTGTTTGGCCTCGGGTCCTTGTGGGTCCCCCTGGTGCTCTCTTTGCTGGGGCTGTGGTACCTTAAAGAAAAATCTATTAAGGTGATCTGGCTGACCCTGGCAGGCGGTCTCATGCTCATGGTCTCTACTGGCGCTATTTTCTACCTGTTCCGGGCGTCTTACCGGTTTTCAAATACCACGATGCCCTCAGGCGGTGTGGTAGGCACTGCCGTAACCAATTTCTTGCTGACCTATGCGAACATTACAGGGTGCATCATTGTGTTGGCTTTTGTGGTGGTTGTGGGATTTGTTTTGGCCACCGGGATTTCCATTAAGGCGGTGACCCTGCTGCTTAAAGAAAAATTGTACACATTCGGTACGATCCTTCAAAAGGATGCCGTGCAGGTCGTCACGTACATGAAAGCACGGGTGGCTCAGTTCAATGAGGCCAGAAAGCAGGCCCGGATAGATCGGGCCAAAGCGGTTGACGCTTTGGCGACTGCCATGCCTAAAGAGCTGCCTGTGAAAACCCAATCTAAAAACAAGGATAAAAAGAGAGAAGACCCGCTCACAACGGTGGGGACAGATGTCTTGGACAACACTGGTGATGTGTCTGTGGATGCGCTGCTGGCTCCCACGATTGTGGCGGTGGCACGTGATGAAAAGGAATATATGGCTGATCCGGTGATTGAAGATATTCGGGAACAGCCCGATTTTGTGCTGCCCAAACTATCCTTTCTGGATGAAAAACCCAAGATAAGGCGAAATATCGACACCGATATCCTCCAGGGAAAAGCCAAAATTCTGGAAGAAAAACTCAAAGACTTTAATGTGCGCGGCGACGTTGTTGAGATCCTGCCGGGGCCGGTCATCACTACCTTTGAATACCGGCCAGCACCGGGGATAAAACTTTCTAAAATCGTAGGGCTTTCAGACGACCTGGCCCTGGCCCTGTCTGCCATTTCCATCCGCATTGTGGCCCCCATTCCCGGTCGGGATGTGGTGGGCATTGAGATCCCCAACGACGAACGGGAAGTGGTGTATCTCAGGGAGATGATTGCCTCCAAAGCATTCGTGACTTCAGATTCGCTGTTGACCTTAGGATTGGGTAAGGATTTGATGGGTGCCCCGGTTGCCACGCAAATGGATAAAATGCCCCATTTGCTCATAGCAGGGGCGACGGGTACGGGGAAATCGGTGGGGCTCAATGCCATGATTATCAGTCTGCTCTATAAGGCCACACCGGACCAGGTCAAACTCATCATGGTGGATCCTAAACGTATTGAATTGTCCGTATATAACGATATCCCCCATCTTATTACGCCGGTGGTCACAGATATGAAAAAGGCCACAAATGCGTTGTTCTGGGCGGTGAAGGAGATGGAACGACGGTATGAGCTGTTGGAATTGTCCGGGCTGAGAAATATCGGGCAGTATAATGAGATGGTAAAAGAAAAATTGCCGGAGGCCGGCGTCAAGGAAGGCCCTGAAGATCAAATCGCCGATGACGGGGTGCCCCTGGAGGTCCTGCCGTATATTGTAGTGATCGTGGATGAGCTCGGGGATTTGATGATGGTGGCCTCCAAAGACGTTGAATATGCCTTGACCCGCCTGGCTCAGATGGCTCGGGCTGCGGGCATTCATCTCATCATTGCCACCCAGCGGCCTTCTGCGGATGTGCTTACCGGCACCATTAAAGCCAATTTCCCCACTCGGATTTCTTTTCAGGTCTCTTCCAAAATCGATGGCCGGATTATCATTGACCAGGGTGGCGCGGAAAGCCTTTTAGGTAACGGAGATATGCTGTTCTGTCCGCCAGGCACCGGTAAATTGATGCGGATCCAGGGGGCGTTTATCTCGGAAAAGGAGATCGGGCGGATTACCGGCTTTTTAAAGGCCCAGCGGACACCTGATTATAATGAAGAGGTGACGAAAGGCGAGGATCAGGATGAAGATAAAAGTTTTGATGCGTCTGAATACGATGCCAAGTACGATGAGGCAGTGGCCTTGGTGACAAAGGATCGTCAGGCCTCTATTTCCTATGTTCAGCGACGGCTTCGCATTGGATACAACCGGGCTGCACGACTCATTGAGATGATGGAACATGAAGGGATTGTAGGGCCTCAGATGGGGTCCAAAGGCCGGGAAATACTGGTAAAAAGTTATGACGAAGAGTCGTCCGTGTAAGATTGATTTTGACTTTTTAAACACCATCAAAGGATTCATGCATGACGAAGAAGTGGTTCGCCTGTATGAGGTCGCCTTTGAGGCATCTACCATGGGACCGTTGCTTGAAATTGGCTCCTACTGCGGACGGTCTGCAGCGATTATCGGCCAGGCCTGTAAAGAGAATAACGGTATATTGTTCTCCATCGATCACCATCGGGGATCTGAGGAGCAGCAGCCCGGGGAGGCATATTTTGATCCGGACCTCTACGACCCGGAAATTTCCAGGGTAAATACCTTGCCCTTGTTCCGCCAGACCCTTGAACGGGCAGAACTCGAAGATACGGTGGTGCCCATTGTGGCATCATCCGCTGTTGCAGGACGCATGTGGGCCACGCCCCTTGCCATGGTGTTTATTGACGGGGGGCATTCCTTTGAGGCCGCGCATACGGACATGACCACTTGGACACCGCATCTGATGCCGGGCGGTTATCTGGCTATCCATGATATTTTTTTCAATCCTGAAGACGGGGGGCTGCCGCCCCGGCAGATTTATGAGGCAGTAATCGCTACCGGCACCTATGAAGTGCTTGAAATGACCAACACGCTGGGCATACTGAGGCGAATCTAAGTTGCTTGCATAAATTGAAGCGTAACTCATTAAAGTTTCTTTGACGGATATATTGCCAATTTTGTTTCATGTATCAATGTATCACTATGCCATCAGGAGGCAAGACAGGGCGGCATCATGAGAATGAGAAAAGATAAACTGCGGGCACGGCTGGATCGACTCTATGAGATGTATAATCGGCGGGAATATGTGGCACCGGATCCGCTGATGTTTTTATATCACTATGAAGGTGTGCGGGACCGGGAAGTCGTTGGGATGATTGCCTCCTGCCTGGCCTATGGACGGGTGAATATGATTACAAAAACAGTGGGGGAGGTATTGGAAAAAATGGGGACATCTCCCCGAGCCTTTGTGAGGGGGGCGACTGAAACCGCTGTCAAAAAGGTGTTCAACGGCTTTAAGTACCGGTTTTCCACAGCGGACCATTTAACAGCCTTGATCATGGGCATGCAGGCGGGAATTGAAAAATATGGATCCCTTGAGGGGTGTATTTCCAGTGGAGGGACGCCTGTTGAGGGGTGGGATGGTCTGGTTGATGGGCTTGGTCTACTTTATCGGACGATTTGTCTGGGAGGCGATGTGGGGCATCTGATGGCAGATCCTGGAAAGACGTCTGGATGTAAGCGCAGCCATCTTTTTTTGCGGTGGATGGTTCGCTGTGATGGGGTGGACCCTGGTGGATGGGGCAACATATCACCTGAGCACCTGGTTTATCCGGTTGATACACATATGTATAAAATCGGTACAATGCTGGGGTTTACCCGGCGCAAGTCTGCGGATAAAAAATGTGCCCAGGAAATTACAACGGGGTTTCAACGACTGAATCCCCAAGACCCGGTCAAATATGATTTTGCATTGACCCGGTTCGGTATCCGGCAAGCGTTTAACATTGACGATTTAAAAGCGTTTTTAAAAAAGGAAGCAGATTGATGGGGGATGAATATAAAGGATATGAACTGCCGCCCCTGATTCAGGGAAAATTGGTGAAACGGTATAAACGGTTTTTGGCGGATGTTACACTTAAAGACGGCACGGTTGTGACGGCCCATTGCCCCAACTCCGGTTCCATGAAAGGGTGTGCCCAGGCCGGTGCCCCAGTGTGGATGTCCAAAAGCGATAATCCCAAACGCAAACTCAAATATACCTGGGAATTGATCCAGACAAAGACCTCTTATGTGGGCGTCAATACCCAGGTCCCCAACAAACTGGTCAAACAGGCCATTGAAAGCGGTCAGGTGGCAGAGCTGGCCCATTACACAAAGGTGACAGCGGAGGTGAAAACATCCGCCCACACCCGCCTGGATCTTATGCTGGAACAAGAGAACAAAAAGCGCTGTTACGTGGAAATTAAAAATTGTACCCTGGTGGAAGCGGGGCTGGCCAGCTTTCCAGATGCCGTGACCACAAGGGGGCAAAAACACCTCGACGAGCTGGTTGCCCTCCATGAACAGGGCCATGATACCGTTATTTTTTATCTGATTCAACGCATGGATGCCAAAACATTTACACCGGCCGCCAATATAGATCCGGTTTATGCTAAAAAATTGGTTTGGGCGGCTGAAAAAGGGGTGCAGGTCATCACCCGGGATGTGGACATCGATCCCCATGGCGAACCGGGGCACATTCGGTTACGGCGGCCTGTACCTGTGGCGTTAGATTACGGGTCCTTTTTCAACGCGTGAAAAAAGAAATGTCCGGGCGAGGGAGTTGACAATCTACCACGCTGTAGTATTTTGTAGCTATGCTAAAGCAACCAAGACACAACAGATCTCAAGCGCAGATCTAAGGAGATATAATATGTGGGATTATACAGATAAAGTAAAAGAACATTTTTTGAACCCCAAAAATGTTGGTGAACTTGAGGGCGCCAACGGAATTGGGGAAACTGGTTCCTTGAGTTGCGGGGACGCCTTGAAACTGTTTTTGAAGGTCAATGACAACGAACGGATTGTTGATGCGTCCTTTATGACCTTTGGGTGCGCCAGCGCCGTTGCATCCTCTTCAGCCCTCACTGAAATCATCAAGGGCATGACCCTGGACGAGGCCGCTAAGATCACCAACGATGATATCGCTGATTTTCTGGGCGGACTGCCCAAGGAAAAAATGCATTGTTCGGTCATGGGTCAGGCCGCCCTGAAAAAGGCCATTGCAGATTTCAGGGGGATTCAAATTCTTGACAAGCCAGGCGAAATGGTCTGTGAATGTTTTGATGTTACCGACTTTGAAATCATTGATGCCATTAAGAGCCATGATATTAAAAGCACCGAATATGTGACCAATTACCTGAAAGCTGGCGGCGGCTGTGGTAAATGTCTGGACCGTATTGATCAGATTATTGCCGAAACCCAGGAGGGCGTCGCCGAAGGCGCTGTAAATTAAGGAAACCGTTATGGATGTCATTTATACGGACAATAACGCAACCACCAAAGTTGCCGATGAAGTGATCCAGGAAATGCTGCCCTATTTTGGGCAATTTTATGGCAACCCCTCTTCCATGCATACCTTTGGGGATGAGGTGGGCAAAAAATTGCGAAATGCCAGAAGGCAGGTGGCGGCACTCATCAATGCTGATCCTGAAGAGATTGTGTTTACCTCCTGCGGCACAGAAAGTGATAATGCGGCCATCAATGCGGCCATCTCTTTATTTCCGGAGAAAAAGCATTTGATCACTTCGGTGGTGGAGCATCCGGCCATAAAAAATGTGTTTGAGTATCTGGCCGAGAAAAAAGGCTACGATGTAACCTTTGTGGGGGTGGATGAACAAGGCCGCCTGGACACTGACACCCTGTATAACAGTATGTCTGAAAATACTGCGGTGGTTTCTCTGATGTGGGCCAATAATGAGACCGGTGTGATTTTCCCCATTGAAGAGGTGGCAGCAAAGGTAAAAGAGAAGGGTATTCTCTTTCATACTGATGCGGTTCAGGCCGCAGGCAAGGTAGACATTGATGTGAAAAAGACCGGGGTGGACATGCTCTCACTTTCCGGTCATAAAATCCATGCTCCTAAAGGGGTGGCGGTCCTGTACGTGAAAAAGGGGATAAAATTTCCCGCCTTTCTCATCGGGGGCCACCAGGAAAACGGCCGCAGGGGCGGCACTGAAAACACCGTCTCCATCATTGGTCTGGGCAAAGCCTGTGAACTGGCCAAAGAAAATTTGACGCTGATGAATACGACGGTCAAGGAATTGCGGGATTACCTGGAGGCGCAATTGCTGGAAAAAATACCCAGCACATCAGTCAACGGCACCCGGGAAAACCGCCTGCCCAATACCCTGTCCATTGGCTTTGACGCGGTGGAAGGAGAATCCATCCTCATGCTGCTGGATCAGAAGGGCATCTGCGCCTCGTCCGGCTCTGCCTGCACCTCAGGCTCTCTGGATCCCTCCCATGTCCTCATGGCCATGTCAGTGCCCTTTAAATCTGCCCACGGTACCATTCGATTTTGCCTTTTTTGAATGAAATCCCGACTCCCAGATGTACAGCAGCACGCCCACCCAGATAAAGGCAAAGGTGACCAAACTGTCTCGGGTAAAAGGCTCCTTATAGATAAAGACGCCGAGTACAAATGCGATGGAGGGGGCCAGGTATTGGAGAATGCCGATGGTGGACAGGTTCAGCCGTTTGGTGGCCGCGGCAAACCAGAGTAGGGGCAGGCTTGTGACCACCCCGGAGCCCATACACCACAGGGACAGGTTGAGATGGTCAAGAAAGGGGCTGTTCCCCAATCCCACCCGGAATCCCAGATACGCCAGGGCCGGGAGGAACAATACCAGGGTTTCGATGAACAGGCCTGGAATGGGGGCCGCGTCAATTTTTTTTCTGGCAAACCCGTATAAGGCAAAGGTGATCGCCAGGGTCAGGGCGAAAAAGGGCAGATCCCCATATACGGCCAGGGAATATAAAACCCCGGTGGCAGCAAACCCTACGGCAATCCATTGGATTCTGCTGAACCGCTCTCCCAACAGCATACATCCTAAAACCACATTGATCATGGGATTGATATAATATCCCAGGCTGGTTTCCACCACCCGACCAGTGTTGACGGCCCAGATATAAAGAAACCAGTTCAGGCCAATAATGATGGAACTCATGCACAACTGCCGAAGGGCTTTGGGATGGTGAAGAATATCCACGACCTCGTTCCACCGCCGCTGCCAGGAAAGAATCCCCACAAGAAAAATACAGGACCAGACAATTCGGTGACAGAGAATTTCAAAAGAATTGACGGCCTGAAGCTGTTTCCAGTAGGCCGGCAGAAATCCCCAGGCACCAAACGCTGCCAGTCCAAACAGGACGCCGTGTAGTTTTGGGTTCATTGTTACCCCGATCTAAGTGTGACAAATGATGCTCTTAGATCAGGTTGGCCGTCAAAAATCAAGACCCTGGAAAAATATTTACGTATTTTGAACGAAAGCGTTCATATTACCGCAAGCAGGCCGGCCCCCCAATGAAACCGTCACATGTATGTACTACCTGAAAAGATCGGTACTCAGATACCGTTCACCCGTGTCGCAGGCCACAAAAACGATGGTGGCTTGGGGATGCTGCTTGCCGGCTTCAAAGGCCGCATGGAAATTGGCGCCTGAGGAGATCCCACAGAGGATGCCGCAGTCCCGGGCCAGGGCTTTTGCCCCTGCCAAGGCCGCTTCACCCGTTACCGTGGCCACTTGGTCAATCATGTCCGTGTTTAGATTTTTGGGGATGAATCCCGCGCCAATCCCCTGGATGGGATGGGGGCCTGGGGACCCGCCGGAAATGACCGGGGAGGCTTCCGGCTCAACTGCCACGGAAATCAGCGACGGCGTTTTGGATTTAAGATAGGTGGAAACCCCGGTGAGGGTGCCGCCCGTACCCACGCCGGCCACAAACATATCTATGTCTGATTTCAGGGCATCCCAGATTTCCGGGCCAGTGGTGTTGAAATGGATTTCCGGGTTTGCAGGGTTGGAAAACTGATCCGGCATAAATGCATTGTCCTGGGATGCCACAATATGCCGGGCTTCGTCAATGGCACCTTTCATGCCCTTGCTGCCCGGGGTTAATACCAGTTCCGCCCCAAGGTGTTCAAGGAGCTGCCGCCGCTCCAGGCTCATGGTCTCGGGCATGGTTAAGATAAGACGCAGTCCCCGAATCCGGGCCACAAAGGCCAGGGCAATACCGGTATTGCCGGAAGTCGGCTCCACAATGAGGGTGTCCTGGGTGATACTGCCATCTTTAAATCCCGCGTCAATCATGGCCCGGCCGATTCGATCCTTTACACTGGACAGGGGGTTGAAATATTCCAGTTTGGCATAGAGCCGGGCCCCGCATGCCTTGGAGGGGGCTTCAAGAAAAACCAGGGGGGTGTTGCCGCAGGCCTGGGTGACATTATCAAGAATGCGCATCAAGTTTCTCCTTATCGTGGTTTTTGTAGATCAGTCGAGGGGGTTCAATAAACACCTTGGTATCCGGCGGGATGGACTCGGTGAGCCAGACGTTCCCGCCCACAACAGACCGGGTGCCGATCACGGTATCTCCACCCAGGATGGTTGCACCGGAATATACAATCACATCATCTTCAATGGTGGGGTGGCGCTTGGCATCCCGAAGCGTTTCGCCAGCGCCCGGCGGCAGGGACAGGGCACCAATGGTGACGTTTTGGTAAATTCGGACGTTATTGCCAATAATTGCAGTCTCTCCGATGACAAGGCCGGTGCCGTGGTCAATGACAAACCGCCGGCCAATAGTGGCGCCGGGATGGATATCAATGCCAGTGAGGCTGTGGGCATATTCGGACATGATCCGGGGCAGTTGCGGGACATTGAGCGTATAAAGAATATTGGCTATACGATACACCGTGATAGCATAAAGGCCTGGATATGAAAAGATCACCTCATCATGACTTTTGGCGGCTGGATCCCCGTCATAGGCCCCTCGAACATCTTCTGCCAGACAGCGGCGCAGGTGGGGAATGGCATGAATCATTTTAAGGGCGACCTCATTGCCCCGGGGTTCGCATTCTGAACAGGCCAGCTCGTAACGAATACAGTCATGTCGCAGCACATGGATGACTTGTTCCGAGATAATGTCATACAACTGGGAAACGGCCTGGCCCATGTGGTAGGTCAGATTGGCCTCATCCATTTTTTCAGATGAAAAATAGCCTGGAAAAAGGACCTCCCTGAATTTGTCAATCATTTCACGCACCGACGTGGTGAAATGCATGGGTTCGTCTCCGATATGGACAAAGCCATCGGGGTCATCCAATGAATCCATCACCTGTTCAATGGCATCGGGAAGTGCCTTGCGGTACTCTGAGATGGTCTGCCGGGTGGTATGACAGGTTGCGGCATTCGTGATAAAGTTACTCATTGTTTAGTATCCCTTGTTCACTCTCAAAACAGGTTAAAAACACCTTACAGCTGCGGCATTTTTTCATTTTGTTTTCCCAGGAGCTGTGAGCCTTGCCCTCGAATTGGGTGCCGTTGATGAACCAGCACAGGTCCCCAGCTTTAAATTCGCGTGCCGCACAGGCTGCTTTTTTATCTGTGGGGCAATGGGTGAGATCCCAGCATTGTTTCCCTTTTTGCCCCTTCTCTATGAGTCTGGACAAAAGGAAAAGCAGCTGTCGCTCTACATGGTGGGGGATTTTGCGCCATTCTTGCTCATAGCTATGTATGGCTTTGATGGAGACGCCCAAAAGATGGGCCATCTCTTTTTGTGTTTTACCCAGGCGGGCTCTGATACGTTTAAATTTTTGGCTTTCCATTGTAACACCCTGGTGGTTTCGGTGCACATCGCATGTACGATAAAATTGATATGCTTAATTTGTTATGGCTAACCCTCGTTAAAAGGCCATGTCGGTCCATGGCTGTTAGTTTAAACTATGCCACATAGTGACACTTGTCAATGTACCCCCCTGATATTGTATACCCCTGAATTGCTGGATACAAAGGCCACCAATAAAAATGGAATCATTCGGTTTATAGGTTGACGAAAGAAATAGATGCATTACTTTTCGTTAAATTGAAACAAAAAGTAATGAAAATAAATGTGGAGGCAGTATGAAATTTGACACACTTACAGTGAAATCCCAGGAGATGATCCAGCAGGCCCATTCCCTTGCCCTGGAAAAAGGACATCAGGCCATTGAGCCCATCCATTTTCTTGGCGCCATGCTTCAGGATAACGAGGGGATTACCGTATCAATATTAAATAAAATCGGAATTTCTCCCCCGTCTGCCATGGCCATGGCAGATACCGCGCTGGACGGCTTGGTCAAGGTATCTGGCGGGGAACCCTATCTGTCAACCGATTCCCGGAAAATTTTGGACACGGCATTTAAAGAAGCCTCAAAGATGAAGGATCAATATGTGAGTTTGGAACATATCCTCATCAGTTTGACCGCAGACCGGGGCAAGGCCGGGGATGTGTTGAAATCCATCGGCGTCACCCGGGACGCGATTTTGTCGGTGCTCAAGGATATCCGGGGCAACCAGCGCGTGACCGATCAGAATCCCGAGGATAAGTATCAGGCCCTGGAAAAGTTTGGACGGGATTTAACGGCGTTGGCCCGTCAGGGTAAACTCGATCCGGTGATTGGCCGGGATGAAGAGATCCGGCGCATCGTTCAGGTCCTGTCCCGGCGGCGGAAAAATAATCCCGTGCTCATTGGTGAACCTGGCGTTGGAAAAACTGCCATTGTAGAGGGCCTTGCCCAGCGTATTGTGGAAGGCGATGTGTCCGATTCCCTGAAGAACCGGCGGGTGATCGCGCTGGATATTGGTGCCCTGTTGGCCGGGGCCAAGTATCGTGGTGAATTTGAAGACCGGCTCAAGGCCGTCCTCAAAGAGGTGGAGTCCGCCCAGGGAGAGATCGTGATGTTCATTGACGAGCTGCATACCGTGGTGGGTGCCGGTGCGTCAGAAGGCTCGGTGGATGCGTCCAATATGCTCAAACCGGCCCTGGCCCGGGGCAGCCTGCGTTGTGTGGGGGCCACCACCCTGGATGAATACCGTAAATACATTGAAAAAGATGCGGCATTGGAGCGCCGGTTCCAGCCCGTAACGGCCATGGAGCCAACGGTGGAAGACACCATCTCCATTCTCAGGGGGCTTAAAGAGAAATATGAGGTCCACCACGGTATTCGGATTAAGGATGCCGCGCTGGTGGCGGCAGCGACCCTGTCCAACCGCTATATTTCTGATCGGTTCCTTCCGGACAAGGCCATTGACCTCGTAGACGAATGTGCCTCGCGGCTGCGCATTGAAATTGATTCCATGCCAAGGGCCATTGATGAGATCCAGCGTCGAATCACCCAGGCCAAGATTGAGCGCCAGGCCCTGATTAAAGAAAAGGACGCCGCTTCTAAAGAACGCCTTGAAAAATTGGATCAGCAGATGGCCGCCATGGAGGAGGAAATTCGGCCCTTAAAACTGCACTGGGATAATGAGAAATCCATCATTCGAGAGATTTCAGGGATCCGGGAGGAGATGGACCGTCTCCAGACCGAAGCCCAGTTGGCCGAGCGGTCCGGGGATCTTGAAAAAGTGGCCCAGATTCGTTACGGGGCCATGGCTGCGTTGAGCCAGAATCTGGAAACGAAAAAGCAGGATCTGGCTGACCTGCAGGAAACCCGGCAGATGCTTAAAGAAGATGTGGACGAGGCCGACGTGGCCGAGGTGGTGTCCTCCTGGACGGGGATTCCGGTGTCCAAGATGCTCCAGGGCGAGCAGGAAAAACTGGTGGAGATGGAGTCCTATATCCAAAAACGGGTCATTGGCCAGGCAAAGGCCATTGATGCGGTGTCCAATGCGGTACGCAGGGCCCGGTCAGGTCTCCAGCCCGAGGACCGGCCCATTGGCACCTTTATCTTTATGGGGCCCACGGGCGTGGGGAAAACCGAGCTGGCCAAATCCCTGGCGGAATTCATGTTTGATTCTGAAGATGCCATGGTTCGGCTGGATATGTCCGAGTATATGGAAAAGCATAGCGTGGCCCGGCTGATCGGTGCCCCTCCGGGCTATGTGGGATATGATGAGGGCGGCTATCTGACCGAAGCTGTGCGGCGTCGGCCCTATTCGGTGCTGCTTTTTGATGAGATTGAAAAGGCCCATCCCGATGTGTTCAATATCCTGCTCCAGGTGCTGGATGACGGACGGATGACCGACGGCCACGGCAGAACCGTGGATTTCAGGAACACCATCATCATCATGACATCCAATATCGGGTCCCGGCTGCTTCTGGATACGCACACGGCGTCGGACGCCGAAACAGAAGCCGGCGTGGCGGCATCACTCAAGGCCGCTTTCCGGCCAGAGTTTTTAAATCGGATTGATGAGATCATCACCTTCCATGCCCTGACCCGGGAGAATATCATGGACATTGCCGCCATCCAGATCGCCCTGCTCAACACCCGGCTTGCATC
>PDWJ01003887.1_pt1 | contig 16263 bp, 14 predicted proteins | sample 1430881 | NCBI WGS metagenome assembly PDWJ01 (sample SAMN01162460, study PRJNA174530) | Oral metagenome, whole genome shotgun sequencing project. | biome: Marine environment; feature: Marine mammal; material: Swab sample of the gingival sulcus; isolation source: swab sample of gingival sulcus... | reverse complement strand
GGGTGGTACTGACGCATCCGCTGTCACCGGCAACTGCACACTGCCCCCACCCTGAACCGCCTTGATCAGCTCACCTTCTTCGTAATCCAGACGTTCCATGTCCTCCGGACTAAGGTGTAATAACGGTTCCGGGATCATCGCCTGCAAGGCGGTGGCACGCCGCACCAACAGATCACTGCGATACATTTGTACATCACCAATGCGCTGCATACGTTCTTCAGTGTCCGGCAATACTATTTTTTCGCTCAGAGTATAACGATTACCAGTCCTGACCCGCTGCAACTCCAGTTTCAGTTCCGAGGCCACCTCCGCCGCACTGAGGTAATCGAACTCCGGCACTGCCAATTTGTTGCCCAATACACGCAGAATTTTCCAGCCCGGCCGTGCTTCTCCCGGCGCAGCAGTGACCGCATTAAAACTTTGCCAACTACCCGCCGTATTAATAAAAGTGCCGGAAGTTTCCGCAAAGGTGCTGCCCGGCAATAAGATAGTTGCAGCCTCGCGCATTTGTTCACTGGCAAACGGTGTGATCGCAATCACCTGTTGCGCCTGATTAAACGCTGCCGCCGCCTGGTAAGGATTGGCAAAATCATCCGACTCCAGATTCATCAGCACAAGGGTCTCCAGCTTGGCAGACAACATATCAGCAACCGTCAGGCCACACTCTGCAGCGGCCACGCCACCGGGCAAGCGGTGCGGCAATACTCCGGCCAGCGCAGCACCAACCGTGTTAGCCGCTTCCGCAAGATAGCCCCCTTTCGCACCGGACCAGGCAACCAGTACTGACAGCAACGCCCGTAATGCCGATAACTGTGGGTGCTGCATCGCCATATTGCCTATCAGAATCAGCGCCCGATTGGCATCCAGTAACCTGTCCGCAGTCACACGGGCTTCATCCGTCACCGCAACCGCCTCACATAGATCGGCCAGCTCATCCGGTATGTTCTTCCCGACCTGTTCCGCCATTGCCCTGGTTATCGCCGCCAGAGCCGTCACCACGGCCAGCGGCGCCACAACCGTCTGTTCCACCGGATAATTGAAGGCCACCCGCCGCGGATTTAGCGCCATGACCTTGCCACCGTTAGTCACGGCTTTACGCAGGCGGAGATTCAGCAACGGCTGTTCATGACGCACATCAGATCCCACCAGCAACACCATTTGCTGCTGTTCAAGCTCGGCAATGCTCACACCCAGTAATGGTGCGGCTGAAACAGCAGCCTGATCAGAAAAATCCAGCTGGCGCAGACGATGATCAATATGCCTGAATCCGGCACCGCGCAGCAGCCTGCCAAACAGATACAATTCCTCCAGCGTTGAAGTCGGAGCAATCAGTCCACCGGTACGTTCGGGGTCTGCCGCCCGTAAAATTCCGGCAACCCGGTCCAGGGCCACCTGCCAGCTGACCGGCTGCCATTGACCGTTCTGCTTGATTTGCGGCTGTAACAACCGGTCATGACTGTACAACCCCTGATAACTGAAACGATCCCGGTCAGCCAGCCAGCACTCGTTAATCGCTTCATTCTCACGCGGTACCACCCGCACTACTTCACCATCAAAAGTATGTACATCCAGATTCGAGCCCACCGAATCATGCGATGCAATGCTGGCATGTGCACGCATTTCCCAGGGCCGGGCCCTGTAACGTGACGGCTTGGCCGTTAATGCTCCGACCGGACACAGATCAATCACATTCCCGGACAGTTCCGAAGTCACCATTCCGGCAATATAGCTGCTGATGTCTACCGTTTCACCGCGCCCGATAGTGCCCGGCTCGTGCAAACCGGCCATTTCCTCACCGAAACGCACACAACGCGTACACTGAATACAACGCGTCATGGCCGTTTCAATCAGTGGCCCGATGTCTTTATCTTTCACCACCCGCTTGATCCCGGCAAACGGTGAGTGGCGGCGGCCGAAGCCCATCGACACATCCTGTAATTCACATTCACCGCCCTGATCACAGATCGGACAGTCCAGCGGGTGATTGAGCAGCAGACGTTCTATAATGTCCTGCTGTGCGGCACGGGCTTTTTTCGAGCGTGTCCACACTTTCATACCATCACTGACCGGCGTGGCACAGGCAGGTAACAGTTCATCCGATGTTTCTACGTCAACCAGACACATCCGGCAATTCGCCACTACCGGAAGTTTTTTGTGATAACAAAAGCACGGCACCGTAATGTCAGCCTGATCGGTGACTTCAATCAGCAGAGCATCCGCGGGTGCCTGTAACACCTTGCCGTTGACTTCAATGGTGACGGTTTTTCCTGTCATGCCGCCGTCCTGCTGATCAGGTGCACCAACCATGCTATTCGGCTCAAATTGATGACTGCCCGCAGTGGTTTCCGTTGCCATTACCTGTCGACCTCTCCAAGCACAATGTCCTGGCTACCGATAATTGTCATCACATCGGCCAGCGTGTGTCCCTTTACCATTTCATCCATCGCCGATAAATGGGCAAATCCCGGCGCACGCACTTTCAGCCGGTAAGATACACTGCCGGATAATCCGGTTGGACTGGCGCATCTCTGCCATGCGCACCAGATAGCGGTCATAACTGTCGCCTTCCGACCCGACCGGAATATCAAATTCCACCTTGTCGTAGGCGGCATAACTCTGCTTCTTGCGCAAATCCCAGGCCACCCCCGACCCGCGCAACATGGGTCCGGTAAACCCCAGTTGTAGCGCCCGTTCCGGTGATACCGCACCAATACCGACCAGGCGCTGTTTCCAGATACGGTTATCCGTCAGCAGGGTTTCATATTCATCAACACAAGCCGGAAAACGCCGGGTAAAATCCTCCAGAAAATCCAGCAGGCTGCCTTCACGATTCTGATTCAGCCGCTTGGCCTCTGCCTCGCTGCGCCAGCGCGACGCTTCGTATTTCGGCATACTGTCCGGCAGATCACGATAGACACCGCCGGGCCGGTAATACGTCGCATGTAAACGTGACCCCGATACTGCCTCATAAGCATCCATCAGGTCTTCACGCTCACGGAAGGCATACATGAATACGCTCGTTGCACCGACATCCCGCCCATGTGTCCCGAGCCATAACAGATGACTCAGAATCCGGGTGATTTCATCAAACAGGGTACGGATGTATTGTGCCCGGATCGGTGCTTCAATACCCAGCAGCTGTTCAATCGCCCTGACATAGCCATGTTCGTTGCACATCACCGACACATAGTCCAGCCGATCCATGTAACCGATGTTTTGGTTATAAGGCTTGCTTTCCGCCAGTTTTTCCGTGCCCCGGTGCAACAGCCCAATGTGCGGGTCGGCACGCTCAATAATCTCGCCGTTCATCTCCAGCACCAGGCGCAATGCACCCTGTGCCGCCGGATGGGCCGGGCCAACATTCAGGGTAAAGTTACGAATTTCAGGCATTAGTCCTTTTGTTCCTCTGATGCCGAAAAATGCCCGTCTTTTCTGATCACCTTAGGCACCAGCGTGCGCGGCTCAATAGAGACCGGCTCATAGATCACACGCTGTTTCTCAACGTCATAACGCACTTCCACCTGTCCGGTGAGCGGAAAATCTTTACGGAGCGGATGGCCGACAAAACCGTAATCCGTCAAAATCCGCCGCAGATCGGGGTGCCTGTCAAACAGAATACCGAACAGATCAAAGGCTTCGCGCTCATACCAGTTGGCCGAATGCCAGATACCCACCAGTGACGGCACCACCGGAAAATCATTATCCTCACAGTGAGTACGCAGCCGCAGGCGCATATTCTTCTGCACCGATAACAAATGCGCCACCACCGCATAACGCGGGCCATCAAATACAGTTTTTTCCTCATCACGGTCAATAGCCAACGCATTATCGGCAGCCACAGCACCCTTATCCCACCCGGAACGACCATAAGTCAGATAATCGACACCACACAGGTCAATTAGCTGCTCAAAACCGGTCATTTCATTGTGCTTCAGGAAATTGGCAACTTCCAGCCAATGTTCCGCTGCTATATCCAGCGTCAACTCACCCTGCACCGAACCCCCAGATGAGACTATTTTATCGCCCATATATTCCTGTAAATACTGTTGTAAAAACTCAAGTTGCGCCATGCGTCTTTGTACAACCCCTTAACGTGCGATCGTGTTGGTGCGGCGAATTTTATTCTGTAGCTGGATAATCCCGTATATCAGGGCTTCAGCGGTTGGCGGGCAGCCCGGCACATAAATATCCACCGGGATAATACGGTCACACCCTCTCACCACGGCATAAGAATAATGATAATAGCCACCGCCATTGGCACAGGAACCCATGGAAATCACCCAGCGTGGTTCTGCCATCTGATCATAAACCTTACGCAGGGCCGGAGCCATCTTATTGGTCAAGGTCCCGGCAACAATCAGCACATCCGACTGCCGGGGACTGGGACGGAATACGATACCAAAACGCTCCAGATCATAACGGGCAGCCCCGGCATGCATCATTTCCACCGCGCAACAGGCCAAACCGAAAGTCAGCGGCCACATGGAACCGGTACGCGCCCAGTTAATCAGCTTGTCAGCTGACGTAGTAACAAAACCTTTTTCCAGCGCACCTTCTATTCCCACTCCAGCGCTCCCTTCTTCCATCCGTAGATAAAGCCGATCATCAGCACCCCTAAGAATACCGACATCGCCAGCAGCCCGGCTACACCGATCGTGTCCAGCACCACCGCCCAGGGAAACAGGAAAGCCATTCCCAGATCGAAGATCATAAATAAAATGGCAACCGGATAATAACGCACATTAAACTTTATGCGTGCATCTTCAAAGGCTGCAAAGCCACATTCAAACGGTGAATCTTTTTCCGCATCGGGACGTCGCGGAGCGATCCACAGCCCCAGACCCAGCAAAACCACCGCCAGCCCGAAGCCCACGACCAGAAAGATTAAAACAGGCAGATAAGTCTCCAGCATACTGACTCCAGGAACTGCTTCAATTGTCCCCAACTATATAGCAGCGGACAGAAAAAGACCAACTGCTATTTGGAAGCTCTGGAAGCACTCTGGAAGCAGCACGATACAACATTCATAACCTGAAATGAATGCCACCGTGGGTCAGGCCGCTTACCCGGCGACCTGACAGACAGAAACATCGAACTCCACACCAGCACCCCTAATAAACGTAAAAAATTATAGATAACCCGACACCTTTAAGATAAGTGGCAATTGACAGAAAATAAATTAAATTTATAATAGTTTCAATGCTTAGTCAGCAAACCTGCATTATTAAACAAACAACCATAAAAATATTAACCCCCCAGAAAATTTCTCAGACAAAACCCAATTATAAAAAAAATAAGGAACGATCATGAAATTAAAATACTCCCTGCTGACCACCTCTCTATTGACTATCCTGGCCTGCCCTGTCGCTTTTGCAGGCGATGATCCGAATGGCAGCGGCACTGGTGAAGGTTTACCAATGAATGGTGCCAACCCCGGCGACACTCAGAAAGTTCAGATAACTATTCCGGAAGTCAGCCTGATTGACGTCACCAATGAAATTCAAGTTGAGTTATCTCCCCCTAAAGATGCCGGTGACAACTTCCAGCAGACCACTGTTGGAGGCAATCCCAACTACGACATCAGTGCCAATATTCCTGCCTCAAACCCGGCAGCCACCAAAAAAATTGTAGCGACTTCGACCAGTATCCCGGCGGGTTGGCAGTTTGCCATTAAAATGGACGCACCTTCCGCTTCCGGTAGCTCTACAGGCGTTAAAAACCTGACCTCAACGGTCACCAGTGTAGATCTGGTCAAGGACATTGGGAATGTTGCTGAAAGAAATATCGGAATGGAAGTCAAGATTGGCCCGGAAAATACGGATGTCATGCCTTCCCATACCGGGGGTGTCGCCAAGGAAGTCGATATTGTCTACACCATTACGGCAGGATAAACACCAATAATCAATAATGATGATGCCCCTTAACAGGACCTGTTAAGGGGCTGTGCGATACCCTGCCGAATTAAAAAAGGGGGCTTTATGTTGAGAATCATTGTACTTTTTCTGTTGTGTACCCTGTCTGCTCACGCGGTCACACTGACCCAGACGGTAACAGGTGATGTTCTTTTTGACCTGACACCACTGACACCAACTGATGCGGGTGATTATTTTAACACCTCCTATACGCGCGACCTGACCCTGCTGAGCATTGACAATATTCCTAATGATGTAAGCTGGACGATTTCTGCCAAAATCTCATCCGAAATCCCCGGTGTTACCGTGCGGGTCAGCAGAAAAGGTACTGGAACCGGCAGCACTATCAACCCTTCCGGCGGCACAAGCTATAAGACCTTAACCACGACTTACACCGAACTGTTCACGGGTGAAGGCAAACGCTTCAATATACCCATGCGTACACAACTCAAGGGAATCGGTGTCAGTGATAATAATGGTGTTTTTGAAACTCATATTGAATACAAAATAGAAACAAACTAATACCTGATCACAATACCAATAATTATTCAGGACACATACATGAACACGACACTATCACGGTTATTATTCAGTCTTCTTTTATTAGCAGCGACCAGCAATTTACAGGCTGGCCTTCTAATGCAGGGTGGCTACTCGCATGAGTTTAATACCGCACCCGGGGGCACTTATAAAAGGTCATTCACACTGAAAAATACCGGAAACACACCACAGGAAGTCAAACTTTATCTGGAAGACTATCTGTTTGATACTGAAAAGACCCAGTTCAGCGCCATAGAGCTACAGAAAAATCCACGCAGCAACAGTCAGTGGATCAGGTTTAGCCCAAACCATCTGGTACTCCCTCCCGGTACAGAAAGAAAGATTGATTATACGATGACAGTGCCTAACCGCTCATACACAGGCACTTACTGGAGCGCATTGATTATTGAGCCAATCCCACCCGCTTCTCCTGAATCAGCAAGCAGTCCGCATAACACAAAAAAAGTCCGAATGAACATCCGTCAGGTTTCTCGCCATGCTATACAAATTGTCGCGCAGATGGGGGACTCCGGGAACATCGATCTACGCCTGAGTAATCCGGCCATGAAACGGGAAAATGGACAACGCCTGTTTAGTCTGGACAGTTATAACGCCGGCACTCGCTGGATTAAGCCTAAAGTCTGGTTAGATTTATACAATGAATCAGGTAATTTTGTCGGCAAGTTTAACGGCGAAGGATCAAGAATTTATCCTAACACCGCTGTTACATTGCCGGTGGATATTTCTGATTTAAAACAGGGCAACTACTCAGGGCTGTTCGTCGTTGATGGCGGTGCCGGTTCAGAGATTCTGGCAACAGATGTTAATCTGACCATCAAATAACAAGACCGTTAGGGTCAAAAATAAAAACCAATGTTAAAAATCACAAGGGGCTGGTCGGCATGTTTATGCCTTGTCATATTGCAATTGATGCTCTTTGACTCGGCTTTTGCCGCTGCTGCCGTATCAATCACAAGCAAGCAGCGCCTGATCACTGCACAGGAACGGGGCATCGTTACCCTGCCGTTTACCGTGACCAACCGTGGCACCACCACACTGACCCTGAACGAAAACATTGGACTGCCGGATGGCTGGCGAATACTGGCTCAGCGGGGTACTTTCATACTGGCACCGGGCGAAAGCACATTACGCCTGGTACACGTATTAGCCTCCGCGACTGTTCCCGCCGGAAGATATAACCTGCCTTACCGTGTTACTGCCACAGATAGCCTCTCGGTACGCGCCGAAGCAAACATGACGGTTATGATCAATGCCACGACCAAACTGGCACTCAACATCATTGAGCAACCCCAGTTAGTGCTGGCCGGTGAGGAGTACACCATTAGGGTACAGGTTGAAAATAAAGGCAACTCGGCACTACCCCTGACTGTTAGTGCCAAAGACAACACCGGCTATCTCACCCGTGTGGAACCACGCCAGCTACAACTTGCCCCCTCAGACAATGCGGTTATTACATTAACATCCACTGTGCCAGCCGACTTGAAAAAATCACTGTCACATATCCTGAAACTGTCACTGCATGGCCAGTCGGTGACGGAAGAAAAGCGGATCAGTACCCAAATTATTTCACGCACACCTGAGGGAACCGGCCTTTATCACACACTGCCAGCCAGAATAAAGGCTGACTACGTTAATGAAGGTGACGAACACCACTTTCAGACCGAACTGGCCGTTCGGGGCAGCCTTGATGAACAGGGCCAGCATTTTATTGATGCACTGTATCGGGATACGCAGACGAATGATATTTCTTCACTCGGCGGACATTCCGAACAGCGAATCAGCTACCAGCACAACGCTTTCCAGTTGCACCTGGGCGACCGTATTTTCCCCGTTGCCGGTATTACAGACGACAGCTTTTACGGGCGGGGCTTTGAAGCGGCTTATCAGCCAGTTAAACAAAACTGGAACATCCGCGCCTTTACTGTCGAACAGCACCCGGATGATAAAGACGATACTGAGCAGGCAGTCAAGCCGGAAAGACAGGGGTTTGAAGTGGGCTATCGGCACGGCGAACATCTTGAGCTGGCCTTTAATATGATTAAAAGTAATGCTGCCGATAACAGCCAACATGAGGAACGATTAAACGGTTTTGAGGTTTACTGGGATAAATATGCGGCAGCAGCCATCAAGCTGTCGCTGGCACAGGATAAAGACGGGCAGGCTTTTCGCTTCGAACAAAACGGCAAACTGAATAACTTATCTTATGATCTGGAAATAGAGCGGGCCGACGCCACCTTTGACGGCAGTATCAGTGACATTGAGCGGCAAAATTTCACCAGCATTTACCACATCAACCAAAAACAAGGCTATTTCCGCACCAACCTGTTTCATAGCAAGGATAATCTGGATCAGGACACAACCCGCCATATGACTGAGGAAAAAAATATCAGTCTGGGCTTCGGTCATTATTTGAAGAAAAATAATCGGGACAGTGTGTATGTGGAGCTATTCGCCAAAGATATTTGGGACAGGCGTACCGAATCCGACCTGAATCAGTCTGAACAGGGTATCCGACTGGATTATTTGAAGAATTTCAACCCGGAACTCGACCTCAATACAACGCTGGAATACCTGAAAACGAACAATGAACTCAATTCGGAAGCATCCAATAAACTTCGAGGCAGTGTGACTCTGGCCTATACGCCCTCTGACAAATACCACTTTGGTTTCAATGTAGATAGTTTACAGACTGATACGGATGCAACGGGCGCATCAGCAGACCGCCTGAGTTATGGCTTCAATGCAACGGTGAATCTTGGTGCCGGACAACGCCTTTCCGGTTATTGGCGTCACTCTGAATACGACGACACCGCTAGCCAAAACCTGCAACTTAACTATCATCATACGTTTCGCAACAGGCTCAAGCTGGGCTTCTCCATCGCCAGCAAGTTGCAGCAGGATGAGAGCAATGAACTGAGTTACCTGCTTAGCCTGTCCACACCACTGGACGTGCCACTTTATAAGCATAACAATATCGGCTCAGTGAGTGGCAAAGTGATTGACCTCCAGTCACAGCAACCGATTGCCGATACTGTAGTCAGCCTTGCCGGACAATACGCCGTTACGGATAAAAACGGCAATTATCGATTTCAGGCTGTCCGGGCAGGCAACTACCAGATCACCACCGACCTGAGCCGAACCGCCTATCGTAATCACTTTATGGCAGACGCGGCGCATCAGGAAGTGACTCTAATCGCCAATCGGAACACCCAACACAATATTAACCTTGCACCGGGCACAGGCGTTTCAGGACGGGTGGTAAATTATACCGCCTATCATGCTCCTGCTATAAAAACTGGCGCTGCCATGCGACATTCCCCCAGACAAGACAGCACTGAACTGAGACCCGACAGTGGTATCGGGGGCATATTAGTCACCCTGATTTCCGATGAGGATGAGACTCAAAAGCACAAGACTCTCACCAATCAGGAAGGTTATTTTTATTTTAATGGCATCAGCGCCGGACGATGGCACATTCAGGCATCCGATCCCAATGGACTGATAAAAGAAGCACGACTGGATAAGCCACAGCGCACTATTGAGCTGAGCACGGACGAAGATCAGGTAGTGACCTTTAAGGCCATACCCCTGCGTAGCAAGATCAAAAAAATCGGTCCCCGTACCGGCTTCACGGTTACAGGTGACTAATCAATTATCCGTTCGGTACAAATTACAACCAATATTCAGAGGGTAGCCAACATGACTCACAACACAGCTCACTTATCCGCTTTCACCGGCTTGTGCCTGATGTTTACACTGCTACCTGTACAGGCTGATACCGCCACCGCCAGCCAGACTGTACGGCTGATTATTCCCAAGATTGCGATGATTGATGTCAGCAATACGCACACCCCGTTACAACTGACCTTTGATCCAATAACGGATGCAGGAGATAATTTTGCAACAGCAACCGCCACAGGGTTTTATGATGTCACCTCTAATATTTCCAAACTCAAGCTGTACGGACAGACCGATATTGATCTGGAAAATCAATATAATCTGACCCTGAAGGTACATGAAGCAGCGGGGTATTATGCGCCTTTATCCACAACACCACAGAAAGTATCAACGCAAAGTCGTCAGGCGCAAGTTGAGCAACCGCTTACCTATAAAGCCGCTCCGGCGATACCCGGCAAAATGATTTCCCATGGTGATATTGACGTGAAGATTATTTATACACTGGTGGAGCCTTGAGTACTACACAATGCGCAAAAATCTACGGATAGACAGACTTTCCCACTGAATGCAATCAAAAGAACAATAACTTAACTGCCACAATTCCCAGCGCCACCATCAGCATGATACGGATAACCCCCTCACCTTTTTTAATCGCTGCCTTGACAGCGATCCAGGCTCCCGCTGACATCCCCAGCGCCAGGGCGATAGCAGCGAACCAGTTGATATTACCTGTCCAGATAAAGAAGATAACTGCCGGAATGGTCAAGATCAGAACAATGAACAATTTATGCATGTTCACTCGCACCAGATCCATATAATACAGATGAGTCAGACTCGCCATAATGATGAAACCGACCCCCGCCTGAATAAAGCCACCGTAAAACCCGATGACAAACATTACCGGCCATTGCAGCCAGCCAGCCCAGTGGTGTTGTTTGGCGTGCTCCACCACTTTAGCCTTCGGAAACAGTAAGGACAGAATCACCAGAATCATCACCAGTCCGAGCAACTTCATGAACAATTCATCATCAACCTTTACCGCATAAATCGCCCCCAGAATGGCGCCGGGCAAAGTCATCAGACCCAGCTTCCAGCTCATGGCAAAGTCAGCGTATTGATGCTTCCGGAACGCCGCGACACCGGTTACTGTCTCCGCCAGAATTGCAATCCGGTTAGAACCATTGGCTACTGTCGGATCGTAGCCCATAAAAACCAGCAACGGTACTGTCAGTGCTGAACCGCCCCCGGCCAGCACATTCATAAATCCGGCAACACCACCGATCAGAAACAGCACACAAAAAATCAGCATATCAGACATGAGCAGAGCCAGGCAGCGAAAAGAAGATGATAGTGAGTCGCTGCTACCATGAAGTCAAGCCGCAGAACCGGATCAGACAGGCGGCATCAATGCACCGGCCAGAACCAGACCTCTTCAGACCGCTCAATATAATCCAGCCCGCCACCGGCCATCGCCGGGCCTTCCCAGGAAAAGGAGCCGCCTCCCATAAACTCGCCAGTGCCGTCCCAGAGGTCGATATGATCCCCCTGATTGTTTTCTCCCCAGAAATTCTGACAGAAAATAATTCCGGTACGGTTCACATAATCCTGCCAGCTGACATTGGTTCTGATTTCCACCGGCCCGAACGTTGACGGATGATTGCGTAGCCAAAGCGCCAACTCACGCGCCCGCAAGGCATGCCCCTGCCCCTGATGACCAAACCAGCACTGTACACCGTCATAATTTTTCAACAGGTTACTTTTAGTCAGACAGATACCCATGCGAATGGCACACTGATTCCCAAAGTTGGGCACATTATCTTCACGCCGACATGGTTGCATTTCATTATGACTGATATTCGGGTGATTATCCCACAAACGCCTGAAGCCCAGCTTCACCCCTTCCGTGGGCAATGCAACAGTGGGCGGAATATCAACCGGTGGACGCTCTCGTGGCGGCTCAGGTGCTGGTGGTGTTACCGGAGTTACCACCGGCGGTTCAGTGACCGGAGGCGGTGATGTCGGTTGCCCTCCGGCTGGCCGACCAGCGGAATTTCCGGACGTGGACGTGGTGTTATGTGTCCGGCCTGCCTGATTATCCGCACCCCCGAATAACGACCGCAACCAATTAAAAAAATCCTGCCAATTCATTCCGATTTACTCCTTGTAATCATGACCATACAGTAAAAACTTTATGAAAAGGCGTCAATAACAATTTTGACTTAAGTCAATGAGAATCAAGGCAACGGGATCGCTGCTTGTAAACGGCAAACAGCATCATGTATTATCATTGATTAATGAACACGGTATGAGGATGTGAATTATGTTTAGTTGGGATTTTGGTCTGCCCATGGCGATTGTCGTTGCACTGATACTAATTGCCTGGTTGAGCTTTCTGTCTGTCGCATTCTTTGGCTGATCAGCCAGTTCTCCATTTTATGACGCAGGAAGGCAATGTGTCATTCAAATTTTCCAATGGGAGCTGGCAGCTGTAGTCCACTTTATCCTGTCAGCTCCCAAAACGCGGCCACCAGCGGATTCTTCAAATGCTTGTTCAGGGTAAATAAACCAATATTGTAAGCCTCCAGTTCCGGCTGTATTGCCAGTACGCGAATTTTATCAGCCATCGGGCTGTATTCCAGCACAATCTCCGGCACCACCCCGACCCCCAGCCCAAGACTCACCATGCTGACAATGGCTTCATTGCCAGCGACCTGCGCATAAATCCGTGGACTCACACCCATTGCACTGAAAAAGGCATCAATCCGGTTCCGTGAAATCCCCCCTTCAGCCAGAATCATGGGGATATCCGCCCATTGCTGTGGTGAAGCCGGAGGCAGTTCAGGCAGGCCAAAACCACTGTTTTCCAAGGGCGCAATAAACAGCAGTGGTGAAACCGTAATCGGTTTAAACACCAGACCACGGGGCAAGGTACCGGGGTGGGCGGCGATACTGATTTCCTCCTTGCCCTCCATCACCCGGGCAATGGCATGTTCCGGCCCGCCGGTGTGTAGCTTGATTTCAATCCCGGAATGGTGGGTGCGCAGCTGATTCAGCAGTTCAAACAGGATGCTGTAAATCGCGGTGATTGAGCCGTACAGACTGATTTCTCCATGCAGTTGCCTCGCACTGCCGGTCAGCTCGTGGCGGATAGTATTCCATTCATTCGTGGCGTTTCGGGCATATTGGCGGAACTTCAGTCCGGCCCGGGTCAGGATGACACTGCGGTTATCACGGTGAAACAGACGCACTCCGAGTTCTTCCTCCAGCTGGCGGATATGGCGTGACAAGGCGGAAATACTAATGTGACAGGCACTGCTGGCCTGACCGAAATGCAAGTGTTCAGCCAGGGCCAGAAAATGTGTCAGTTCACGGGTGTTCATCAACTAAATGGTCGTTCCTGTTTATGTTTGCAGATTCCAGCACATTATATTGCAATTATATCAATTTACGAAAATAGTTAGCTGCTATACAGTAGCTGAACTTTTTCTCACATTAATCAATGGAATTGCCACTATGTCGAACAATTACTTTAATACACTCCCGTTACGTGTGCAGCTTGAGCAGCTGGGTAAATGCCGGTTTATGGAAATGTCTGAATTTGCTGAAGGTGTTGCGGCACTGAAAGGCAAAAAAATGGTGATTATCGGCTGTGGCGCACAAGGTCTGAACCAGGGTCTGAACCTGCGTGACAGTGGCCTGGATGTATCTTACGCATTGCGTGAGGCGGCGATTACCGAACAGCGCCAGTCATGGAAAAACGCCACGGAGAATGGTTTCAAGGTCGGCACTTATGAGGAACTGATTCCGACGGCGGATGTGGTACTGAACCTGACTCCGGACAAGCAGCATACGGCGGTTGTGAATGCCGTAATGCCACTGATGAAAAAAGGTGCCTGCCTGTCTTATTCTCACGGTTTCAATATCGTTGAGGAAGGCATGAATATCCGTGATGACCTGACCGTTATTATGGTGGCACCGAAATGTCCGGGTTCAGAAGTACGTGCGGAATATGTGCGGGGTTTCGGTGTGCCAACGCTGATCGCAGTGCATGAGGATAATGATCCGCAAGGTGAAGGTCTGGCACTGGCCAAGGCGTATGCCGTCGGTACCGGCGGTCACAAGGCAGGCGTGCTGATGTCTTCGTTCATCGCCGAGGTGAAATCAGATCTGATGGGTGAGCAGACCATTTTGTGCGGTATGCTGCAAACCGGTTCACTGCTGTGTTTCGACAAGATGATCGAAGAAGGTCTTGATGCGGGTTATGCGGCCAAACTGATTCAGTATGGCTGGGAAACTGTCACCGAAGCACTGAAATACGGTGGTGTCACCAATATGATGGATCGTCTGTCGAATCCGGCGAAGATCAGGGCCTTTGAATTGGCCGAAACACTGAAAGACATTATGCGTCCGCTGTATAACAAGCATCAGGACGACATTATGAGTGGTCACTTCTCCAGAACAATGATGGAAGACTGGGCGAATGATGACAGGAACCTGTTGAGCTGGCGGGCAGAAACGGCGGAAACGGCGTTCGAGAAAACCCCGGCAGGCGATATGGAAATTACTGAACAGGAATACTTTGATCACGGTATTCTGATGGTGGCAATGGTCAAGGCAGGCGTTGAACTGGCCTTCGAAACGATGACGGCGGCAGGGATTATCGCTGAGTCTGCCTACTATGAGTCACTGCATGAAACACCGCTGATCGCCAACACCATTGCGCGTAAGAAATTGTACGAAATGAATGCAACAATTTCTGATACGGCAGAATACGGTTGTTACCTGTACAACCACGCTTGTGTGCCGCTACTGGGTGACTTCATGAAAGGCATTAAATCGGACGTGATCGGTAAGGGCCTGGAGGTAGATGATAACAGTGTTGATAACGCCCGGCTGATTGAGGTGAATGCCGCAATCCGCAGTCATCCGGTTGAAGCGATTGGTGCGATATTGCGTGGTCATATGGCGGATATGAAAAAGATTGTTTGATCACTTCGTGTTCACCCTCATCTCTGACCCTTTCTCTTAGTCACTGTTCTAGCCCCTTGTTCGGTGAAGGAGAGGGTTGGAGTGAAGGTGTTTTTAATTGACTCCGGATTTTTCAAATGTCCATCACTTTCCAAAACCTGACCGTAAACTTCGATGACCGTTTCCAGCTACACAATATCAACTGGCAAATCGAATCCGACCAGCACTGGATGATCACCGGCACCAATGGAGCGGGTAAATCCGCATTGGCCGCAGTACTGGCCGGAGCCGGTGATATTGTCTCCGGTGAATTGAGCGGTATACCCCCTAAAGTCGGAGTAGTCTCTTTTGAAGCACAGGCCGAGCTGATCGCAACAGAGTTGAAGAAAGATGATGCCGATATTCTGGATGTAATTGCTGAAGGCACGCCGGTGGCAGAGATTCTGGCCGAGGTATGCACGGATCAAACTCTGGCGGATGAGCTGGTGGTAAAATTTGGTCTGAGTGATCTGCTGGATCGGGCCTTCCGCAAGTTATCCACCGGTGAATCACGCAAGGTAATGCTGATCCGGGCGCTGGCCTGTGAGCCGGATTTGCTGGTGCTGGATGAGCCATTTGACGGCCTGGATGCTGCCACGCTGGCGATGTTGCAGCAGCATCTGGCCAGTCTGGTCGGCAAGGTGCCAATGGTACTGGTATTAAATCGTTTTGATGAGATGCCAGACTTCATTACTCATATTGCCTACGTTGATCAGGGTGAATTACGGCACCGGGTACGGCGTGATGATGAACAGGCTTATGCCGAGCTGTATCAGCTGCTGCATCTGAAAACCACTGGTCTGGAAGTGCCGAAAGCTGATCCGGTACAGGCCTTACCACCACTTGATCCCGCACAGCCGTTGGTGCGGCTGTCGAATATTACGATTAAGTATGGCGATACGGTGATTATTGACGGCCTGAACTGGACGATTAAGCCGAATCAGCACTGGCAGCTTAGCGGGCCGAATGGCAGTGGTAAAACCAACCTGCTGTCACTGATTACCGGCGATCACCCGCAATGCTATGTGAATGACATTTTTGTATTCGGCTTTCAGCGTGGCAGCGGTGAAAGTATCTGGCAGATCAAGCAATATATTGGCTATGT
>PDWJ01005755.1_pt1 | contig 16267 bp, 11 predicted proteins | sample 1430881 | NCBI WGS metagenome assembly PDWJ01 (sample SAMN01162460, study PRJNA174530) | Oral metagenome, whole genome shotgun sequencing project. | biome: Marine environment; feature: Marine mammal; material: Swab sample of the gingival sulcus; isolation source: swab sample of gingival sulcus... | reverse complement strand
ATGAAAACACGATACAATAAATATATTTATTTATCGCTTTATTTGCTATTGGCGTTACTACTTTCTTTAATTAATACCTATGATTCTTCCAGTCTTAATGTCTTTGCCAATATAATATCTCTTATCATTATCAGCACAAACTTTAAATTCTCTTTCCAGCAGAGAGTTATTACCTTTATTATATATATTGCATTTAGTTTCTTTATTGAAGCACTTGGTATTTTAAGTGTTACTGGTATCACTTATCATATTCACGAATCCAATAAAAACGTGCTTTTATTTTTATCGATGTATTTTGTTGAATGCATTAAATTGGGTATAATTATGATCTTTGGCACCTTTAAAAAACAGTTAGATATGCATTTACCTAACAACATTATTCTTTGGCAAAGTATGATTTTTTTAATGAGTACTCTTTGCTGCATCTTTATTGTAGTAATCAGCTGGAAAACTGAACAACTTAAAGTCGTTATTTTATCTTCTGGTGTTATCATTATCATCATAGGAATGAACGTACTGTCACTTTATATATTTGAAAAAATGAATCAAATACAAAGTGATGCGCTCTCAAAAGAGCTATTAATTGGCGAACTAAGAGCAAAGGAAGACTACTACACCGCTCAAGAAAAATATCTACATGAAATGCGCCATTTTCGGCATGATATCAATAATAAGTTGCTCACGATTAATGAGAATATTTCTAAATGTGAAGAAGAACGTGCGTTAATATCACAGCTTTTTGGTGGATTAAGTATGACAAAACCAATAATTTATACCAGCAATATGGCTGTAAATGCCGTTATAAACCACAAATTTGAGTTAGCAAACTCATATAATATCAAATATACATACGATATTTTTATTCCCCCTAAAATTAAAATGAACTATGGCGAAATTGGTGTCCTTTTCGGCAACCTACTGGATAATGCAATTGAAGCATGCCTTGAAATTAAAGAAGATGAACGCGTAATTGATATTCAATGCCACTATAAAGAAGGAAATCTTATACTAATAATTAAAAATAGTATTAAACCAGGTTTTATCCCCAATTTAAAAAAATCCAGTAAGAAATTCCTTAATAAAAATCATGGTTTCGGACTACAAAGCGTTAAATCCGTTATTGAAAAATATAACGGACACCTCGAACCAACAATAGATTACAACACTTTTACTATTTGTATAATATTATACAGTGTATAATGCTAGATATCAATCAATCTGTTTTACTCTAATTTATTATCCGAATTGACACTATAAAGTTCATTATATTCTTCAGAATTTTTCACTAGATCATCATGTGTTCCGATACCGTTAATTTCACCATCTTTCAAAATAATAACTTTATTGGCAGTATCTACATAGTGATTGAATTTATGCACAATTACAACACCTATTCTATTTTTAAATATTCCCTTGTACATTTGCGCCATACTATATTCAGAAATAGGATCTAAAGCAGCGTTCGGTTCATCTAAAAAATATAAATCAGCATCTCTCATAAAAGTTCTACTAAGAGCAACTTTTTGCCACTGTCCTATCGAAATTTGCTTACCATCTTCAAACCAATATCCAAGTTGTGTATCAATTTTTTTAGGTTCCCTACTAATTAAATCTTCTAAACCAAAACGCTCACATACATTTTGTATCCTCTCAGCATCCTCCATGCTTTCTAAATTACTATAACTGATATTTTCTCTTATGGTCGACTCGTACTTAGTGAAATCTTGAAAAAGTGCCCCTACACAATCTAAATAACTTCTAATGTCTATCTCCTTCATATTTATTCCATTCACTAGTATTTCCCCTTCATAATTATCATAAAATCCAAGTAAAATTTTCATCAGAGTACTTTTACCACTTCCGTTGCGACCAATAAGAGCTATAAAATCTCCTTGCTTTATATCTAAATTTATATTTTTAAGTGCATACACATCACTATTCTTATATTTATATGACAAATTAATCACTAAAATTGACTCTATTTTGGTAATAATTTTACCTTTCTTTCTTCTCTCCTCTTTTAAATCAAAAAAATCAAAAAGCTGATTTATAAACATATTTGATTTATTAAGAGAAGCTATAATTTCCACTACACGCTGTATTTCATTTTTTGAAGATACCATTGCTCTCGTATATAAAATAACATCACCAATAAGTATTACACCTAAATACCCACAATAAATAGTGTACGCAAACAACCCTCCAATTATGATTTGTTCCAACATGTTAAGCATAGTGATATATTTTAATCTTTTCTTAGATATACCTAAATCCTGTTCGATAATTTTTTTTGTAAGTACACCAAATTTACTAATAAAATGACCAAATAAATTATATAATTTGAGCTCTTTATAATTTATACCACATGTTATCACATAGCTATCATACCAAGCCTTTCTTTCGCAATTAGTCCTTTTTGTTATAATTTCAAATTCTTCTTTATTAATTTTATTACTTATAACAAATCTTACAATAGGTATTACAAGTAGCACAGGCATTATCCATAATCTAAAGGAAAACACTATAACTATATATGAAATCGCAGTTATAAAAACCCCTATAGCCGATACCACCGTATCAAAATATCCAACGATGCTACCGTTAACTTGATTTTCAGCTCTTCTGAGCATATTATATATTTCACTATTTTCAAAATCTACAAGACCAAGTTTGGAAGCTTTATTCAGTAATTTTTCTTTCACGCTCATATTGAAATTTAGAGTAAATTTATTTTTATAGTATCCTAATAAAGATTGAACAATAATTAACACAAGGTCTAAAGATAAATAAATCAAAACAAGCACAAAAATATCGCCTATGTCTCCAATTTGAGTTTGAATCAAATTGATAATGCCTTGCATAACTTTGAGTGAAAGTACTGGTACTAAGCTTGCAAAAATAACAGAAAAACCAACTAAGTACAAGTACTTAAAATCAAAAGAGTAAATTAAAGTAACAACTTTCTTTAGTGTTCCTTTATACTTTTTAGTATTCATGGTCTCGTATAGAATCTCATCCTCGTCGCTAATTGATTACACGTATTTATGATATTAAAAGTATTTTTCTGTAATCATCAATTTCATATAAAAGCTCACAAAAAACTGCTACTATTCCTGTAGTACCAGTTAATAAACTATAATCTCCGATAAAACCTTCTAGTCTACCCTCTTCAGTCTCAATTTGATTTGGATCACTTTTTACGAGTAAAGTATTTTGATTACTAGTATCTATAATTTTCGCAATATTTTCTTCAATGTAGGCAGTATCATCAACACCAGAATTTCTACCTCTGAAAAGTCTAGTAGTTAGCACACTAGAATATCCATGACATAGCGCAGGACTAGCTAAGAAATAATGTTCTATCCCGCGGTTAAGAACTTTTTCTAATTTATCTTGTAATAAATTCAGTTCTTCTTTCCAATTCATATTTTCAGCTGTCATAATAAGCCCCATTAATATACCAGTATTACCATAACACCAGCTAGAAGCATAATGCTTACTTTCTTCTACAGTGTTTTTAAGATAATCTTCATATGATAACTGAGCTGGCCAATACACTGAATCATCCGTACTAATCTCAAAATCTTTGTAAAATTGGTAAATCACATTTATTGCTTGCTCCACACCTTCTTTTCTAAACCCTTTTGCATGAACTTTTGATAAAGCAAGCATTGGCGCAATAATCCCATGTGACATTCCAAAATTATAAATTCCATTTGGATAATTCTCCTTTTCACTTTCTAAAAAAAGTTTTTCTCTTGGTACATGAAAATTGTATACTTGATCACCTTTATAATCATGTGTATCAGTAAGCTCCACCAAATAATCTATCATGGCATTAATAGCTTTTTCATAAAGATATTTATCCTCACATTTATCATAATCAACTAAGTAGTAAAGCCAACCAGAAACCCCCGAAATCGCATCAAAATCATTACTGTTTGTATTTTCATACCTCAACTTGTACTGATTTGCCCTCTCATAAGCTTCTTTAAGAAATAATTTATGAATTGAAACAGAAAAACCTTTTAATCTGTGCGTTTCTTTTGAAAACTGTTCTATAGCAAAACAACAATAGCCGAAACCTGTTAGCATACTTATTCCGTGCTTGTGTGGATAATAATTCTCAATGTAGCCTTTCATCTCATAACAGAGTGTATAACCAATTTCAGTCCACTTTGCTACGTTTTTATCTAAAGAAATAGCTAAAGACGATAAATATATTATATCCATAAAATGTAACGGATTTAATTTCTTTTCATCATATAATTGCTCAACACTTACAAGAACCCTATCTATATATTTCTCTACATTTTTTTTAAAATCATCTCTTATCACATTCATGCAAATCTCCTAATAGCCGAAATTATAACAGTTCTTTTAATAATTACTCCTATTGTTTCTTATCATATGAGCAAATTCTTGGAAATTTTTTGATTGTCTAACATTCTTTTGATTCCAATAATTAACTTCATATAAGTCCTCTCGATCTCTTTTATTATTTTTAAAATATAACTCTTTATACATATTAAATTTTTTTTCTAGATCAATATTTGAAAAACCATAGCACATTTTTATACTATGAATTATATTCTCAGACACATTATTGATATATTTACTATTACTTTTTTCTCTACCTATAAATTTATAACAATCAATCATTTTAAAACCCATATAGGGGAATATTTTAAATAAATACCTTCTAATTTCTTCACTCCCAGAATTACTTGTTGTTATAATAACAAATGCTAATTTCCCAGAAAAATCCATAGTATGTGTAAAATGCGCCATTCTATCTAATAGTTTTTTAAAACATCCTGGCACATTATCAAGATAGGAAGGGCACGCCCAAATAACGATATCCGAAGAATTTAATTTATCAATTATTATTTTCATATCATCTTCGCATATTTTACAAAATCCTTTTATAAAACAACTCTGGCAACCATCGCATTCTGATATATTATAATCTGATAAATGAACTAGTTCACAAGTGAAACCTGAACCAGATGCTTTAATATCACAAATAATTTGATTTGTGACTTCTTTAGTTCTTGATTTTTTATTATTACTGGCAACTATTGCAAGTATTTTTCTCATAACTAGACATCTTCCCCTCATATTATTTTTTGCTAAATACATTAGTCCTTAAAAAAAATAATGATATAATAACTAGTACACAGATACTTATAAGCATTTCTTTTAAGTTGAAACTATTATACGAACTAAATACATTTTGATTTTTCGAAATGGCAATAAGGCCGGCGATACCATTATTAATAAAATGCAGCACTGCAACACACCATATGCTACCAGATTTCTCATAAAAGTAGGCAAAAATGATACTGAGGAATACACAAGACAATACTTGAAAAATAGTGGAATATAAAAAATTGCCCAGTGTCGAATAATAAAATAAAAGTAGCGGAATATGCCAAACACCCCAAATTATTCCCAAAGCAAATACGCCTTTTTTTCTCCCAAATTTATGCTGAAGTTTGGGTTGAAGAAAAAAACGCCAGCCATATTCTTCGCCAAAAAATATGATGATTGATGAAATGGAATATACAATTAAAAGCATTTCGCCCAACCAAAACTTAATATCTAATACTGTAATGAGTAGATAATCAAAGTCTAACACAAGCCCTTTAACTAATAATATAATCAAATTCTTAATAACGATAAAATAAAATGAATACTGAAATATCTTTCTTAGATTAACCCCAGCAAATTTCCAATCGTTTAGTATTTTTTCATTTTTCCCCCTATATATTAGAAAGATAAAAGAAAAATTAAAAATTGTTAATGCTAAAGAAAACCAATTTATTTCTAACGGTTTCCCAAAAATAAGTGTATTTACCAGCGTAGAGTTTAAGTCAATTTTTAAATTATAAACGACAGCAATAATAAGATAGAAAATCAAAAATGACGAACCAATTAAATAATAATTAAATATAAATCTTGGATACTCATTTGTTTTATTCAACTTGGCGACGAGCATAGCCGTCATTGCCGGTGTAAACATCATTATTAAAGTGATGCCATCCATATTGCCACTATTATGGTATGAATACATTGAAAGCGGTGTAATTAATGCTATCAGTCCAAAAGTGATTGTCAAAAAGTACAATATATCTTTGAAGTCTTTTAAAAATTCCAAATGTAATAAATCTTTAGTAGCTAATTTATAATAGGAATATTTTCTGCGGTTTACATCATTAATTTTAAAGTCTAAACCTTTTTTTTCGTCCATATGATAACTCCTATCTTTATATTAATAACAACCCGGAGCAGAATGAATTTATCTTACTAATTCGAAGTGTTCAATTTCTTTGATACTAGCACCTATTTTGAACTCCGTTTTTAATTTCCATACGACATGAATGATGCGGATAATCTATACTAGGTACCGGACAGCCTTCCGAACAGTGTTTTGTACAATATTCGGTACAACCGGGAGTACAGCCAGTTAGCACCGAACTAACTACAGTGCTAACTATATCAGATATGCTGATTCCTTTTTGTTCACCATTACCGCTTTCAACTGTAATTTTTGTATCTAAATCAAAATCCTTAAAGTTGCCCATTGTTTTCTCCCTTCTTTACTTTTTTTCATTCTGCTCCGTAATTGTTATTTTCATATTTTTATCTTTTTGTATTGAGTCATACAAGGTATGCCTGAGAATTTCGTACGTATATATTTCTAGCTCTCTTGCCCCATTCAGTCTATTACAACACATGTGAAGTAAACTTAGCTTTATGTTATCTATGCTATTAGTTAAGTTTTTTTTATTATCTAATTCAAAAAACGCACTATCAATCAACTTACTTTTTTGAACATTTTCTACAATATCATCAAGAATTCCCATCAATTCTTTTCTTTTGGACTTATATTCCTTTCTATAATCATTTTTATTTGTCACTTTATCAAGAAGTTCATACATTTCATTTTTATTCTCAACTAATTGTCCAAGATAATAAGCAGTTGCATAAAAGTACACCTCCTTTGTTATTTTAGGATCACTCATATCATTACTTTTTATCAATTTAATAACAAACTCACTATTTTCAAAGAAAATTTTTTCAATTGATTCTATAATATCTGATCCACCATATCTATTATTTTCCCTATGATACTCATTTATTGTATAATTTCTTAAGATATCAATTTTTCTAAGTTCTTCAAGCCAATCTTTCACATAACTAAATTTTTCAAGGGCTTCTTTTGAATTTTTATACTTAATTCTCAATCTAATATGGCTTCCCGTTTCATCCGAATACCTAATAAAGAAAAAATTCTTAATGAATAAATCTACCTTTTTACTTTCTAATATTATCAAAAAATCGTTTTCCATCTCTTTTGAAGTGTATATTTTCATGTAGACCCATCCCTCTTCAAAAGGGGCGAGTATTCTATTTTCATTTTGAATACATCTATTCTCTTTTAAAACAATATCATCTATTTTTTCTTTATTTTCGCTCTTCATCTCATCATTGTAAAATGAAAATATGCATTCTAAAGCATAACTATTTCCATTTGTGTTTTTTACAATTTTATTGTTAAAAAAATCTTTTCCAACAGCAGATAATTCTAACACTCCTGCTTTCTTATATTCCCTATAAAGTAATTCTATTGTAATATCTTTATTGGATCTTAAAAGTAGCAAATTATCACTGTTACACATATAAAAATACTCGGGTAATTTATATCTCGCAGAAAACCTTTTAAAGCTATTTTCAAACTCTCCATATTTAACCTTTTTTGGCAAATCTTCTCTAAACAGCCATTTTTCAGAACAAATTTTTATATTTTCAATAAATATCTCTGGAGTGTATGTATATTTTTTGCCACTTGACAACAAAGCTAGTCTACTAACAACTTCTAACTCATTCTTATCATTTGATATATCCTTAATTAAATTGAACAATTTGCTATTTAATAATGGATTAAGCATATTATCACTTATCATTTTGCACAATTTATTTTTTGATATTGATTTGATATACATCCTATTATTATGTGTCATCCCGCAAACTAGGTCATCTAAAACTAAATACTCCATTTTTTTTTCAAATGGCATTCCTAGCACCAAAGAGTGAGAATAATTTCTTTTACAATTTAAAAGACTTGCATATCTTCCTCTTTTTGGCATTTCCATTAAATCTACACACATATAGTCTTTGTATCTAGCATACTCATATATCTTGTTAAATTTTTTAAATTTATCGGCATTAAATACTCCAGCGAATCTTTGAAAAGATTTACCAGACAAACTAGCACCAAAATTTGCACCAATTTGAAGTTCAATGTTATTATTTTTATAAATCATTACATTAATGTCAAAGGATTTTTCAAAACTAACATATTCATCTAATGTAATATTTTTAAAATCATTTTTATGAAAATGAACGCTTCTTTCTCCATTAAATAAGGCTTCTTGTATTTTATCATCTATTATATTTTTTATTTTTTCGTCTTTCTCATTCGGATTATACTGATTTTCTAAATAATATGACAATCCATTAAAACCATTGGGATCTATTATCTGAACCAAAGGAACTTCAATTCCAGTACCATATTCTTCATGAAATTTACTCTTAAAGTCTTTCAGTGATGAAAAAGTACTAGACGATATACCAATTTTTTTTACCACATCCACAAAATTCTCTAGTTTATTTTTTACAGAAGCAGGCAATGTATCACTTTTTAAATTTATACTAGTATTAACATCTAAATACAATTTTTCTTTATTGATTTCCTTCATAGTACTTACAATTTTATTTAGCGAATGAATTCCACCTCTAGAATATTCATAATTCTTAATATCACTTAAAATCGCCTTCAATTTTAACTGTAAACTTTTATGTAAACTATTATTTTCTAAAATAGCAAGTACATGAATAACCGGATTTTCACAATATGCAGGTATTCTAAGCTCTGTGAGCAAATATTCTTTTTCAATTAATACATTCAAAGTATTAACAATTTTTTCTCTGGGAACCCCATCATATTGACTTTGGATCAAATTAATAAGTTCGGAATAATTTTTATAGTTTTCAGTATTATTCTTAATAATATGAATGAGATTAGTAAATTTGATGCTTATACTTTTATGTTCGTTTGTATCACTCACACCATGATTTGTATAATTTGGATTCCTGATTCTGCTAGATGTAACATATGTACTCTTATTCCACACAACTGATATTTTATCCAAAACCTCTTGATCTTTTTCAAGCTTCTCTACAAGTTTATATATCCAAGAATAACTAATTATTAAATTTTTGTTTTCCCCCTTTAATCTTTCAATATAGGAATCTTCACAAGAAGAAAATTTACCTAATGCAACATTGGCCATTAATCCAAGAGGTGTCGTTCTAGTAGAAGCACGCACCAAATACTTATATAAACTAACTAGAGTCGATTTATCTTTTTTCTGATTTTTTCCCATTTTTTTAATAGCATCATACAGAGATGGGCTAGATACAAAAATTGCTTCAAGCATAAAATCTTCAAGACCTAATTCTTTTATGTAATTCCACACATTGTTTGTATCGATAGTGTATAATTTCTCAGCTACACAAAGTGGAAGTGCTGGTGTTCTAATCATAAATACATCGTGACATTTATATTTCATAAAATAATCCTTTTAAATTGATCTACGTTTAAGTTATGTCTCCATACGTTTATTCATGTGAAAATTAAACATTTCTCATCTACAGGATGAGACGTCATGATTATATCGTCACCTCCAATTACTTTAACACGTGCTTTCATATTTGTGTAGAGCTCATTAACTACCTAAAATCACAAAAGCAAAGGTATCATATTTATTTCTTAGATATTGAAATGCCTAAACTTAATGGCATAGAACTCGCAAGATCCATAAGACAAAATGACCAAAAAGCACTTATTATTTTCATCACAAGCCATGAAAAATACATATACGATGCTTTTGACATCAGAACATTCAACTACTTAGTCAAACCTCTTAAATACGAGAAATTTATTCATGTTCTTAATAAAGCAAGAGATCTCCTTTGCCAATGTAAACAGATTTTTTGTTTCCAATACAAATTTACTTCTTACTCTATAGATTTTGATAATATATTATACATCGAAAAATTTTTACACCAAAACACACTTTATACAGTTGATGGCAATCAACATAAATTTAATATGACACTTAACGACATTAATCAACAACTAGATGATACATCATTTGTTTATGTCCAAAGGTCTATTGTAGTTAACCTCAAATATGTTCAACGGATTGAAGGTGAATTCCTCTTTTTAAAACATAAAGCTGAGCCTATTTTCATTAGCAGAAGAAATCGCACCAATCTAAAATCTAAACATCTTAACTATGCAAGAAGGTTGATATGAATTTTTTGATAATGAAAACACGATACAATAAATATATTTATTTATCGCTTTATTTGCTATTGGCGTTACTACTTTCTTTAATTAATACCTATGATTCTTCCAGTCTTAATTATCAGCTAGAAAGTATCTTTTTAATACCTATTCAATTAGGTTATAATGATAATACTCAAGTTCAAGTCTTGAATCCTTCAACTTAAAACAGTTTTTCATTAACAATTCTTTATATGCTTTTGGATTATTATAATTATATTTTTCAATATACCTACACAAAACACCTGTAATTATAGGTGCAGAATAAGATGTTCCAGTGCCGCTACACAGAAGATTACCATCATCATAATTCATAAATCCAATTTCTACCCCATACGTAAAAATATCTGGTTTAATTATCTTCCCATTTAATACATTAATATTTGTAAAAGATGTAATTTTATCATCTTTGATAGAATATGTTTCATTATTATTAACACTTCCAACTGCAATAACGTCTTCAATATTAGCGGGGAATAGAACTGACTGAGAGTTTAGGGTACTATTCCCTGCAGCCGCAACTACTAGAACACCTTCGTCAATTATTTGATTCATTACATTTATCAATTCATCATTATTATTTTTACTATCATATTCAATGCCTAATGAGATGTTCAATATGTCAATATCGTACACACTTTTATTTTCAATAACCCAATTTAGAGATTCTAATATTAACTTTGGATTAGTTCGATTACATTCATCAATTACTTTTAATATAATAAAATCAACATTTGGCGCAATCCCCATATAATCACCTTGACCGCCTATAATCTCAGCTACTAGAGTTCCATGACCGGTGTCATCATAAGGACTCTCATACCCATTAACGAAATCTTTAAATTCTACTATTCTTTCCATCTCAATGCCATTGCTAATCTCTATACCAGAATCTAAAATCACAACAGTGACATTTTTCCCTTTTATTTTTTTTATTCCACCAACATTTAATCCTATAAGCTCATTTACATCAATACCTTGCGCCTTCAAAGAATTATTAAAAGATCTATTAGTATCTTTTTTAATATGTATTGAAAAATTAAGTATCAAAAAAAACACTATACTACCAATAAGAATTTTCTTTGCTTTTTTATTCAAATTTAATACAATCCTTTCTTATTCCCATTCCTTAATATACTCATTTGCTAAATAGCCTTGATAGATTGTTCTTAGATCAATTGGATCCTCCTCACTAAATATAAACTTTGAACCTGTAAAACCATTCAAATATTTTCTTACTTCAAGTGCTATATCATCACTCATAATATTAGCATAATTCATTATATATATTCCTTTTGCTAAAAAATCTATATATGCGCCAGATTGTGGATGATTATATAATTTAAACCCTCCATCACAATATAAATCCTGTATTACTTTTAAAATAACAGCATCGTAATTATCATTTCTTACTCCTGTATATTCAAGTAATTTAACCATTTCGTACAATATCAGTAAATCCTGGTGTTGATCATTAGTTATAGTCAATTTAATAATTTCTTCAATATTATCGGAATATTCATTAGATAAATTTTCATCACAAAGCATACTTAGTTCTAATCCCATCCTAAAAGTTTTTAATACAGAACTCATATCTTCATTGTACATTTGTGTATTTAAAAAAGATTTTATACTCCTAACTAATTTTTCTTTATCATCATCATCTATATCTATTTTCATTTCCTTACAACTCAATAGAATATAGTATATATCTTGCATTTTCTCAAAATCATCAAAAATATAATCATCCTCTATGTAAGACAAATAATTTAATTCTATAAATTTTCTTACTTTTTCCTTACTATATTCAAAACCCACTGCATTAGCCAACGATAACCCATAATAATTATCTCCCATAGATACAGGTAAATCACCTGTAATACGGAATTCAGAATTTATTTGCTTTTCTATAAATTCTACTAGACTCTGAGTATTTTTGTAGTCACTCTTATTTAATGAACATAACGCAATCATATCATAAGTTGATGAAGGATCAATATTTGAGTAATAGGGTCCATATCCACCTATAAAGTTCTGACTATCTAGATATTTCTCTATTAACTTATCTTCAATGATAAATTCATTTTCAAAATATCTGTTCATTTTCAATAGATTAATTAATTTCATAACCGAAATAAAATCATATGATTGATTAACGCTTTCCAGATAATTATCATTTAAACTTTTTAACCATTCTATTCTTCTGGAATTTACTTCAGAATTAAAATTATCTAATTTGATTTTATGCACATACATAAAATCAATTATTGCACTTCCGGTATTAAAAATAACCTCGTTAAATTCATCGCCGTAATATGATTCCTTTAAATATTCATTGCCAATTACTTTATATATCCCTTCTATATCATAATCTTTCTCTAGATTCAAATATTTTATTATTGACACTGCATACTTGGTCACATATATCTTATCTTTTAAACTTTCATTTTTATTTGCATCATAAAATAATTTTTCTTTTTCTAAAAATCTATTATTTAAAACTTCAACTATTTCAGCTTTTCTTTTAATATCTAAGCCTAATATCGCTTGTAATTCAACAATATCTGAAATAACCTCCATACGCTCATTTTCATATATAATTGATGCTTCGATTAAAACAGTGAGCTTTCTCAACTCCTCTTCAAATTTTTCAATATTCCCTGTTTCTTCTAAAATTTTAAAACTCCAATAAAAGTCATACAAACTAGACTCTCTAAATAGACCTATACTTGAAAAAATTCCTGCAACTTCATTTTCTGCATAGCACATGTTTAGTGATTTTTTTACTTCCATAATAGGTATATTACTTTGTTCTAGTTCGATATCTATACTCTTATACTCAAATGTTTTTTTCTCTGATTTGTCATTGGTGAATCCAATAATAATTACAATTGTAATAATAAAAACTAAAAAAAATATTAATAAATATATAATATTTTTACTTTTTTTCATAACCCATCTCCTCATATAAAAAGTCGCCAACCAATGTGGAGGTTTATTTTGCCTCTATGGGGTACTAGATACAACTAAATATTAAAATGCGCTGAAAGTTTTACCAAATGAAGATTTTTCTTTACAAAACCTAAAGGTTATTTTTTCTTACACATAAACAAGTCTATATATTTTTAAAGTTTCAGCTAATCATTTGCAATACCATTTTGCAATTAGGTACAGATATTTGACTATCCCAATTCTATTTCTCCACTGCTATACAGTATTTGCTATAACAAAATGTCAATTTCCACACTCATATTTCTAGTTTTTATGTTTGTTAAACATCCTATTATCTGAACACTATATTTAGCAAAAATGTAATATGATATCTACAAACATACTTTTTATTTTATAAACTGTTATTACTCATCTAGTAAGTTACTTGTTTCTATTGTAAGGTTGACGAATACTTCAATTTTTACTTGATTTACTCAAATCAAAAGATTTTTGCACTCACTGGACTAGCAGTTGAATTGTCGCCATATACATTAATTATAATTCAAATTAAAGTAAAACGGAGCCTATTCAACTTTTTTTGTGAAAAATACTGAGTGCTTCTTATTACACCTCGGCAGTTATTATATAACTTTTGAATATAGCCTATAGAAGAAACCTATAGGCTATATTTTTAGTTACAGGCTAGTAAAAGACATATCCAGAAGCTGATACTCCCTTATTAGATCCGTTTAATATATGAGATGCAACCGCATCATGCATATAACAGTTAATATTTCCATGAGGTGCATATGCTGTTATTCCATCAAAACTCATATCAAGATTCCAGCGATCATCGTCATCATATACATAAGATACCGTAGACGAATTAGACGTAGTCGTCCAACCTATACCCCCGCCTGTTGCTCCGATACTTACGCTCGTGATATTGGTGCCTGAAAAACTCATTTTATCAGAAAGGGTGATCTTATCGCTATAATATGGACTATGTCCATACCAACCTGTATACGACTCAAATGTATCTACTACACAACTGTCTCCATAGAATCCATCCTTTCTTGTTGCTGTCGTATCAAACTTTACTTCTATGTAGCTATCAAATACATATTTTTTTGCATAATCATCAAACGACTTCGTTGTATCAATAGTTAATGCCCAACCATTTTTTAATTTTGAATCAAATTGTTCTTTATCTCTTACTTCTTTAGATGCACTAATTACATAATTACCTTTAGCATCTTCGAATAACACATCAATTTCTTTATCATCTTTATACATCTTTAATTTATTCAACTTTTCTTGGACTTTTAATTCCGTAGCATCAGGAATATTATCTGCATAACTCGCTATTCCCATACTTAAAAGAATTGATAAAATCATTAACACACTAATAAATCTTTTCATTTTCCCCTCCTATATTTTCTACTTACTTATCAAAAAAATTTATAGACATTCTTTTAATAAGTTTAACTTTGAATTGAGTTAAGTTTTATGTGCTCAATTATTAATCTTGTCAATCCTGTGATAAACAATTGGCATATTAATTCTTAATAATTATTATTTATCGCCATTCTTATACCGACTTATATTTAAATACTTCATAACGTCAGCCCCCCCTTTTTTATTTTAAGGAATACAATAGGCGTTTACAAAACGCCACGACTGTTAAAATAGCAGGTTTTTCATCACCTAAAAAGTGTAACCTCTCACCAAAATATGATAAAATAAAGTTAACCAAATCAATTTTCTCTGGCAGATGTTTACTCTAATTACACAACTTTTTTAAATCAAATAAACCACATTTTCTATTTTTACTTGATAATAACTTAAACCTTAGTGAGTTAATCCCTTTTTCTTTTTAAATAATGCTTATCAGGTATATATTCAGCAATGCCATGATACTATATTCCAAAACAGAGATTATCCGTTCAGCTAATTTTATGCTAATGGACGAATACAAGTGCGTACACCTGACAAACTATTTATGCCACTACTATTAACAGCTAACGCTTCTCAACAAACAAATAAAACAAAAAATATTGATCTCTATTAATCTATTCGCCGTCTTCAATAAAGTGTTTCAATACACTCTCTAATCTTGAAATCAGCTAAATTGATTATAACTCTAATTTTTTAATTTTGTTATTATCATTCATAAGTGTGTAAAATTCATACATGATTGGTAAATTAAATATATAATTCCTTCCAAATATGGAAGCTATAGCAACTTCGTTAGTAAAAAAACTTATCAAAGAACTTTGTCATAAAAATCATATTTCTATCCTATCTTTTTGCTGTCTGTCTGTCTGTCTGTACGCACTCCATAACATCGTCCAAAAAAGACACTCGCCAACCATTTCAAGCATTGAAAAAAATTGTAACGGCTTTGATATTTCAATTTGCTAAAAAGCAATATAACTACAACATCTCTTCCTCTCTGCCTATACAATATCTTAAAGTATTCCCTTCATGCCGGTTCATCGTGAACAGTCCCACGGTTCACGAGAAGTATACACTTCTCCCCTAGTGGAAACTTAGTAATTCACGCCTTATTCCGCTAAAAAATAGCGATTTGACGTACAGCCACCATTTTCTCTATGCATCCTTTTCACCTGAATGAAACCGCATTTATCGAGGTCTGCTAGCGCGCGCTTGACAGTGCTCCTCGATAAAGACGTCTCCCTTGCAATGGTATTGATGGCTGGCCAGCACTCGCCATAAGCATTACTGCGGTCTTTTAAGTACATATAGACCGTCTTGGCGCGAGACGGCAAATCAGATACGTAAATTTTTTTAAAATATCCCAAAAGCATCACCTCCTCACTACGTTCTGAGTATAGTTTTAGGTCTATCGCGGCGCACCTGATCATCTTCCTCGATATCGTAGTCATACCCCGCAAA
>PDWJ01003615.1_pt1 | contig 16267 bp, 19 predicted proteins | sample 1430881 | NCBI WGS metagenome assembly PDWJ01 (sample SAMN01162460, study PRJNA174530) | Oral metagenome, whole genome shotgun sequencing project. | biome: Marine environment; feature: Marine mammal; material: Swab sample of the gingival sulcus; isolation source: swab sample of gingival sulcus... | reverse complement strand
CGGAAACCGGCGCGAGAAAGAAGACAGGCAGCCATGACAATGACTGACCCAATCGCAGACATGTTGACTCGTCTGCGTAACGCCAACCAGGCGTATCTGGATTCGACGACCATGCCTTCGAGCAAAATCAAGGTCGGCATCGCCCAGATTCTCAAGGCCGAGGGCTACATCTCGAACTTCGAGGTGAGCGAGGTCGAGGGCCAGGTTGGTAAGCAACTGAAACTGACGCTGAAGTACGGCGATTCTAGGGAGCGTTCCATCGCCGGTCTCAAGCGCATTAGCAAGCCCGGTCTGCGGGTCTACGCGAAGGCGAACGCGCTGCCGAAGGTCCTGGGTGGCCTCGGCATTGCGATCATCTCGACTTCGCAAGGGCTCCTGACCGACAAGCAGGCCAATGCTCAATCCGTGGGCGGCGAAGTGCTCGCCTACGTGTGGTGAGGCAGGAGAGATAGATGTCGCGTATTGGCAAACTCCCAATTAACATCCCGTCCGGCGTGGACGTGACCTTGGACGGCGCGGACGTCACGGTGAAGGGCCCCAAGGGCACCCTTAGCCTGAGCGTCGCTGCCCCCATCACGGTCGATCGTGACGCCGACGGCGCCATTGCTGTCAGCCGTCCCAATGACGAGCGCATCAGCCGCTCGCTGCACGGCCTGACCCGCACCCTGATCGCCAACATGATCACCGGCGTGACCGAAGGGTATGAGAAGAAGCTCGAAATCGTCGGCGTTGGCTACCGCGTGATCGCCAAGAGCCCGCAGCAGCTTGAGTTCATCGTGGGCTACTCCCACCCGGTTATCGTGGACGCGCCGGAGGGCATCACCTTCACGGTGGACAGCCCCTCCAAGTTCTCGGTGTCCGGCATCGACAAGCAACTGGTCGGCGAGGTCGCCGCGAACATTCGCAAGATTCGCAAGCCCGAGCCGTACAAGGGCAAGGGCATTCGCTACGTGGGCGAGCACGTTCGCCGCAAGGCTGGAAAGGCTGGCAAGTAATGGCTATTTCACTGTCACAACGCAAGCACCTGGCGCCGAAGACCGCTTCCCGCGCCCGCCGTCAGCTGCGGGCCCGCAAGCGGATCTCGGGCACCGAGTCCCGGCCTCGCCTGGTGGTCACCCGTTCGGCGCGGCACCTGTTCGTGCAGGTGATCGACGACGTGCAGGGCCACACGCTGGCCTCGGCCTCCACCATGGAAGCCGATGTGCGCGCCCTGGAAGGCGACAAGTCGGCCAAGGCGAAGAAGGTCGGCGCGCTGATCGCCGAGCGCGCCAAGGCAGCAGGCATCACCCAGGTCGTGTTCGACCGGGCCGGAAACAAGTACCACGGCAGGCTTGCCGCGCTCGCTGATGCGGCGCGCGAAGCCGGTCTCGGACTCTGACAGACGAAAGGAAACGTGAAACACGATGAGTGAGAACTCCACACGTGGCGGTGGCCGCAGTGGTGGTGAGCGTCGTGGCCGTGACGATCGTCGTGGCCAGAACTCCCGCGAAGAAAAGAGCCAGTTCCTAGAGCGAGTGGTGACCATTAACCGGGTCGCCAAGGTCGTTCAGGGTGGCCGCCGGTTCAGCTTTACCGCACTGGTCGTCGTCGGCGACGGTGACGGCATGGTGGGCGTCGGCTACGGCAAAGCCAAGGAAGTCCCGGCGGCTATCGCCAAGGGCGTTGAGGAAGCCAAGAAGAACTTCTTCCGCGTCCCGCGTATTGCTGGCACCATCCCGCACCCGGTACAGGGCGAGAAGGCGGCAGGCATCGTGTTGCTGCGTCCGGCTTCCGAAGGTACCGGCGTCATCGCCGGTGGCTCGGCCCGAGCTGTGCTCGAGTGCGCCGGCGTCAGTGACGTGCTTGCCAAGTCGCTTGGTTCCCCGAACGCCATCAACGTGGTGCATGCCACGGTGGCGGCGCTCAAGCAGCTCGAAAACCCGCAGGACGTGGCCAAGCGCCGTGGCCTGCCGGTGGACGACGTGGCTCCGGCCGCGTTGCTTCGGGCCCAGCGTGAGGGGGCGGCTAAGTAATGGCTGAATTGAAGATTACCCAGATCAAGTCCGGCGTTGGTGGCAAGTCCTACCAGCGCGACACCCTGCGGACCCTCGGTCTCAAGCGAATCGGGGCGAGCGTCGTCCGCGAGGACCGACCGGAGGTGCGCGGCATGATTGCCACGGTGGCCCACTTGGTGACCGTGGAGGAGGTTAACTAAATCATGGCGTTGAAGATTCATCATCTGCGCCCGGCACCGGGTGCCAAGACTGAGAAGACCCGCGTCGGCCGCGGTGAAGGTTCCAAGGGCAAGACCGCTGGTCGTGGCACCAAGGGCACCGGGGCGCGCAAGAACGTTCCGGCGAACTTTGAGGGCGGCCAGATGCCGATGCACATGCGGGTGCCGAAGCTGAAGGGCTTCAAGAACCCGTTCCGCACCGAGTATCAGGTGGTCAACGTCGGTCGGCTCGGCGAACTGTTCGAGGCTGGCCAGACGGTTGGTGTCGAAGAGTTGGTTGCCGCCGGTGCGGTTCGCGCTGGCTCGCTGGTAAAGATTCTTGGCCAGGGGGAACTGAGCGTGGCGCTGCAGGTGTCGGCTCACGGCTTCTCCGGCTCGGCTAAGCAAAAGATCGAGGCCGCTGGCGGCTCGGTCACTGAACTCTGAAATTGACCCCGATCCGACGGTTGGCGTCCTACCGGACGCCGAGCGTCGGGCTCCAAGATGTCGGTGCCTGAGTTGCTATGCTGCGTAGGCACTGACATTTTTGAATGACACGACTGAGGAAGTAGGGGCTGGATGCTCTCCGCCTTCGTTAATGCGTTTAAGACGCCGGACCTTCGTAAGAAGATCCTGTTTACCCTGGGAATCCTGGCGCTGTTCAGGTTGGGGTCGACCGTGCCGACCCCCAACGTCGACATGGCCACCATCGACCGTTGTCTGATGGCGGCCTCGCAGAGCCCGCAGGCTGGCCTCTATTCCATGATCAACCTGTTCTCCGGCGGCGCCCTGTTGCGCCTGACGGTGTTCGCGTTGGGCATCATGCCCTACATCACGGCGTCGATCATCCTGCAGCTGTTGACGACGGTCATTCCTAAGCTGGAGGCGCTGAAGAAGGAAGGGGCTGCTGGCACTAAGAAGATCACCCAGTACACCCGTTACTTGACGCTGGTGCTGGCGATTCTTAACTCGACCGGCTTCGTGACCATGGCCCGCACCGGGCAGCTGTTCCAGAACTGCAACGAGAGCATCCTGTACTCCGACGACATCTTCACGTTGATCACGATGATTATGATCATGACGGCCGGTACGTCGGTCATCATGTGGATGGGCGAGCTCATCACCGAGCGCGGCGTCGGCAACGGCATGTCGGTCATGATCTTCACCCAGATCGCGGCGAGCTTCCCGGCCGGCATTTGGGCGGTCAAGCAGTCGCATCCTGGTTCACTGGGCTGGTTCCTGTTCGTACTGATCCTGGCCATCGGCCTGTTGGTCATGCTGGGCATCGTCTTCGTCGAGCAGGGGCAGCGGCGGATCCCCGTACAGTACGCCAAGCGGATGGTCGGCCGCCGCCTGGTCGGTGGCTCCACCACCTACATTCCGCTGAAGGTAAACCAGGCTGGTGTTATCCCGGTCATCTTTGCGTCCTCGCTGATGTATCTGCCGCTGATGTACGCCAGTTTCCGGCAGGGTGCGCCGGAGGCGAACTGGATCCTGCAACACTTCAGTGCGAACAGCTTGTACTACGCGATCGCGCAGTTCCTGCTGATCATTGCGTTCGCCTACTTCTACGTGTCCATCACCTTCAATCCCGAAGAAGTATCGGACAACATGAAGAAGTACGGCGGCTTCATCCCGGGTATCCGGGCGGGCAAGCCGACCGAACGTTACCTGAGCTATGTGCTGTCCCGGCTGACCGCGCCAGGCTCGCTGTATTTGGCATTCATCGCACTACTGCCGACGCTGGCGTTCGTCGCTGTCGGCGCTAATCAGAACTTCCCGTTCGGTGGCACCTCGGTATTGATTATTGTGGGGGTAGGCCTTGATACGGTGAAACGTATCGAGAGCCAACTCCAACAACGTCAATACGAGGGATTCCTGCGATGAGACTACTGATCATGGGCGCCCCGGGGGCCGGGAAAGGCACCCAGGCGGCGAAGCTGAGCGAGCGCTACCAGATTCCGGCTATTTCGACCGGCGAGATTTTCCGGGACCACATCAAGCGGCAGACCGATCTGGGCAAGCAAGTCAAGGCCATCATCGATGCCGGTGAGTATGTGCCCGACGAACTGACCGAACAGATCGTTACCGGGCGGCTCGAAGAAACGCTGGATGGTTTTTTGCTGGACGGTTTCCCGCGCACCCTGCATCAGGTTGAATTCCTGAATCGTTTCCTTGGCGAGCACAATGCGCCACTGGACGCGGTGCTGGTGCTGGACGCCGACATGGAAGACCTGGTGCAGCGGTTGGTTGCCCGGGCTGCGGTTGAAGGTCGCTCCGACGATAACGAAGAGACGATCCGGCACCGCATGGAGGTATACACCGCAGAGACCGCCGACCTAATCGACGCCTATGAGCAGCATGGACTGGTGCTCCGGGTAGACGGCAACGGCACTGTCGACGAGGTCAGCGAACGGCTGTTCGCAGCGGTCGACGCGCTCGGCAACCGGTGAGGAAACTCGAAACCAAGACCAATGATCAGCTTCGGCTGATGCGGCAGGCTGGGCTGGTCGTGGCCGAGGGGTTGGCCGCGATGCAGGCGGCAACGCTGCCCGGCGTCACCACTGCCGAGATTGATCAGGTGGGTCGCGACGTTTTACGCGAGCACGGCGCGACCTCCAACTTCTTGAACTACGGCAGTGAGTACGGCCCCGGGTTTGCTGGGGTGGCCTGCATTTCGGTCAACAATGAGTTGCTGCATGGCATTCCGGGCAATCGGGTAATCGAAGCTGGTGATCTGGTCTCGCTCGACTTCGGCGCGATCGTCTCCGGCTGGCATGGCGACGCGGCCCGGTCTTTTGTCGTGGGCCAAGCTCAGGCAGAGCAGCAAGAACTCATTGCAGCTACCAGGGAGGCGTTCTGGGCTGGGCTGACCCAGTTCCGCCCGGGCGTGCGCGTCAACGAAATCTCGCGGGCTATTGAGTATTCGGTGTTTTCGCAGCCACGCAGTTACGGCATTGTGCGTGACTACACCGGCCACGGCATCGGTACCCGGATGCATATGGCGCCCGACGTGCCGAACTATGCTCGGGCCCGGCTGACGCCGAAGATGCAGCCGGGAATTGTGTTGGCTATTGAGCCCATGCTGACGTTGGGATCCGATCAGACCGAGGTGCTGGCTGACGAATGGACGGTCGTCAGTGTTGATGGCAGCATCGGCGCGCATTGGGAGAATACGGTCGCGCTGACCGAGCATGGGCTGTGGGTACTGACCGAGCCCGACGGCGGCCAGGCCGAGCTAGCGCGACGCGGGCTGCCGTTTGGCGGACTGGCGTAACTGCGGGCGAGCCCGCACTGCGGTTTCCCCGCGGCTACTGTTCGGCAAAGACGCCGATTACCGGTGTCCAGTATTCGATCCGCCGCGCCGAGATCACGTCGTTGGTGCGGAATGGATCGTCGACGAGTAGCTCTGCCACGGCTTCCGCGTCATCGGCGGTGAAGATTAGCAGCGCGCCCGGCGCATCCGCGTCTGGGTAGGCTCCGGCGGCCACTAGGCCGAGCGCCGTTAGGGAAGACAGGTACTCGCGATGTGCTGGCCGGTGCCTGGCGATCAGCTCAGGATCGTCGACGTAGGTGTAGTGGACCGCATAGTAACGCATGCGACTAAGGATAGTTGCTGAACCCGATTTCCTGAGAAAAACCAAGCAAATTCTTATAATTCCTTGTCGGAAGGTGTGTTTGGGGCTTGTTGCTGAGCGTCAGCGACGTCGAAGCGCAAGCCAAAATGCCCAAATCTGGTTAGTGTCTAAGAAGGAGGCTCTCGTGTCAACAAAACTATTCACGTCCATCCCTCACATCTCTCGCCGAGACTTGCTGCTAGCAGGCGCCACTGGCGCTACCTTAACTAGCTTGTCGGCTTGTACTGCGCCGTCATCGGATGCGGTCAACCTGAGTCTCGCGCATGGCGCCACCGGCGGCGGGCTGAAAGATACCCTCGACGCACACTTCCCGGTTACCTGGCCGGACATCTCTCGCGTCCGGCAGCTCTATGAACCGCTGCTGCGCTTCGACTCGGATTACAAGATCGAATCCTCGTTGGCCGAATCGGTGGAACCGAACGACGATGGCACCGAATGGACGGTTCGATTGCGCGACGGCATCTTGTTCCACGACGGCCGCAAGGTCACCTCGCGCGACGTGGAAGCCAGCATGGCTCGCATGTTCGACCCGGATAATCCGGCTCCCTACGGGGCAGACATTGCGCCGATCGCGGATCTGGCCAGCAGCAAGGTCATGGATGATCGCACCTACCGGCTGGTGCTCAAGGAGCCCTACGCGATCATGGATCAGTTGCTTGCCAACTACACCATGACCATTGTTCCTGCCGACTACGACCCCGAGAAGCCGATTGGCACTGGGCCGTTCATGGCAGCCGAGTTCACCCCTGGCCAGCGCAGCCTGTTCAAGCGGTTTGACGACTACTGGGATCAAAAGGCGGCCTACGAAGAGCTGGTCATCATCGACTTCGCTGACGATGACGCCAAGGTCAACGCGCTGCTGGCCGGTCAGATCCAGACCGTCGACAACCTGCCTACCGCGCTGGTTGATTCCGTCAAGGATCAGGGCATCAACATCATGATCAGTGAGACCGGTGGCTGGGTGCCGTTCACCATGCGCGTCGATGCCGCGCCTTTCGATGACAATCGGGTGCGCCAGGCCATGCGGCTGATCTGTGATCGGCAGCAGATGATTGATCAGGCGTTCAACGGTATGGGCCGCGTCGCCAACGATCTCTACGCACCCTTCGACCCCGACTACCTGGGCGACGAACTGCCGCAGCGCCAGCAAGACATCGATCAGGCCAAGGCGCTGCTAAAGGAAGCGGGCCAGGAGGGGCTGCAGGTCGAGTTGGTCACCTCCACCGCGGTCGGCGCTGGCGCTGTCGAAGCTGCCAACCTATTCGCCGAGCAGGCCAAGCTGGCCGGCGTCGATGTTCGCCTCAACAAGGTGGACGGCAGCGTCTTCTACGGCGAGGACTACCTGAGCTGGGTATTCGCCCAAGACTTCTGGTCGACTCGACTGTACTTGCCGCAGGCCGCAGCGTGCGCGCTGGAGACTTCGCCCTACAACGAGACCCACTGGTACGACGAGTCCTACGCTGACCTAGTCCTGACCGCTCGTCGTGAGGTTGATAAGCAGAAGCGGCGCACCCTGATTCAGGACGCGCAGAAGATGGAATACGAGCAAGGCGGCTACATCATTTGGGCCTTCCAGAACCAGGTGGATGCTATTGCCAGCTCCGTCACCGGACTGGAACCTTCCAAGGAGCAGCCGCTGTCGTCGTTCCGCTTCAACCGGGCCAAGCCCGCTAACGCTTAATGAGTGATCTTCAGGCTAAGGCTGTTTCGCAGCTAGCCACGTTGCGCCGCCCGTCGGTGGTACGGGCGTGGCTTAGGTGGCTGCTGCGGCGGCTCGGGTTCGCCCTGGTCTCGCTGTGGCTGGTGTCGGTGATCGTGTTCCTGGCCACCAACGCGCTTGGCGACCCGGTGCGCGCGATCCTGGGCAAGGACTATGCGGTAAGCCCGGAGCGAGTCGCGGCGCTGGAAGAGGCGTTGCATCTGGATCTGCCGGTTTTCCAGCGCTACTTCATCTGGCTCGGCGACCTGCTCAGTGGCAATCTGGGCACCTCGGTGGCCAACGGGTACCCAGTCGCCCACTTGATCGGTCCGCAGGTGCTTAACAGCGGCTTTTTGGTGTTGCTGGTCTCGGTGATAATGATTCCGGTCGCCATCGGCCTGGCGATGTTGTCTGGTTACAACCGCAGCCGCCTGGTCGACAACGTGATTCAGTTCTTCACCCTCAGCCTCGCCGGTATCCCGGAGTTTGTAACGGGCATCTTGTTGGTCGCGCTGTTCTCGACGAGCGTGTTCCATGTGCTGCCTGCGGTGACAACGCTGCCGCCCGGCGCGGCACCGTGGGATCAGCCCGCAGGGCTGGTGCTGCCGGTAGCCACGTTGGTGATCGCGATCGTGCCCTATCTTGCCCGCATCTTGCGCTCCAACCTGGTCGAGACGATGGACTCCGACTACGTCGAGTTGGCCCGACTAAAGGGGGTGCCGGAACGCACCGTGTTGTTCCGACACGCGCTGCCCAACACCGTCGTGCCGACTATTCAGGTGACCGCGCTGCAGCTCGCCTGGCTCGTCGGCGGCGTGGTGCTGATCGAGTATCTGTTCAACTATCCCGGTATTGGGGCTGCGCTGGTCGATTCGGTTCGCAACTCCGACTTCCCGATGGTGCAGGCCCTAACCATGATCATCGCACTGGCGTATGTGCTGGTGAACCTGGTGGCCGACGTGCTGTCGATCCTGTTTACGCCGCGGGCGAGAACGGGGATGGTGGCATGAGGGTCATCAACGCCATCCTTACCGACCGCCGCTCCCTGGTGGGTTCGATCCTTACCTTGCTGATCGTTGCGCTCGTGGTTTTCGGGCCGATGCTGGCCCCCTACGGCGAGAACGAGATCGTGGGGCGCCCCTACAGCACCGACGGTAGCTTCCTGGGCACTGATTACCTGGGCCAGGACGTGCTTAGCCGGGTGCTCTACGGCGGCCAGTCGGTGCTGATAATCGCGTTCCTTGGCACCGTGCTGGGTGTGCTGATCGGGATGCTGATCGGCGTCACCGCCGCGTATTCGGGCGGCTGGTTCGACGAGATTTTGATGCGCGGCAACGACGTGCTGCTCGCCTTCCCGCAGATCCTGCTGGTGCTGGTGGTGCTGAGCGCGGTCGATCAGCCGACCTGGTGGATGATCGTGCTGCTGGTGGGCATCACCCACTCGCCCAGAGTCGCTCGGGTGGCGCGCGGCGTCGCCTTGACCTACGTCAAACAAGACTTCGTGACTGCCGCCGAGGCGCTGGGGGAGCCGCGCTGGCGGATCGTCGTCAGCGAGCTTGGCCCCAACCTAGTCGTCCCGCTGCTAGCCGAGGCCGGGCTGCGGCTGACGTACGCGATCGGCCTAGTTGCTGGCATCGGCTTCCTCGGTTTCTCAACCGATCCGAGCGCCGCCGACTGGGGCCAGATGGCCAACGAGAATCGCAGCGCGTTGATCCTGCAGCCGTGGGGAGTGCTGGCGCCGGTCATCCTGATCGGGTTGTTCACCCTGGCCACCAACCTCATCGCTGATGGTCTCGGCCAGAAAGCGGCGAAGGGAGAATCGTGAGCACCGAAACCGCTGTGGCATACATGAATGAACTGGAGGTTCACCTGCCCGCCTCCGGCACCGTCATCGTTTCTGATGTATCGCTCAAGCTGTACCCGGGCAAGATCCTTGGCCTGGTGGGCGAATCGGGTTCTGGTAAGACCACCACCGGCACCGCCCTGCTTGGCTATGCCAGGACAGGTGCCGCGATCAACGGTGGCGACATTAAAGTGGCCGGGCAGGACATCCGGGAGATGACCTGGCAGGAGGTCCGCCAGATCCGGGGAATTGAGATCGGTTACGTGCCGCAGGATCCCAGCTCCGCGCTCAACCCGGCCATTCGGATCGGCAAGCAGCTGCGCGAGCTGTTGGATCAGCACGAGATCGGCACCCCGGCAGAGCGCATCGAGCGCATCAAGGAGATTCTGCCCGAGGTCGGGCTGCCCAACGATGAGGAGTTCCTGCGCCGATACCCGCACCAGCTTTCGGGCGGCCAGGTGCAGCGGGTGGCGCTGGCAATGGTGTTCCTGCCGCGGCCGAAGGTGCTGGTGTTGGACGAGCCCACCACCGGCCTGGATGTGACCACGCAGGACATGGTGCTGCAAACCCTCGACGAGCTGTGTGAACGCTTCGAGGTGGCCGCGCTGTACGTCTCGCATGACCTGGCGGTCGTCGGGATGATCTCGGACGAGATCGCCGTCATGTATGACGGGAAGATCATCGAACACGGCCCGGCCGCCGAGGTGTTTGGTAACCCGCAGCAGGAATACACCAAGGCGCTATTGGCCGCCGTGCCCAATTTGAAGGGCGAGTTGGCCGCTGCGCGGGAGAAGTCGCTGGACCAGGCCGTGCTTTCCGTGGCCGATCTCAACGTCTACTACGGCAAGGCGCACGTGGTGCACGATGTGTCGTTCGACGTGGGCGAGCGAGAGATCGTGGCGCTGGTGGGTGAGTCCGGTTCGGGCAAGACAACGATCTCGCGCTGCGTGGGCGGCATCCACAGCCAGTGGGATGGCACGATCTCGCTGCGCGGCACCGAGTTGGCGAAGAAGGCCCGCAGGCGTACCGCAGAGCAGCGCGAGCGCATCCAGTACATCTTCCAAAACCCCTACCAGTCGCTGAACCCGCGGCTGCGGGTTGGGAAGATTCTGCAGCGCCCCCTGGAGCTGTTCGGCATCGCCAAGGGGCGCGAAGCCAAACAGCGAGTCGTCGAGTTGCTGGAACTGGTGCGGCTTGATCCCGCCATGATGACGCTGCGCAGCAACCGGCTGTCCGGCGGCGAGCGCCAGCGGGTGGCCATTGCGCGGGCGCTGGCAGTGGAGCCGGAGGTGTTGATCTGCGACGAGATCACCTCGGCGTTGGACGTCTCTATCCAGGCGGCCATCGTTGATTTGCTGAACGAGATCAAGGCCAAGCAGGGCATTTCCATGTTGTTTGTGACCCATGATCTGGCATTGGCTCGCTCGATCGCGGACCGCATCATGGTGCTGCAGCACGGCCGGGTAGTGGAGCTGGGCACGGCATCGCAGGTGCTGGACGATCCCACCGATCCCTACACCCAGGAGTTGCTGGCGCACACCCCAACTCTGGATCGCTACCTGGGCTAACCCGAGCGATAGTCACCCCAGCAGATTGGGTGTGTTTTGCCGCCGGGTGCGGTAGAAAAGAACTAGGCCCACGACCGCTTGGAGCGCACCATGAAACAGTTGCCCGTCCCACCGCTAGCGCAGAGCCTCGACCGCTATCTGACCGCCCTACAGCCGCTGGTGACCGCCGAGGAGTTGGCGATCAGCAAGCAGCTCGCCGCCGACTTCGCCGCTGGGGAGGGGGCTGAATGCCAGGCTGCCCTTGAACAGTTTGCCGCGGCAGAGAACCAGGCCGGGCGCAACTACATGTCCGAGGCCTGGTATGCGGGCTATTTGGGCAGCCGGGGGCCGTTGTCGCTGGTGAGCAACGTGTCGTTCCAGCTGGCTTTCGAGTCTCAATTCAGCGGCCTAGCGCGGGCCGCCGACGTGATCTACCAGCTCGCCTGGATGCAGCTCAAGCAGCTGCGCGGCGAGGGCGAGCCCGATGTTAGCCCGCGCGGCGAGGAGCTCAGCCCCAGCCAGTGGCGGTTCGCCACCGGGGCGATGCGCGAGCCGCGAGCGGGCTGCGATGCCATCGTCGATGGGCCCACCTCGCCCCAGCATCGCGAGATTTTGGTGCTGCGGCACAACAACGCGTACGCGGTTCGGGTCGCCGACGAGCACGGCCAGCCGTTGCCGCGGCCGGTATTGGAGCAGGCGCTGCAGGCAATCGTGGCCGCCGATCACGCGCCTGGCCGCTTCACCGACCTGTCTTATCTGGGCAGCGCTAGCGCCGCCGACATCCTGGCCGAACTGCTCGCCGACGAAGCCAACCAGCAGGTCTATCAACGGCTGCGGGAGGCACTGTTCTTGGTCGACCTCACCGAGGGCTGCGATGATCCGATTCTGGCGCTGCGGCGCCTGACGTTCGAGTCCGGCCACGCATGGGCCTACAAGCCCGCGACCTATCAGATCGACGTCGGCGGCGATTTTGTGGCCGTCCACTTCGAGCACACCCTGGCCGACGGCGCGACGTTGAAGGAACTAGTGGCCCGCGCGCGGCGCCACGAGCCCAACGAGACGTCCGGCAGCGCCCCGGAACCGGAGCTGCTGCAGTGGTCAGAAACCCCGGACCTGGCTGCCCGCATCGACGCCGGGCTGTCGGCTTTCGAGGCCGAGGCCGCGAAGTATCGGGTGCGGCGCGAGACCTGCGACTTCCAGGTGCCCGCGGGCTTCAAGCTCAGCACGGACGCCGCGATGCAGTGGGTCATGCTGTATGCCCAGGTAGCGACGTGGGGGCGGGTGCGCAGCCACTACGAGGCCGTCGATATGCGCGAATACGCCGCAGGCCGCACCGAGTGCCTGCGTTCGGTCACCCCTGAGGCGGTGGCGCTGGTGCGTGGGCTGCTAGCGGGCGACGCTACCGCCGAGCAGCTGGAGGCCGCGCGGGTTGCCCACTCCGGCTGGGTCAAGGCCTGCAAGAGTGGCAACGCGATTGATCGGCACTTGTTCGGCCTGCAGCTCATGGCATCCCGGCTGGGCCTGACCCCGGCGGTATTCGCCGATGAGTCCTATAAGCGGCTGACCAGCGACCTGCTGTCCACCACTTCGCTGGGGGATCGGGCCCAGATCATTCGGCTCACGTTCGCGCCCACCGCGCCCGGCTGCATCGGTGTCAACTACACCGCCGATCCGGGGGCTTTCGAGTTCTGTCTCAGCTGGCGCACCGATGAGCGCCCCGAGATCGACGTGTTCGCGGCCAACCTTGCGGCCGGGACGGCGGCGTTGCAGCAACTCGTGGCGGCTGTGGCCGGGGTTTCTCAGGAATAACCGGCGCGGCTCGCTGGCACCCGTCAGGCTGTCATCTCGGCAATCGAAAATGGGGCGCAAGCTCCGGTGGCATCATGCTCTCGCGAATTGCGTGCGCCCTAGGCGGCACCCTGATGATCAGCGATGCAGCCTAGTACCGGCTAGATCGTGAAACCGAAGATTTTTAAGAAATGCATATTTTCTTTCCAAAAGCTCTTGACCTCTCTAGGGGGGGGGGAGTTAGCCTGACCTCAAGCAGAACAAGGAGGTTCATGTGAAGACGAATAAACGTCTCGGTTTGTTGGCTATGTTCGTTTCTCTGGGGCTTTTAGTTCCGATTCAAGCGTGGGCGGATGATGCCCCACTTACCCCAGACGAGCGATCTACTGGTGGTGAAGGTGTTGATACTTGGTCGGGGGTTGAGGAGCCTGCTGCTCAGCAGATTCTGGATGAGCGGCATGCGGCTGCGGCGCAGTATGACATCAAGGTCGAGGATGGCCGGGTGGTTAGCGCCAGGTTTGTTGGTGATACTTCAGAGTTATCTGCAAGCGAGCGTGGTGTGGCGCAGCGAACGCCTGTTCCCAGTTCGTATTTGCCTCGCAATCATCAACAGCAGCAGTGTTCGAATTGGTGTGGGCCAGCTACGGCTTCTATGGCGTTACGGCACATGGGTGTGGTGCGTTCGCAGTCGTACTTGGCAGGCAGATTTGGGATTTCGTGCGGTAATGGGGGCACTCCCTTGTGGAAGCTGCATAGCGTAATGAACAGCATCGGTTCTTCGTATGGTTTCGCTTGGGATGTGCAGTATCTGCCGTTCTCCCCATCAACGTCTCAAAAGAACACTTATGTGGGGCGCCTTTACAACAGCATTCTCGGCAATACCGGGTCGGGCAAACGTTACCCGCTGACCGGCAACATGTACATCGTGCCAGGCGGGCCAAAGCCACCTAACTATCCGGATCCAAAGCCGGGTAAGTATATTGGCCATCATGTTGAAATTCGCGGGTTTAAGGGATATGGCGCCCATAGTCAGATCCAGGATCCTGCCGCCGGAATCCCCCACTTTGAGAATGTGTCCGCACACTACCCGCTGAATTCGCTCACCTTCGTTACGATGATGGGTGCTCGCGGGTATCAGTACTAGGAGGTCGGTCAGTATGCGGCGGTCTCGCCTGGTTTGGTTGTTGGGTTTAGGCCTGGTGTTGGGCGGGTGTGCTGATGGTGCCTCGTTGCAATCGCCTAGTGCCTCGAACTCTGCGGTAGCTGAGCCCAGCGGGGCCGCCGCTGCTACAGCTTCGCCTACTGTCAGTGCGGAGCCGGAGTTGGTGGAGCCGCCTGAGACATGTTTGGTGTCTCGGCCGGTGCCGCGCTCGGCTTTCAAGACGAATGATGAGGAATTGGTGTTGTATTCCGGTGACGGCCTGGTGGTGACGGAAGCGGATGGCAGCATTCTTTGGGAGAAGGACGGGAAGTCTGGTTTCATCTACGAGAATCCTGGGGTGACCGAGGACGTTGAGGGCAAGGTGGATTGGGACTGGGATGGCAGTCGTCTTGGGCTGTATTCCCAGTCGGATGGTCGGTTTGTGGTGTTTGACACGATGGATTTGCCCTATGTGGGGCAGCCGTGGCAGTTCTGACGACTGGTGAGCAGCGGGTGTTGATTCAGGGGTACTACTATCGGGCGAGTTTTATCACCGATGATTTGGTGGTGTTCGTGGAACCTGCTGATTCTGGTGGCACGTTGGGTGGTATCTATATTTCTTCTGGTGAGCGGTGGCAGGCGCCAGCGGCGCTGAAAGAGTTCCATATGGCACGGGGCGGATTTGTTTCGGATGGCGCCACGACTGCGATCTCGTATGATCCGTTGACCGGTGATACCGGCGGTTATGGGGTTGCGGTGTGGCGAGAAGGCTGGAGCCACGCCATGACCGACGAGTCGTATCTCCACGCCTACCTCGGCGATAGCGTTACCGACACAAAGCTGCAGGGGGATCTGCTGACCTACACGCTTTCTACGGAATATGGCAATTCGGTGCGGGTGTGGAATCTGCGCACCGGGGTGATCTACGAAATCTATAAGGACTATGGCGTGTCTTCGTTCGACGGTGACGAGTTGACGCTACTAACCAATGTCAATAAGACACTGGTGGGTGAGTCTGCTCGGATCCCGTTGTCGGAGTTCGAAACCGGCGAATGCCCTGACTAGCTAACGGCGGATGTGGGGTGGTGCTTCGGTGGCCACCCCACGCCGCTTTGTTGCCGCGCCACCACGCCTAATACCGATGCGGCGTACCAGCGCCCAGCAAGGTCGTGCTGCTGGGGAATCAAGTTCCTGTTGACTCATGTGAGGATGCCCGCTTGTTGAGTTTGGCGCGGGATAGGAGGGCGTGCCGAATGGCGGTAGTGCAGCTTTTCTCGCGGAAAAGTCACACTAGTTGACCTTTTAAGCGCTTCAATGCCCCAAAATCGTGAATTAGCGTGACTTTTCCGCGAGAAAGTGCCCGGACCATCCCCACTCACCCCCCGCCTGTTGACTCATGTCAAGATGCCCACTTGGTGAGCTTGGTGCGGGATAGGTAGATGTGGTTGCGTTTCGCGCGTCGTTGGATGATGCCACGTCGTTTGGCACGCTCGAGTAGGTTGCCTTAGATGAGATGGATATGGTCGCTGAGCTTGATGGGTCGCGGGCGTTGACCACGAGTCAACTCGAAGTTTTGACGTGGGCGTGATCCGGCCGTAAACTTGGGCGATGTTGCGCCCTGCGGTGTCGCATTTTGCGGCATGCGCGATGCGCGTGATCCTGTTCATACCTAGTTTGGAAGTGGGCCCCTGTGTCTACCTACACCCCGAAGCCGGGTGAGATCACCCGGAACTGGCATGTGATTGATGCCGAGGACGTGGTCCTGGGTCGGTTGGCGACCCATGTTGCGACCTTGCTTCGTGGCAAGCATAAGCCCACGTATGCACCGCATGTCGACGGCGGCGACTTCGTGATCGTCGTGAACGCCGACAAGATCGCCGTCACCGGCCGCAAGAGCGAGACCTCGATGCGGTATTCGCACTCGGGCGCTCCCGGCGGCCTGAAGCAGATCTCCATTGGCGAATTGCTCGCCAAGGATCCCCGCAAAGCGGTCCAGCGGGCCGTGTGGGGGATGCTTCCCAAGAACAAGTTGAGCCGTCAGCTCATCACCAAGCTCAAGGTCTATGCCGGGCCGGAGCATCCGCATGCTGCCCAGCAGCCGCAGCCCTACGAGATTACGCAGGTGGCCCAGTGAGTGAAGATACCCAGATGACCGAGGTCGAGCAGACCGAAATCAAGTCGTTCACCGACGAGCAGGATCGTGAGATTGCTTACCGTTCTGACTCCGATCCGGCCGCCGCAGCTGGCGTCGACGTGCGCCCAGCCGTTGTTGCTCCGGGGCAGGGCACTGGCCGCCGCAAGGAGGCCGTCGCCCGGGTTCGCATCGTTCCCGGCAGTGGCAAGTGGCAGATCAACGGCCGCACCTTGGATGAATACTTCCCGAACAAGGTGCACCAGCAGCTGGTGAGCGACCCGTTCGT